>Ga0209542_10000440_pt1 | contig 100264 bp, 113 predicted proteins | sample RifCSPhighO2_01_FD_184028 | JGI IMG/M metagenome (GOLD analysis project Ga0209542, IMG submission 184028) | Soil microbial communities from Rifle, Colorado - Rifle CSP2_plank highO2_0.1 (SPAdes) (version 2) | ecosystem: Environmental > Terrestrial > Deep subsurface > Rock core/Sediment ...
AATTGCTTTGAGAAGAACTTAACTTTTGTTACAATATCATCGTATAGTTTGATGAAGGTTTTCATAACAACAGGCTCTTTTAGAGCCTGTTGTTATTGTATATGAAAATGAGAGAAAAGAGGAGTTTCGTAATTCACAGTTTGTCCGTTAGTAGCGGACTTGGCGGGAGGACACTGTCGTGAGTAACTATAATCAAAGACTAAAGCGCCTGAAAGAGTTGCAAAATGGCAGATACTTGAAGGTAAATAAAGGTGCTCTGTGGAGGACGGCTGTGTTTGGGGCCGTAACTATGATTTTAGCTATCGGCGTGGCCGTTTGGGTTGATAATTTTATGATAAGACCTTTGCTTCATTGATGGACTTGCGGTTGAGAGAAGAATTTAATGTTCTGAAGCGCTTTGCATAAAAAGTTTATTTCGGCCTGTATAAATTACAGGCCTTTTCTTTTCCAAAATTAATGCTATTATAATTTCTATGGAAGCCAAGGATAAAAAATACATTGAAGAGCTTTCGCAAAAGGTCCGCAAAGAGGCGGACCGTCTTTGACCTGCGTCAATTGAAAGAAAATTTGCTGAATTTGGAAAGCGAGGCATCAGAGACGGACTTTTGGAAAGATAATCAGAGGGCGCAGAAAATTTCAGGAAAAATATCGTATTTGAAAGAAAAGATATCGGCTTGGGAGAAATTGTCGACTGATGCCTCCGGCATTGCGGAGCTTTCCCAAATGACCGGAGAAGACGCGGGGACGGAAGCGGAAATTTTAAAAGAGGCTACGCGGATAGAGCGTGATTTTAATAATCTAATTAAGATAGAATTATTTATCGGCAAATACGATGCTGGGAACGCTGTACTCGCCATTTATTCGGGCGCTGGTGGGGACGACGCGGAAGAGTGGGCGCATATTTTATTTGAAATGTATGAGAAATACGCAAGGGCGCGCGAGTGGAATTTTAAGACAATCCACAGTCACCCGAACGAGCTCGGGGGCATGCGGAACGCGTCCGCGATGATAAGCGGAAAGTTCGCCTACGGCTATTTAAAAAAAGAGTATGGAGTTCATAGGCTTGTGAGGATATCGCCGTATGACGCCAATAAACGAAGGCATACTTCATTTGCCTTAGTTGAAATATTGCCGGAGATCACAGACCCCGAGGAGGTTCCCATCAAAGAAGATGACCTTGAGATAACGTTCGCGAAAGCGGGCGGGCCGGGAGGGCAGAATGTGAATAAAAGGGAAACCGCGGTCCGAATTTTGCATAAACCAACCGGAATTTCAGTCCACGCTTCTACCGAGCGCACGCAGGCCGCAAACCGTAAGCACGCTATGGATATTTTACGCGCAAAGATTTATGAATTAGAATTAAGTAAAACGGCAGATGAGAAGCGTGAGGCTAGAGGGGGTACTGTCCCCCAAGCTGAATGGGGGCACCAGATCAGGTCATATGTGTTTCATCCTTATCATATGGTTAAAGACCATAGGACTGGTGCCGAAACGGGGGATGTTGAGAGCGTTTTGAACGGAGGACTGGATAAATTCATAGAAGCAGAACTTTCTCTATAAACTATCAACTATAAACTAATTCATGATTTATTTCGATAAAGTATCAAAAATATATTCGCCGACATCTATCGCTCTGGAGGATGTTTCTTTTTCTATCGCCCCTAATGAATTTATTTCGCTGGTGGGGCAGTCTGGCGCCGGCAAATCGACGCTGCTGAAGCTTCTGCTAGCGGAGGAGCGGCCGTCTTCCGGGAAAGTTTTTTTTGAGTCGCATGATGTACATAATCTGACAAGAAAGGATTTGCCGGGGGTGAGGCGCAGAATGGGCGTTGTTTTCCAGGATTACCGCTTGCTTCCGCATAAGACGGCATATGAAAACGTTGCTTTCGCGCTGGAAGCAGCGGGTGCCGCGGAGGAGGATATCGAAAGGGATGTCCCGCAGGTTTTGGAGCTTGTTGGCCTTATGGACAAAGCCTGGCATTTTCCTCATGAGTTGTCGGGCGGGGAAAAGCAGAGAGTTGCGATTGCGAGAGCAATCGTCACAAAACCGGATGTGGTAATCGCGGACGAGCCTACAGGAAACCTCGATCCAGTAAATACGCACGACATCATAAGTCTTCTGGAAAAAATAAATGGCTTAAACACCACTATAATTTTAGCCACGCACGACAAAGATATCATCAATTCTCTTCGCCGTCGCGTTGTGACGTTGGATAGAGGCAAGGTTGTGCGGGACGAGGAGAGGGGAAAATACGTGTTATAATAAACCAATGGACCAGATAACTTTCAAGCGGATATTTAAATGGGGATTCATCAATTTTTTCAGGAACGGCGTCGTGAGCGTGGCGACTGTGCTCGTTATGTCGCTTTCCATTTTTATGATAGGCCTCGTGATAATAGGCAGTATTTTTTTGAACGGCGTGATAACCAGCCTTGAGGAAAAAGTGGATATCAGCGTTTATTTCAAGGCTGGCTCCCCGGAAGAGGGAATATTTTCAATGCAAAAAAGCCTTGAAGGAAACGAGGATGTCGCCGGCGTAAAATATATTTCACAGGATGAAGCATTAAGGATTTTTAAAGAAAGACACGCTAACGACGATCTGGTTTTGCGATCTTTGGATGTCGTTGAGGCAAACCCGTTTTCAGCAAGCCTGGAGATCAAAGCAAAAGATACAAGTAAGTACGGAGAGATAAACAAGCTTTTGGAAGGGCAGAGCGCGGCGAATCTTATTGACGTAAATCCCGACGGCGAAAAAAAAATAACCTATAGGCAAAATCAGGTGGCTATTGAGAAATTAGCAACCATTTTAAATACAGCGCGTCTTGCCGGATTTGCCGTGAGCCTGATGCTCGCGGTCATTGCCATAATGGTCGCGTACAATACAGTACGGCTTGCCATATACAATTCAAAAGATGAAATATCGGTAATGCAGCTAGTCGGCGCCTCATATGCTTTTATCCGCGGGCCGTTTTTGGTGGAAGGCGTGATGTATGGACTGCTTTCGTCGGTATTTACGCTCGCGGTTTTTTACCCGATATTTTGGTGGGCGGGGCAGAAAACCGCATCAATTTTCGGAGGGCTTAACGTCTTTTCATATTTTACCGCGAACATTTTGGAAATTTCACTCATTCTCTTTGGCGTCGGACTTTTCCTCGGCGTCTTCTCCTCCGCCATAGCGATCCGCAAATATTTGAGGGTGTAGATTTTATGAGGTCGAACCTCGTAAGATTTATTCGTATCGTAAAGCCTCAATCGGACTTTTGAGGGAAGCCTGTCTTGCCGGGTAGAGGCCGAAGATGAGGCCGATTACGGCGGAGACAAAAAGGCCGATGAAGGCCGCGAAGAAAGGAAATGTAAAATGCCAGTTTAGCCCAGCGAATTGTCTTATTGCGATTCCAGCGCCGAACGAAAGTAGCGCTCCGAAAAATATTCCCATAAGCCCTCCTATCGCGGTAAGTATTACGGCTTCAAGCAAAAATTGGAGTAAAATATCTTTTCCCCGCGCGCCCAAAGCTTTTCGGAGGCCTATTTCGCGCGTTCTTTCGGTAACCGCGACGAGCATTATGTTCATTATGCCTATGCCTCCCACAACCAGCGATATAGCGGCAATCGATGTTAAAAGCAGCGTCAAAACGCTTGTGATTGTCCCTAAAGTATTTGCAATTTCTGCCTGTGTTTGCACGAAGAAATCATCTTTTTCCGGATCGTCGATCTGATGGGTTTCCCGCAGGGTCAGCGTAACATCTTCTACCGTCCGGTCTACCAATTCGTCGGATTCCGCCTCCACAATAAACCGATTAAAATGTTTTATCCCCAAAATGTATTGTTGAACGGTGGAGTAAGGGGAGAGCGCCATTTCGTCAAAATTAAAAAAGGAAACCTGCCCTTTTTGCGGCATGACGCCGATAACCCTGAAACTTTTATTTTTAATTTTTATTTTTTGGCCGATGGCGTCTGATGCGCCGAACAGCTCCTCTTTTACTTTTGAGCCGATAACAACTACATCAGCTTTGCTTCTTATATCGTCTTCGGTAAAAAAATTCCCGTCCTCAACTTCAATATTGAACATTTCCAGTGCGCGTTCAGTCGGACCCATTATCGTCAGATTAAAGGTGTCGTTTTCAAAAGATGCAGTGGCTGTTCCAAAAACTATCGGCATGATGTCTTTTGCCGTAGGCACGTTCTCTTTTCTTTTTAATGCCTGAAAGTCCCTTTCGGTAAGCGATGTGGTAAGAAGCTGGGCGATATCCGACGGTCCCGAAGGCTCTCTGCCGGGGATCACGGCGATAGTACGCGAACCCAAGCTCTGTATTTCGCCTAAAATGAGGTTTTCGGCTCCCTGGCCGATGGACATTATAAGAATTATGGAGGTGATCCCGATAACCACGCCAAGGATGGTGAGCAGCGAGCGCGATTTGTGGGAGCGGAGGCCGGAGACCGCGGTTTTAAAGCTGTGTTTTATGGTCATGGTTCGATTCTACTCACCATAAATTTATTTTATATATTCGTAAGCTTTATGCCTATGGCCGACTTTTTCATCGGATTCTATTTCTCCGTCCTTTAATCTTATGATCCTTTGCGCGTGCTCCGCCGTGTAGGTTTCGTGGGTTATTAGAACGATGGTGTGTCCGTGGTTCTCATTTAGGTCCTGAATTATTTTCATAACGGCCTGTCCTGACCTTGAATCGAGGTTCCCGGTTGGCTCGTCCGCAAAAATTACTTTAGGTTTCATAACCAAGGCGCGCGCTATTGCTGCGCGCTGTTTTTCTCCTCCGGACAATTGTGCCGCGAGGTGATGTGTGCGGTGAGAAAGGCCGACCGCTTCAATTGCTTCTTCCGCAAGAGCGTTCCACACATGCTCGCTGATCGCGGAATACATCAGTGGAAGTTTTATATTTTCGAGTACCGTCGCTTTCGGTAAAAGATTAAAAGCCTGAAAAACAAATCCCATTTCGGAGTTGCGCGTTTTTGCCAGCTCTGCGTCATCAAGCTCTTCAATCGCATTGCCGTTAAATTTATAAGTTCCTTCGCTCTGCTTATCCAGAAAGCCGAGTATGTGCAGAAGAGTGGATTTTCCGGAGCCCGAAGGTCCCATAATGGCGACGAACTCTCCTTCTTCGATATTCAATGTCGCTCCTGTTAATGCCTGGGTAGATGCTGTGCCAGCCTCTCCATCATATGTCTTTTCGAGATTTTTTGCTTCAATTATCGGCATTATCGCGAAATTAATATTTTCTCGCCTTCAAGTATTCCCGAAATTATTTCAACGTTCCCATCAGAGCCATGGATCCCGGCTTCTATCTGACGCTCTTCGTTCTTATTTTCATCCAAATAAACAATTACGAATTTTTTTCCATCTTTCGCATAAATTGCCCGTGCGGGTACCGCGAGAGCATTGTTCCTCTTCGCTGTTGTAACATCGATGTTTGCGGTCATTCCCGATCTTATTTTTTCATCATCTTTGTTAAATTGGAAAGTTGTGCGATAAGTTGCAACGCCGTCAATTATCCTTTCCGCGGGCTCAATGGAAACAACTTTCGCGTTAAAAAATGTTCCCGAGCCGTAAGCATCGAGCGAAACTCTCGCCTCATCCCCGGTTTTTATTTTTGCGATATCCGCTTCCGGTATATCGGCCTCTATTTTGAACATCGCGTTAGAAATTACTCCTGCTATCGCAACTGAAGCTTGGACTATTTCTCCCGCATCTGCGTCTATTTTGGAAACGGTACCAGACACGGGGCTTCTTAATATGGTTTTCTCGAATGATGAAACGGCCGCTGCAACATCGGCTTGCGCTTTTTCAACCGCGGCTTCTTGCGAAGATATAGCTTCAGGCGTTGGTCCTGCTTTTGTGAGCGTCAACTCATCTTTGGTTAGGTTCAGCGCTGACAAGGAACTGCGTAATTTTTCATTGGCCGCCGATAAATTTCCGACAGCCGTATTTATGTTCGTACGCGCCGTCGATATGTCGGTTTTCCACCCGTCTATTGTTGACTGGGAAAGTGAAGCGCCGCTTGTCAGCGAATTTACGGCAAGAGAAATTTTTTCCAGAAGTTTTTTTATTTTTTCCAGATTGTTTCCGGCTTCTGCTACATAAGCATTGAGGTCGCCTTCCGTATTTAGCGCCGATAAGGATATTTGCCAGTCGGTCAGCGTTTTTTCCGCCAAGGAGCGGTCCGATTCAATATCATTTTCCAGCGAAAAATCGTTTACGGAAAAATTGAGTTGCGGATTCGTGCTTTTTGGATTCGAAAAAAGCTGGTCCGCCTTGTTTCTTATGGCATCGTCCGATTTCGTATAAGCATCAAATATTTTATCAACCAAATTTTTCTTCGCGTCATCCAGCGCGCTTTCGGCGTTTTTTACTTTAGTTTCAGAAATAGCTAGCTCTTCCGCGCGGGCGCCCGCTTTCATTTCCGCAAGCTTCGCTTCGGAGGCCTTCAATGTTGCCTTCGCAGCGGCCAGGCTTGCGGTGGCGTCCCCGTTTTCAAGCTCTATCATCGTCTGCCAGGCATAAACTCGCGACCCTACTTCAACATAAATTTTCTTTATTTTCCCGCTTTTCTCGAACGCCAACTCTATATTTGATGCCGGATTTACGCGCCCAGTAACGCTTACTTCCTGGACGATATTTTTTCTACTGGCTACTACGAAAGCATTATAGGTGCCATCCTCGCTATTACCGAAATAAAAATAAGACGCAATTGCCAGCGCTATGACTGCGGAAAAAACTATAAGAATATTTTTTTTAGTCATAAGTTAATTATGCTTTAAATAGGGGTTTTATTCAATCCTGCTCTCTTTTAAATTAAGAGCAGATTAAAACTGCTTTATGAGCGGGATATCGAGGAAAAAGAAAGTTTTTATCCGACGCTTATTCCGAAAAATGATTTGGCGAGCGTACCTAAGAGATAGGTTGCGGAAACGGCAAGCGCGATGATAAAAAGATTGGACATTATTCTTCTTGCCGGACGCATGCCGGAAAGGAAGGCGACAATATAGGAAACAAGAATAATTATGAACGCTGAAACCGTGACTGAAAGTAAAATATTTTTAGCTCCGAAAAAAACCGGAAGTATTGGCATCATTGCTCCGATGAAATAAGATATCCCGACGACCACGGCCGATGTTATCGGCTTCGGCGATTCGCCGTTGCCGTCAGATTGTCCTAAAAATAGCATTTTTTCTTTTTCTCTGTTTTCGACTTCCGTCGCGGAAGAAGAAGACGCGAAAACGCTCGCCGCCATGGAGATGGAGCCTGCGACTCCAACGGTAAGTCCGGCAATGAGCACTGAAGTCTGGTCGTGAAATGCGGCAAAAAATCCGGAGACGGCCCCCAATATTTCCACGAGCCCGTCGTTGAAACCCAAAAAAATATCGCGTATCCGTTCAGGATGTATTTTTCTTCTTTCGTATTCAGAAACTATTTCATCCTCGTGCTTGAATTCGTCTTCCAAAATTTTTCTGACAGCGCTTCCCATTTCTTTATCCTCATATTGTTTCCATACATCCAGATATTTTTTAATGCCGTTTATTTCAAGGGCTTCGAGCATTAGGTGTATCCCGGGGCGTCCGAAAACACGGCAGATGGCAAGAAAAACATAAAGTTTGACGACGCGCAAAAAATTCAACTCCTCCTCTTCTATTCCGAAAAAGTCTTTCCAAAACGCAAAGTGGCCGGATTCCACGGGTATCAATTTCTCCAATATTCTTATCTCGTCCTCATCGGCGAATTTCAGCAGGTTTTTATAGAGCATCAGGTCAAAAAGCTCGTCTAAGACAAGTTTTCTCGCAAGCTTTTCATCAACGCCCTCTATATTGTTCATCGTGTCTCTATTTTATCACTTTATTTCAAATTTTGCTTCCTTAGCCTCGTGCTCTTCGGCGTTATTTCCAGATATTCGTCCGAGGCCATGATTTCCAGCCCGCGTTCAATTGTAAGTTCTATCGGAGGAGTGAGCATTATTGCTTCATCGGAAGATTTTGAGCGGGTGTTGGAAAGTGTTTTTCCTTTGGTCGGGTTTACCTCCATCTTGTCTCCTTTTGCCGTGTTGCCTATTACCATACCAATATAAACTTCAATATTTGGCCCGATGTAGAGGGTTCCTCTTTCCTGCAAATTCCACAAAGAATATCCAAGCGCTTTTCCCGCGGTCATTGATATCATTGAGCCTGTCGCACGTTTTTTTATTTCGCCCGTGAACGGCCTGAAGCCGATGAAGTGCGAAGATAGAATACCTTCGCCTTTTGTGTCTATCATAAATTGGTTCCTGTATCCAAGAAGCCCGCGCGTCGGTCCTTCCATTATTATTCTCACGGTTTTTCCGGAAAGATGCATGTTTTGCAATATCATTCCGCGCTGGGAGAGGCGCTCAATTATTGAACCCTGATATTCGGAGGGCGCGTTGATGACCGCCTCTTCAAACGGCTCAACCTTTACTCCGCCTATTTCTTTTGTAATTACCTGCGGCTGGGAAACCTGAAGTTCGTAGCCTTCTCTCCGCATGGTTTCGAGCAATATCGCAATATGGAGCTCTCCGCGTCCGGAAACTACGAAAATATCCATGGCCGAAAAATCTATCCGGAGACCCACATTGATTTCCAATTCGCGTTCCAGGCGTTCTCTTATTTGTCGCGAAGTTACGAATTTTCCTTCGCGTCCGGCAAAAGGCGAGTTATTTACCAAAAAATTAAGCTTAATGGTCGGCTCGTCAACCGCTATCGCGGGCAGAGCCTCCGCATCCGCTGTTCCCGAAATAGTTTCTCCGATATCAATATCAGGAAGGCCTGCTACAAGCACAATATCTCCTGCACCGGCGTTCTCGGCTTCAACTCTTTCTAAACCGCTGAAAGTGAATATTTTAGTAAGCTTGCCTAACTTGACCTCGGTCGAGGCAGGTTTCTTAATAAATACGTTTTGGCTTTTTAATACTACTCCTTCATAGACACGGCAGACCGCGAGGCGCCCCAAAAAATTGTCGTACCCCAAATTAAAAGGCTGAAGGCGCAGCGGCTTTCCTTCTGCTTCCGGAGTGGAGGCGGGAGGAACATGCTCCAAAATAACTTCCAAAAGGGGAGTTAAGTCTTTTGAATCATCGGTTAACTTTCTTTTCGCGATACCTTCGCGTCCTATTGCATAAACTATCGGGAAATTCGCCTGTTCATCAGTCGCTCCCAGTTCCAAAAAAAGTTCCAAAACCTGCACTTCGCATTTATGCGGATCGGCCGAGGGTTTGTCTATCTTATTTATAATGACGATGGGCTTTAAGCCGAGTTCCAGAGATTTTTTTAGAACGAACCTGGTTTGTGGCATCGGGCCTTCCTGCGCATCTACCACCAAAAGCACGCAGTCTATCGCGCGGAGTACCCGTTCCACTTCCGAGCCGAAATCCGCGTGTCCGGGAGTATCTATAATATTTATTTTTGTGTCATGCCAGATAACCGCCGCATTTTTTGAATAAATCGTAATCCCGCGCTCCTGCTCCAGTTTATTTGAGTCCATTGAAACACCTTCCTTCGCGGCGCCCGTCTGGCGCATCAAAGCATCGGTAAGAGTTGTTTTCCCGTGGTCTACGTGAGCTATTATGGCTATATTTCTGATATCCATATTTTTCTTATTAAAAAAAGCCTTACTCGCCTCCGCCAACCGGCGAATGTCGAAAGGCTTTTACATACTACACTAAAAATTCAATAAGGTCAAATATTCGCGTTTTTATATATAACATCTTTGTAACGATCGTGAACAATGTGTTATATTCTACGATTCGCGCGAATTGACGAATACACAAAAGAAAAAAGCCTATTTGCGATTAACTATCCGCCCATTTGCCAGGTTTTGATGGCGTCGAGCGGCCAGAGGAGCATTACTATATTCAAAGTCAGATTGTCCCTAATCCACCAGCCGACGAAAACTTCCATCAAAATTATCAGAATGACCGCCGCCCATATCGGCAGTTTTCGCGCGAGGAAAAATCCGAGAACCATGAAAAGAACGTCGAAAACCGAGTTGATAACCGAGTCGCCGTAATAATCGAGCGATATTGTAACTTCGCGATAGCGGTTTATTATAAAATCCGTATTTTCAAAAATTTCCCAGCCGGTTTCCAGTATAAGCGCAAAGATCAGCCACGCGCCTACGGGCCATTTGCGAAAGAGAAGTCTGGCTAAGCCGTAAAAAGCAAAACCGTGGATGATGTGCGAAAAAGTGTACCAGTCGGAAAGGTGCTGAGAATTTTCGGAACTATATGTAACCCCATGCCAGAGCTTCACATACCCGCATTTGCAGACAGGGACCTGGCCCATGAAATAAAGAGTGGAGGCAAAAATAACCATCAGCAAAACACAGATCAATAAATATTGTTTTAGCGATACGCGGTCATACCAATGCATCCGCTTATTATATCAAAATTTACCTGAACCTGCCTCTGCCACCGTATGAGGGGCGGTTAAATCCTCCGCCGAATTTGCGCGGCGAAAAATGGCGGGGGACGATTTTATATTCGATAAATTTTTCGAGCGGTAATTCTGGATGTTCGGATACCGCGATTACGGTGCGGAGCAGTTTTTCAATATCTCTTACTGCATCTTTTTGGTCGGGTGTTGCGAGAGACACCGCGCGTCCCTGCGCTCCGGCTCTGCCGGTGCGTCCGATACGATGGACATAATCTTCGGGATTTTCCGGGAGGTCGTAGTTTACCACGAGTTCGATCCCTTGGACATCTATTCCGCGCGAAGCGATGTCGGTTGCCACAAGCACGCGGAATTTTCCGTTTTTAAATCCTTCAAGGGCATCTCTCCTCTGTCCCAGTGAGCGGTTAGAGTGGATCTCCGCCGCGCTATGCCCCATCATTCTTACGGAATGGCAGATCTTTCTAGCGCCATGTTTTGTGCGCGAGAAAATAAGAACGGACCCATTATATTCTCCAAGTAATTTTTCAAGCACTTTAATCTTGCCTTCTTTTTTTGTGATGTATAATTCCTGCGCTACGCCCTCCGCGGCTGTCCCAGAGCGCGCTATTTCCACGCGAAAAGGGAGCTTCATGTGCTGGGTCGCGATCCGCACGATATCATCGGGCATTGTTGCCGAAAAAAGCATCGTCTGCCGGTTTTTCGGAACTTTTTCCAAAATCCTTTTTATCTGCGGCAAAAAACCCATGTCGAGCATGCGGTCAGCTTCGTCTAAAACCAAAATTGAAATATTCTCCAGCGAAAGAGTTTTTTGCTGGAGGTGGTCGTTGATGCGCCCAGGCGTTCCGATAATGATGTGCGGTTTCCGCCTGATAGCATCAAGCTGTGGGCGCATTGAAGCCCCGCCGATGAGCACGGCAGTTTTTAAACCGAGGAGACGGCCTAATTGCATAAGCGCTTCATCTACCTGGAGCGCCAATTCCCTTGTCGGCAAAATAATCAAGCCGTATGATTTGGTTTGGGCTATCCGCTGGAGCATCGGTATCCCGAAAGCGAGCGTTTTGCCCGTACCGGTTTGCGCGATGCCGATGAGGTCTTTTCCCTCGATGGCGGCAGGAATTGCCCGCTCCTGAATTGGGGTAGGCACCGTAAATTTTAGGTTCGCGATTATTTCAAGAAGCCTGGGTGCTATACCCAAGCCATAAAAAGTTGAGTGTGTTTGCTGCATCATTATTATGATATCACGGTTTGCTTAAAAATGCAAGCAAATTTATCTAAATTTAGTATTCTACGAAATATTTTATGTTTGCCTGAGCGCGGAGGGAATCGATGAGCGTTTTCGCCTCCGTGCTGAATTTCTGGTTTTGCAATTGTGCTTTTATCTGCGACTTAAATTCCGCTTCGGGGACAGATTTCGGAATATCGCCTCCAATCTGTTTTAAGTAATTTTCCACGTCTTCGTCCGAGACAGCGATCTTATCCGCGACCAATTTTTGGATCGCCTTGTTTATTGTTATCTGCTCCTTCAATTTTTCCATTGTCATGTTCTCATTTTTTAAAGCGGCCTCAAGCGTACCCCCTTGTTCTTTGAGTCTTTCTTCTATAATTTTTATCTCGCCGTCAATATCCTCAGCAGAAACAGAGACATTTTTACTTGAAGCCTCGTCTTCAATAAGCTTTTTTGTAATTATGGAATCAAGAACACTCTTGCCCGAAGATGCTTCGAGCTGTGAAAGCACCGACCACCGGCTTATCGGACTTCCGTTGACGGTCGCCACGACGAGCAAATTTTTGTAATAGTAGCCCAACCCTCCCAAAAGAAGAATTGCCACGGCTATGACGGCAGTCCTTGTTTTGAGGTATCCCGAGATTTTTTTTAGAAAATCCATTATTTTTAAGCTTAAACTGATAATGAAATCAGCATAGCATATTTTTTTATACTTACAATACTACCATGGTATTCGGCTTGAGGGGGGGTCGGCGGGCGTGCTATATTCTATGAAGATTTTGAGAATGAAATATGCGCTATTTTGGCAGAAAAACCGCTGCTTATTACGAAAGGATGCATAACGCGCTCCTGCCGACGACAATCGAGGATTTTCGTCCGGTGATCAAAAACGCGAAAGGCGTTTGGGTGACCGATGTCGACGGCAATAATTTTTTGGATTTCACGTCGCAGGTTGGAATTGTCGTGGATCATGTTTCTGAAGATGTTGTGAGTGCAGTGCAGGAGCAGACAACTAGAGCGCTCGGCATCATATCGAACGATTTTCAGTTTGCTTCCGTGCACAGCAAAGGAAGTTTGTTGGGAGAAGAAGTGTCTCCGGTAAAACTTGCCGAAGAACTAATTAAACTAACGCCTGTGCCTTACCCGAAAAAAGTTTTATTTGAAGTTTCGGGCGCCACTGCCATCAACGCGGCGATAAAAATTTGCCGCGCCTCACAGCCAAAAAAAGAATTTTTCGCGGCTTTTGAAAGGGCATTTCATGGCAGGCATGGTCCGAGCTTGGACATTTCCAGCTCCCGTCAAATTCACAAACTTTTGCATCGGGAAGGTATGCTGGCGGTAAGAATACCTTTTCCGGGAGAAAATGTTTCTTTTGTGGATTATAAAAAAAGTTTTCTTAATGCGCTGCGAAGTGATTTGGAGGGCGATGTTAAAAACAATTTGAATGCTCTTTTTGTTGAGATCGTGCAGGGCGAAGGCGGAATAAATATTCCGAATCTTAAAGCGTTAAATTGGTTGCACAGGCAAGTAAAATCGATTGGAGCGTTATTCGTTGTCGACGAAGTACAGACGGGTCTCGGGCGAACCGGTAAAATGTTCGCGAGCGAATATTTGGATGACCAGCCGGACATGATAGTGCTTTCAAAAGCGCTTGGCGCTGGCGTGCCTATCGGTGCGGTTGTAACGCGGACGGATATTTTACCGAACGGCACTATTCCGCAAAGCGCGCATTCTGGCACTATGCCGGCGTGTCCTTTGGCTGTTGCCGCGGCACTTGCCAATTTACATTTCATGCAGGACGAAGACCTCGTCCACCGTTCTGCAGAAATGGGAAAATATTTGCGGAGCGGGCTAATGCGGTTGGCAGATTCGTATCCTTTCATTGTAGACGTGGACAGTTTGGGCGGGTTGATGATACGCGTGGAATTCGATTCAAAACAAATGGCGGATACCGTCGTGATCGGATGTCTTGGCCAAGATCCGGGCCTTTTACTGATTGAGGCAGGCGATAAAACAATTAGATTTATGCCTCCTCTCACAGTATCTAAGGAAGAAATTGATCTTGCTCTTTCAATAGTTGATAATGTTTTCAAAACCCTGGTTTAAACCGGGGTTTTATTTTATGATTTTGATGTCTTTTGGTCTCGCCGTTGTGGATAACTCACGTTTACATACTTTCTAATTATTTTCTATAATGGCAATATGATTACGAAAAAACAAAAACAAGTTTTTGATTTTGTGAAAAAATATTATACCAAATATGACTATGCGCCAACTCTTCTAGAAATCAAGCGTAAATTTAAACTCGCTTCTGTTTCTACTGCTCATTATTATCTGAAAAAATTACAGGAGGCAGGACAACTCAAAAAAGAATTTAATCAGCCGCGAGCCGTTTCGATTGTTGATAAAAAACAAACGATGGATGTCCCGATTTTAGGCGTAATAGCTGCCGGACAACCTATTGAAGTAATCGAAGTGCCAAACGAAACCATTACCATTACCAAAGATGAAATAAGCAAGCAGGGAAAACATTATGCTTTGCGAGTGCAAGGCAACAGCATGATTAACGATGGAATTTTTGATGGCGATATTGTTGTTATCCGAAAACAAGAAGTAGCCGATAACGGACAAACAGTAGTCGCCATTATTGATGACAATCAAGCAACGCTCAAAAAATTATACCGAGAAAAAGGAAAATTTCGGCTTCAGCCGGCAAATCATACCCTTTTTCCGATTTATCGCGATGAGGTAGAAGTTCGTGGCGTTGTCGTAAAAATAATCCGTAACCTTGAATCGCAAATTGAGAAAGACCAATCAAACGAAAAATACATCCGCCGAATAGATTACTCATGGGATTATCGTGGAGAAAATACCAAAACATATACTCATGGAATTCACACTTACCCCGCAATGTTCATTCCGCAAGTCGCGCGTAGATTGTTAGAAACTTACAGCAAAGAGGGTGATACCATTTGCGATATTTTTTGCGGTTCTGGCACGAGCCTTGTGGAAAGCAGGGTTTTGAATAGGAACGCTTATGGCATTGATCTAAATCCGTTGGCAATTTTTCTTGCCAAAGCGAAAACTGCGCCAATCAATCCCCAAAAACTAACGAGAGAGTATATTGCTCTGTTGAGTAAATTAGAAAAGATAAAAGATAGCGAAATTAAAAAACCGGAATTCAAAAACATTGATTTTTGGTTTAAAGAAAAAGTAATCATTAAATTAGCGAGGCTCAAAAAGGCAATTCAAGAAATTGAAGATAAAGCTATACGAAATTTTTTGATGGTCGCTTTCAGCGAAACTGTGCGCTACGCCTCAAATACCAAAACTGGCGAGTTTAAGTTGGTTAGAATCAAAGGAGAGAAACTAGAGAAACACGATCCTGATGTTTTTGGTATTTTCCGAAAAAAAGCAGAAGCGAACATTGCGGGGGTTGGGGAATTTTACAAAGAAGCAAAAAGGGGTGTTTGGACAAAAATTATCTTCGGTGATTCGTCAAAGGAAAACGGCATAAAAGACAATTCCATTGACTGTATTATCACCTCGCCACCGTATGGCGATAGCCGAACAACAGTTGCCTATGGGCAGTTCTCTCGTCTATCTTCGCAATGGATTGATATTTTTGACGACCCAAATGACGCTTCTGGAGTTGATAACGAATTGCTTGGAGGTAGAGCCACTAAAACATTATCCCATTTTCTCTCGTCAGATTACCTCAATGACTCGCTAGACAAAATCGCAAAACAAGACGAAAGCCGCGCTAAAGATGTTTTGAGTTTTTACATTGACCTGAATGATTGCCTAAAAAGAGCGCATGAGATACTAAAACCGAAAAAGTATTTTTGTCTTGTTATCGGCAACCGGCTAGTAAAACAAGTCCGTATTCCTACAGATTTTATTATCGCCGAGTTGGCGGAAAAAATAGGTTTTACTTGCGAAGATATTTTTGTTCGCAACATCCCAGGGAAAAGGATGCCTATTAAAAATTCTCCGACAAATATTGTTGGTGCGCTTGAAGAAACAATGAATAAGGAGAGTATTGTTATACTACGCAAAAACTAAATCAACCGTACTTTGTTTCTAAAGCAGTTGTAGAGTTTGTTGATTTTCACTCTAAAACCGGTTCCGTGATTTCTCACGCTTCTGTTTGGGCGGTAATACATACGAAAATCAACTACGATATGATCTTTCTTTACCATTTTCTTAAACAACTCAAAATCAAAACCACTCAATAAATACGCTTCGTTGAAATGGAAAAGCTCCTTGCCTTTCATTTTTTTTGTATCGGCAAGGACATATACCAGGGCGGGTAATTTATCACCAAATTTCTTTTGTACAGACTCGACATTCCAGTAGATATTTAGGCGTTTCCCTTTACCTTGAACGCGAATTTTGTCTCCCGCAACAGAAAGTTTAAGCGATTGATTGTTGTATCTTTTGCACAATAATGTTGAGTGTAATTCTTTTGATCTGCCATTATCTCGTTTTGAATAGCCGAAACCATCAAGCAACATTCGGTCCCTATCGCCACCTTTCGGAAGCGGCTCAAGGGTAAATAGAGTAAGCATTGATTTTGCGCTTCGCCGATATGCTTTCAGTTCAGCAACGCCCGCAATATCGGGGAGTGGTATATTGTTTTCTTTGATATTGAGTAAATCTTCAAGTGTTTTTCCTATGCCGGTATCGCCAGCCCTATGCGTTGGAACAAAACCAAGTTTTTTGACGCGCTGAAGCTCCTTTTTGAGGGTGGCTAAATTCATACTATTTTAGAAAATAATCCATCGGCTTTTTGTAAATCCGAGCAAGTTCTTTCAACGCAACAATATCAATCCGTCTCTGTCCGGCTTCAACTTTTGAGACATGAGATTGTGTCTTGCCGAGCAGTTTAGCCACCTCTATTTGATCCAAACCGGCCTCTTGGCGGGCTCTTTTTAACTGCTCAACAATGTATTTATGGTCCTTTGAGTAGATTGCTTTGGTCATATTGATACTTGTATGATAGTATTCCATTGTGTTATATTCCAAATTGTCATATAGTTTGATGGAGACCACTTTATAAACACTATCTAGTATAAACCGGGGTTTTATTTTATAATTTAAGCATGTCCGGTTTTTCATTATTTGGTAAATCCCAGTCCAAAAAAATCTCGGTTCTTGCCGTAGACATCGGGACGGCGTCAATTTCAGCCGCGGTCTCCGAAAGAGGGAGCGACGGCAAAGCAGACATCTTAAAGATTCTCCGCTACCCCGTGCGCCTTGTCGGCCCCGCAGTGCCACGGCATAATGGGGGCGAGCAGACGATAGCGTTGTTTCTTTCTTCTTTTAAGAAACTTTTCGCCGAAGCCCACAAGGTAAAGCGCAAACTCGACAAAATAGTTATCAGCTTCGCGGACCCATTTTTTGTTGAAAAAAAACTTACCAAAAAAATATTAAGAAATAACGCGAAAACTCCTGTCTCGCACGAAGAGATAAAAGACCTTATAATTCAGATGGAAAAAGAAGCTTGCGACGGAAACCAGGAACTAGTCGTCGGTGGAAGAGAAATAATATTAATGAAAGTAAACGGATACTTGGTGGGGAATCCCGTCGGTTACAAAGGCTCGTCTTTGGAGATTTCCGCGGCGTTTACGCTTGTTAGCAAATATCTTAAAGATTATATTGAGCAGGCGAAAGAAAGTATTTTCTCTTACGTCGAAATAAGCTATTATTCAGATACGCGCGTTCTGTGGCACGCGCTCAAAGCTTCGGACAACTTGTTCGAGCCGGCTCTTGTTATCGATATCGGCGGCGAGATATCAAGTTTGTTTTTTGTTGATTCTGCCGGCAGCATTGAACACTACGCCGCAATGCCTTTTGGCATACGTACGCTTGAGCGAAGGATAGCAGCTTTTTCCAAGATAAGTTTTGACGATGCCGAAGCCATTTTAAAAAAATTCACCATAGAAACCTTAGACCCCGCGCTCAAGATGAAGATAGCGAAAATTTTGGATATCGCGAGCAGGGACTGGTGGATGCTTTTCAAAGATACAATGAAAGAAGAGCGGATTCCGAAAAAGATCCTGCTTACCGGAGGTGGAGCGGGGTTCTCGATATTTATAGAAACAATAAAATTAAATTTTAAAAGGTATTATGACATGGAGGTTGACCTTCAGGCGATGAAAGCGGAAGCTTTCCGTGATTTTCTAAAACCGCCGGACGCGATATCCGGAGGAGGAGATGTTACATTAGCGGCTTTAACACTTTATGCGGAATAAAAAAATAATATCGGATGTAATAATCAAAAGGGTCCAGCGGCCTGTTCCGAAGAAATATCCGGAAAAAGAAATTGAGCCGTCCTATGCTAAACCGCAATTTAAGCCGATTTCAACCAAATTCCAAAACGAGAGCGGGTTTAAAAGTTGGCGCATTGCTGGCATCGCCGTTTTTGCGGTGGTTTTTTCCGTCACAGCCGTAATATTGATCGCCTTGAGATTGTCTAGAATCGAATTGGTCCTTACTCCGAAATCAACGATTGTCGCCGTAAATAAGTCGGTGATGTTGTCCAGATCGGCGGGCGTTAATTCGGTAGAATTCAGCACATTGGCGCTTCCGTATCCGATGAGCGGTTCTTTTGCTTCAGAAGAAAAAAAATCAATAGAAAACAAAGCTCGTGGAACGGTTGTCATATTCAATAAAAGCTCCAAAGATCCCCAAGTACTCATTGCTTCAACCAGGATCGAGTCTCCGGAAGGGAAGATCTACAGGATACCTTCGACCATAATTATTCCCGGCACCAAAGTCGAGGGAGGCAAGATAATTCCCGGCTCGAAGGAAGTTGATGTCGCGGCGGATAAGCCTGGCGCTGAATATAATATCGGACTCACGGATTTTACCATCCCCGGCTTTAAAGGGTCGCCGAAATTTGAATCCGTTTTTGCGAGGTCCAAAACAGAGATGTCCGGAGGATATGTAGGAAACTCACAAATCATCACAAAAAATGCCGTTGATGCCGCGGTCGCGGAACTTGTTTCGGAAGCGAATAAAAATTTAAAAAATATTATTTCAAAAAAATTGCCCGAAGATTCGATGTTTCTCTCCGGGTCGGAAGAATTTGCCGTAATTTCCGTCGAAACAAATCCGAAACTTGGAATGCCGATCTCGGACGGCCGGAAATTCGAAGTCAAATTAAATGCCGAAGCGAGAGGAACGATAGTAAAAGAAACCGATCTTGCAAAAATGCTTTTGAAAAACGATGTTGATCTCGCCTCTTTGGGAGGCGGGGAAATCAGAATTAAGAACATCAACGAATTGGATATCAAGCTTTTAGGATATAAATTTGATGCAACGAGCTTAAAAATGGAAGTGAAGGGCAATGCCACCGTGGAAGCGGCAATTGATATTGATTATACAAAAAACAAATTAATGAATAACCGAATAGGCAATTCCGGCGATGTTTTAAACCTTTTCCCCGCCGTCTTCCGTGCAGAGCTAAAATATCATCCTTTTTGGGCGGGCTCCTTGCCTGGAGGCATGTTAAATCCCATGTCCCGCGGCCGTATTGACATCCAAATCATATCGCGCTAGTATGTCTATCATCTATTCCTTAAATGGCATCCAATAAAGGTACTGTTATTAAAGAAGGCCGTGTAGTTGAAGCCCTGCCTTCAGCCACTTTCCGCATTCAAATCGACGGTGAAGAGCGGGAGATTGTGGGGCATCTTTCGGGGAAAATGAGGCTCCACTATATTAAAGTGCTGGTCGGCGACAAAGTGACGGTTGAGTTCAGTCCTTACGACGAAACCAAAGGGAGGATCATTAAAAGACTGTAGTCCGTTATTGCTGAATAACAAATAGGTATGAGAGTAAGAGCATCGGTAAAACCAAGGTGCAACAAATGCAAAGTGGTCCGAAGGAAGGGCCGCGTTTTTATTATTTGCGCGAATCCAAAGCATAAACAAAGACAAGGATAATGGTTCGAATAGCGGGCATTAATTTGCCGGACAATAAAAAAATTCCCGTCGCCCTCTCATATATTTACGGAGTAGGCGTTCCTTTGGCCATGCATATTTTGAACGAGGCGAAAGTTGATATAGGTAAGCGCGCGAAAGATCTCTCTCCGCAGGAAGTCAATAAGCTCCGCGATATTATCGAAAAAAAATACACGGTGGAGGGTGATTTAAGGCGTGAAATTACCTTAAATATTAAAAGACTAAAAGACATCAACTCTTACCGCGGTTTGCGCCACAAGAGAAATTTGCCGACGCGAGGCCAGCGCACAAAAACAAATTCCCGGACTCGGCGCGGCAATGTCCGGAAAACAATGATGTCCGGAAAGCGTAAAATGGAAAAGAAATAAAATACCAATAACGAATATTATACGAATTTACGAATTGGAATTTATTAGTATATTAGTAAAAAATTAGTAATTAGTACTGTGGGTAAAAAGCGCATAATTCAAAAACAGGATCTGACGACCGAGGAGGGAAGAGCCGCGGCTATTAAGCTCACTTCGCAAAAAAAGAAGATGACAGAAGGGATAGTCCATGTCCAGGCTACTTACAATAACACGATAATTTCAATAACAGACGGTAGGGGCGATGTGATAATGACTTCTTCCGCGGGAGCGCTTGGATTTTCCGGAGCAAAAAAAGCGACTCCTTACGCGTCGACAAAAGTTGCAGAATTTTTGGGAGACAAAGCAAAAGCATTGGGATTAAAGGATATCAATATTTTGATCAAAGGCGTGGGCTCTGGCCGTGACGCGGCCGCGCGCTCCTTTGTCGCGCAAGGCTTTGACGTCCATTCAATAAGGGATATTACGCCGGTTCCGCACAACGGCCCTAGAGCGCCTAAGCCCAGAAGAGTATAGAATACCAATAACGAATAAATACGAATTTACGAATAATTAGGATCATTAGTATATTAGTAAAAAATTAGTAATTAGTACTCATGAGAACTACAGTTACATGTAAGGTTTGCAGAAGATTGAGAATGTCCGTTTGCGGACGGGAGAAATGCGCTTTCAAAAGAAAGCCGTATCCACCGGGTGTTCACGGCAAATCTTTCAGGCGCGCGGGCTCAGAGTTCGGGACGCAGCTTATGGAAAAGCAGAAAGTAAAATTTCTTTATGGTTTGCGTGAGCGCCAGTTCAGGAATTATATTGCGGACGCCCTGAAGCAAAAAGCGATGACAACGAGCGAGGCGGTTTTGAATGCTCTGGAGACCAGGCTCGATAATGTCGTCTACCGCCTGGGTTTCGCCCCGACAAGGGCGGCCGCGAGGCAATTGACTAACCACGGGCATATTTTTGTAAAAAGAAAGGGGCTCGCGAATTTTACGCGCGTTACCATACCGTCATACAAATTAAGGATCGGCGACGAAGTCAGGATCCGTCCGGAAAGCCTCAAAAAAGGGCCGTTCGGAAATTTGGAAATTTTGATAAAAAAACACATGCCGCCTGTTTGGCTGGAGCTTGACCGAGAGGGATATTCTGGGAAGGTGCTGGCGCATCCGACATCCGGAGAAGATATTTCAAAAGGTTACAATATCAGCGCTATAGTCGAATATTATTCGCGCTAAGTTTTATATTTTATTAATAATTTTTTATTTATGGACTACGAAATTGTTTTACCGTCAAACACGCGGGTCGTGTCGGAAGAGGAGGGAAAAGGGGTTTATGAAATAGACGGTTTATACCCGGGATACGGCAATACGCTTGGTTCGTCTCTGCGGCGCATTTTGCTTTCTTCCTTGCCCGGGGCGGCAGTTACAAAAGTTAAGATCGAAGGCGCTTCGCACGAATTTTCAACCCTGCCGGGAGTCATGGAAGACGTTATGGCCATACTTCTCAATTTAAAACAGTTGAGATTCCAGTTATACGGAGACGAACCGCAGACGGCTTCGATAGCGGTAAAAGGCACCAGGGATATTAAAGGCAAAGATGTAAAATGTCCGTCACAGCTTGAGGTAAAAAATAAAGATCTCCATATAGCGACCTTGACAGACAAAAATGCCGGTTTTAATGCCGAACTTACCGTGGAACGCGGATTGGGATTCGTCACCGCGGAAAATTTGGTCAAAGATAAAGTCGCCGTAGGCACTTTAATACTTGATGCAATATTCACCCCTATCAGGCGCGCAAATTACGAGATAGAAAATATGCGGGTAGGTGACAGGACTGATTACAATAGATTGAGACTATTTATCGAGACCGACGGCACGATAACTCCCCGCGAAGCGTTCAAAAAATCACTCCACATAATGAGAGTACAGATCGAGCAAGTGGAAAATTTCGATGTGGAAGGCGAGAAAGAGAAAAAAGACGAAGAAAAGGCATCCGGAGAAACGACCGTTTCGGGGTTGGACACCCTGAAGATCTCAACACGCACAAAAAATGCCTTGCTTTCCGCGGGGATTTTCACACCGGAAGCTTTGAGTGAGAAAACGGCGGATGATTTGAGGTTGATTGAGGGAATCGGCGACAAGGCGGTTGGCGAAATTAAAAAGGCGATGACAAAGGCGGAGTTTTCGTTAAAAGAATAAGAATACCAATAACGAATATTATACGAATTTACGAATTAGATTATTAGTATATTAGTAAACAATTAGTAATTAGTACTCGGTATGAAGCATCAAAAAGTGGGCCGAAAATTTGGGAGGGAAAAAGGACAGAGAAAGGCGTTTTTTAAGAGCCTTGCCGTTGCTTTGATAATGAACGGAAAGATAAAGACGACACTTCCGCGCGCAAAAGAATTGCGTCCCTATGCCGAGCGCCTCGTCACTTATGCTAAAATAGCGGACAAATCTTTGGCTCTGCGCAGTGTGGGAGCCCAACTTCCGAAAGTCGCTTCCAAAAAACTGGTATCGGTCATTGCACCAAAATATGCCGAAAGGAAAGGCGGATATACAAGAGTAATTAAATTGGGGCGAAGGCAGGGAGATGCAGCGGATATGGCATATATAGAATTTATTTAAATTTATGAAGCAGGAAATAACAATCGACGCAAAAGATAAAAAATTGGGAAGGCTTGCATCGCAAGTCGCGAAGGCGCTCCGCGGAAAGACCGAAGCGGATTTTTTGCCGAACCGCACTACTTTCCCAAAAGTTACCGTAAAAAACGTTGATCTTATTGAATTTTCGGAAAATAAATTTAAAAACACTTTTTTCCAGAGATATTCCGGCTACCCCGGAGGCAGAAAAGTATTTTCTGCGTGGGAAGTTTGGCAAAAAGACCCGCGGGAAGTTTTATTGCACGCGGTTCATGGAATGATACACAAAAACAGATTAAAGAAAGGAATGCTTAAAAACCTAATTTTAAAACATGGAGAAGACAAGTAAAAAAACCGCAGAAGCCGGCAAAGCAGGCCAGCCTGCCGTAGGCAGGTATTTTGAAGGTGTCGGACGGCGCAAAACTTCCGTTGCGCGCGCGCGGCTTTATTCGGCAAAGGTACCTGCCCGCAATGCTTCGCATAGCGATGCAGGCGGGAAAGCCGGGGATATTGAGATAACCGTGAACGAAAAACCATACAAAAGTTACTTCCCGACAATTGAACTGCAGAAGATTGCCGAGGACGCTTTGGTAAAATCGAGCAACGCCGGACTATACAAAGTAACTGCCCATGTAAACGGCGGAGGTATCAACTCGCAAGCCGAAGCCTTGCGCCACGGAATCGCCCGCGCGCTTTTGCTCATCGACCCGGAACTCCGCAAAAACTTGAAACAGGAAGGCTACCTAAAACGCGACCCAAGAGCTAAGGAAAGAAGGAAGTTCGGACTCAAGAAAGCCCGCAAAGCTCCTCAGTGGGCGAAGCGTTAATACTTTCTTATCACACTCGTCACCACCGCGGCGATGTTTAGATCGTGGCGGGGGATTATCGGTTTGTAGTTTTTGTTTGCGGGAAGCAATTCAACTTTGCTTCCTGTTTTTTTTAAATATTTCATCGTCCATCCTCCGTCAACTTCGGCGATTACAATGTCGCCGTTTTTGGCCGGCCGACTTCGGTCGGCTATGACCGTATCTCCATTCATAATGCCTGCTTCTATCATTGAATCTCCTCTTACCTGCAGAAGATAAGTGCTATCCCTGCTCGTAACAAGCCAATCATCGAGATTTCTTGTGTGCAAAACTTCTTCTTCAACTAGCGTCGGGAAGCCAGCTTCAATATATCCCAATACTTTAATCTCTCCGAAAATGTTGGCGGGGGAAAGCCTGCCTTGCTTGTCTTTATTGATAACGCCCGCTTCAACTAGCTTATTTACGAGTTTAAAAGCCGCGTTCTTTGAGCGGTATCCAAAAAGTTCCATTATCTCCGCATAAGAAGGCATCCGCTTATATTTTTTATAAAACTCGGCGAACTTCCCTGAATAATTATCTTTAGTCATATATATTTAGAAAACAAGAGCGGAGATAAGATTTACCGACCGTTTGAACCACCATGAGCGGTCTGGCGTCGCGTGTTTAAGACGGGCGAGAAGCGTCTTGTGCCTGCGTGACTCATCGGCGTAAGACAGGCCCTTGATAATTTTCATATCGATCTCTTTGTTTAACATTTCTATCTCTCCGACTATGACTTTGTATGCTTGGTGCTGGGACATAATTTGTTGAATGGTTAAATTGTTAATATTTTCAGTATAGGTGAACGATGGTTCACTCGTCAAGAACAACGCCTGTGGATAAGTTGGCTTGACTGTGAACGAGCAAGATATTGAGAACAATTTTTGAGCTACATTAAGTATAGCATATTTAACGAAAAAGTCAAGCACGAAACCCGGCGGGTTTTCCGGCGTTAGCACTCTTGACGGTAGAGTGCTAATTTTGATACACTACTAATTACGAATATCTATCAATATACGAATATGAAATTAGACGATAGGAAAGAGCGTGTCTTGGACTTCATAATAAGGGACTATATAGAAACTGCTCAGCCGGTGTCTTCGGGGCGCGTAGCTTCCAAAAAGGTTCTGGATTCAAGCCCGGCAACTTTGCGCAACATTATGTTGGAGCTTGATGAAGGCGGTTATCTTCACCAGCCGCACACTTCCGCGGGCCGGGCGCCGACGGAGAAAGGGTACCGGTATTTTATCGATAATTTGATAAGTGACTACACTTTGCCTCGGAGTCGGGCATTGCAAGGACACGCATATTCGCCTGCTGGCGAATTGCTCTGCTCGCGCCGTCGCGCTGCGCAAGGTCTTGCAAAGCCCGCTCCTTCGGCAAATGAGTTTGGTCTGTTGGTCAACGAATTCGCCCACGACCTCGGAATATTTACTTCAGCGATGATAATGGGGCAGAGAGGTATGCAGGAATTATCAGGATTCCGCGACGTGCTCTCTGAGCCGGAATTCCGAGAAAACGGCATGCTTGAAAATTTCGGCCGGATGGTGGATGAAATAGATTCGGTAATGTCCGAATATCGCAATGCTTTAATAGAAGACGACGATATTTATGATATTTGGATAGGCAGGGAAAATATTTATCCGGGAGCAAGGAAAGGAAGCGCGCTTGTTGCAAGAATAAGTTTACCTGATAAAGAAGAGTTGGTGTTCTTTGCCTATGGGCCGACAAGGATGAACTACGAAAAGGCGATATTTAAAATTAAAAATTTAATTAAAGAAATATGACGGACGAAAATGACGAAATTATAAATGAGAAAGATACTGAATTTGAAACGGATGAGGAAATAGTCGAAGAGGCGGGGCTTAATGAAAAGTTAAAGAAATTGCGGGAGGAATTGAAAGTGTGTCAAATGGAAAAGGCGGACTATCTTGCAGGCTGGCAGAGGGCGAAGGCGGACTTTATCAACGCCCGGCGCGACGAAGACAAACTGCGCGGGGAGTTCGCGAAATACGCGGCAGAGAAAGTTTTGAGGGAGATGCTGGCAGTCGCGGATTCGTTGGAAAAAATCGGCAACCCCGCCGACAACAAGACCAGTCAGGCGTGCAAGGCGGATATTAACGCGATTTACAAACAATTAATTGAAATTTTAAAAAGAGAAGGGGCGGTACAGATAGAAGCGAAGGGGATAATTTTTAACCCGATGTACCATGAAGCGCTTGGCGAGGTTGAAACAAAAAATAAAGAAGAGAACAATGTAATTTTGGAGGAATTGCAGAAAGGATATATGATGTATGATCGGGTACTGCGACCCTCTAAGGTAAAAGTCGGACATTACCAATAACCAATCAGTACGAATATACGAATAAAATTATTAGTATATTAGTAAATTATAAGTAATTAGTATTCTATGTCAAAAATTTTAGGAATAGACTTAGGAACAACGAATTCGGCGATGGCGATAGTCGAGGTAGGGCAGCCGAAAATATTGGAAAACGCGGAGGGCGTGCGCACTACGCCATCCATAGTCGCTTTTTCAAAAGGAGGCGACCGTCTTGTCGGGATTTTGGCAAAGCGCCAGGCAGTTACAAACCCGAAAAACACCATCTATTCGGTAAAACGGCTTATCGGCAGGAAATTCAGCGACAACGAAGTAAAACGCGACAAAGCGCTATTGCCGTACGAATTGAAGGAATCGGCAAACGGAGGAGTGGAGGTAAAAATTAACGAAAAATGGTACAGACCGGAGGAAGTTTCGGCGATGGTGCTTGCAAAATTGAAGGCGGACGCGGAAGCCCGCCTCGGGGAAAAAATAGACGAGGCAATAATAACCGTTCCAGCGTATTTTGACGATTCACAAAGGCAGGCGACGAAAGCCGCGGGAGAGATCGCCGGTTTTAAGGTAAAAAGGATTTTGAACGAGCCAACTGCCGCGGCGCTCGCATACGGACTCAATAAAAAGAAAAACGAAAAAATAGTAGTTTACGACTTTGGCGGAGGAACATTTGATGTTTCGGTTTTGGAGATAGGAGACGACACAATAGAAGTCCGTGCGACTGGAGGAGACACGCATTTGGGAGGGGATGACCTTGACCAGAAACTCATCGCGCATATCGCCGTGGAATTTAAGAAAGAATCGGGGATCGATGTGACAAAAGACGTTTTAGCTCTTCAGCGTTTGAAAGAGGCGGCGGAGAAAGCGAAGCACGAGCTTTCAACAACGATGGAGACGGAAGTAAATATTCCTTTCATTACGTCGGACGCTTCGGGACCTCGGCACTTGCTCCTGAAATTAACGAGGGCAAAACTGGAGGAGCTCACTTCCGATTTTTTGGCGCGTTCGTTCGAAATAACAAAAAACGTTGTTAAAGACGCGAACTTCGAATTAAAAAATATAGATGAAATAGTTTTGGTGGGAGGGCAGACCAGGATGCCGGCTATAGTAGAAGGGGTCAAAAAACTTTTCGGGAAACCGGCGAACCTTTCGATCAATCCGGACGAGGTGGTGGCGCTGGGCGCCGCGGCACAGGGAGGAATACTTCAAGGAGACGTCAAAGATGTATTGCTCCTGGATGTGACGCCGCTGTCACTTGGCATTGAGACGATGGGAGGCGTTATGACACGGATATTGGAAAAAAATACAACTGTGCCTGTTTCGCGCTCGCAGGTTTTTTCGACCGCGGCGGATAATCAGACTTCGGTTGAAATTCATGTCTTGCAAGGCGAGCGTGAAATGGCGCATGACAACAAAACATTGGGCCGGTTCATTTTGGACGGCATCCCGCCTTCTCCGCGGGGCATTCCGCAGGTTGAAGTGTCTTTTGATATTGATGCGAACGGGATATTGTCAGTAAAAGCAAAGGATAAGGCATCGAACAAAGAGCAGTCTATCCGCATCGAGGCCTCGTCCGGACTCTCCAAAGAAGAAATTGAGCGGATGAAAAAAGACGCGGAGATGCACGCCGACGAAGACAAGAAGAAAAAGGAATCGGTTGAAGCGAAGAACCGCGCCGACACATTGGTCTACACGGCGGAGAAAGCGCTAAAAGATGCTGGGGACAAAATTGAACAAGGTATCAAAGACGAAATACAGGCAAAGATCGACGAATTAAAAAAAGTAAAAGACACGAACGATGTCGCCGCGATAAAAACCGCGGAGGAGGCGCTTTCAAAGACTATCCAGAAGATAGGCGAAGCGATGTATAAGCAAGAAAAACCCAGTGAACCAAACCGGAAACCCGAAGGGGACGTGAAGGATACGGATTTTAAAGAAACTGATGGCAATAATAAATAAAGTTTATGCCGCTCGAATCATTCAATACTGAAGATACAATAAACGCATGCCTGGAACCGGAGTTTAATTTTGCTAAAATTGAGGCGTTAAAAACGCCGATAGAAAACATATTGGCAGAATTGAAAGACGAAATTAATGCGGGGAACTATAAAATGGTTCTGGGCGATGACGCTTCAGGAAGAATTCCTGCGGATATTTTCGGAAAAGTCCTGAAATCGATTTATAAAGAGAATAATTTTGAAGTCCCGCAAGTTAGATTCGTACTGGCGCATTATGATATTGATAAAAAATTTTTGGATAAAAAAATGAAGCGGTTTAAGAAAGAAGTTGATATTGGCAAATCAAGTAAAATTCTGATAATAACCGATACTATTGTGACTGGTGCGCATCTCCGGCCGGTTGTGGACAAACTTAAAGAAAATAATATCAATTTTGACATTGCCACCATAGGTGCGGCGGATATTGATAATATCGATATTTTAAGAAAAGAATGGAATTGCACTATAGTTGTTGGAATTGAGGGCACACCGGAGATATACTCTGATAGGTTTTTAAGTGGCGTTTATAAAGAACAAGGAGACGTAATCTCAAAAAGCTATAAAAAATTCAAAATAAATAACAAGGTTCAAAAAAAGGCACAACACAGCATCAATGATGCTAGGCAGGATGTTGATAAGCTGTCTCTGGAAGTATTTGAATGGTATAAACAGAAACAAAAAGATGCCGAAGGGGATAAAAATTGATAAGATAGAAAGATGAAGATAAGAGGCGCGGTATTATCTATATTGCTGGTTTTGTCGGCGACGTTGAGTTTTTGGGTCTGGGAGAAGATTTTGGAGAAACCGTTTTTATCTTTGGCAATCTTGGGCTATGCGGTAGTATTTGGATTCTTCCTTCTTCTCGTAAAAAACAAAGTCCTCTTTTGGGCCATTCCTCCTTTGACCCTATTGCTGAGCGTATTTTTTTTCACGCCGGAGATAAATTTCTTTTACGGTTTAATACTCGGCGTGGCAGTTATTCTTTATGCGGCCGAATTAAAAAGGGAAGAAGAACATTCGAATCTGAAAATTTTGCTGAAGCGCGTTTTGGGTAACAGTATAAAAACTTTTTTTACCGGCCTTGCCATATTTTTTGCTTTTATTTACTACGGCACGATTTACCGAAACCCCGACCCTGCGAAGCTCCTTTTGCCGGAGTCCGTTTTTGAAACGACGCTGAAGCTGGTGGAGCCTTTATTGAGAGACAGCATCCCGGGATTTAACGCTTCTGATAAAAAATTATCGCATACGCTTTATGAGCTCACATACGCGAGAATAAATGATTACGCGAAAGATTACACAGGATACATTCCGATGATCGCCGCGGCCAGCTTTTTTTTCGCGTTAAAAACCGTAAGCGTATTATTTTACTATTTATCGATCATTCTGATCTATTTCTTGATAAAATTATTGATAATAGGCGGATTAATAAAAAAAGAACTGGTTCCCGAAACAAGGGAAACTCTGGTATAAATTTATGTCGAAAGATTATTATGAAATTTTGGGTGTCGGGAAAAATGCCTCAAAGGAGGATATCAAACGCGCCTATAGGAAGTTAGCGCATCAGCATCATCCGGACAAAAAAGGCGGGGACGAGAAGAAATTTAAGGAAATAAATGAGGCTTATCAGATTTTGGGAGACGATACAAAAAGAAGCCAATATGACCAGTTTGGGCGCACTTTTTCGAGCCAGGGAGGTCACGGACAGCAAGGGTGGAGTGGAGATTTTTCCGATTTTGCGCAGGGATTCGAGGGAATGAGCTTCGGAGATATTTTCGAAGATCTTTTTGCGGGTTTTGGAGGAGGCGGGCAGAGGAAGAGAGCGCGCAGAGGTTCGGATATCGCTATCAATCTTGAAGTGCCTTTCGCTGAATCTGTTTTTGGTGGGAAGCGAAGCGTAATAATCGAAAAAAGGTCCGCGTGCATAGAGTGCGGCGGCTCTGGCGTCGAAAAAAGTTCATTAATGAAAAAATGTGGAACATGCCAAGGCACGGGTACGGTGCGCGAAACAAGGCGCTCGATATTCGGTTCTTTCAGCTCACTTGCGGAGTGTTCAATATGCAAAGGGAGAGGGGAAATCCCGGAAAAGGCATGCCACAACTGCAAAGGCGCGGGGATTTTAAGAAAACAGGAAACAATTCATATTGATATACCGGCTGGAATAAGAGATGGAGAAGCGATCAAACTTACTGGAATGGGCGAGGCAGTTCAAGGCGGAATATCAGGGGATCTTTATGTAAAAATCAAAGTTCATCCGCATCCGGTTTTTCGGCGCGAAGGACATGATCTTTTAATGGAGCTTCATTTACCGCTTTCCAAAATGCTTTTAGGAGGCGATGAAACAATTGAAACGCTGGACGGCAAGGTTGAGATAAAAATTCCGGAGCTTTCAAAAAGCGGAGATTTTTTGCGTCTCCGCGGAAAAGGCGTCCCCTCCGGCCGCGGCCACTCCCGCGGCGACCTCTTGGTCCGCCTCCTCCCCAAACTCCCCAAAAAACTCTCTTCACAAGCTAAAAAATTACTCGCGGATTTGGAGAAAGAGGGGTTGTAGATAAGAGTATAGTTATAAGCAATTAATAGATAGATTGGCATATTTTTGGATAGATTTATATTGGACTTGTGTAGATTTATATAATATGCTAGTATAATTACATGGAAGAAAAATTATTCACAATTGGCCAAGCCGCTGAATATCTCGGTGTTTCCTTGAATACGCTGCGCCGTTGGGACGAAAACGGCAAATTAACCGCGATCAAAAAAGATGGCGGCACTCATCGATATTATCGTGAAAAAGATTTAGAAATCTTTGCCAGCGATTTAATGAAATTTGCCTCCGAATGGATAGAAGACGGCGTTGAATTTCCGGGCACTTTTTATTGTGCGACGAGCTCAATTTTCAATGCACGCTTAATAAAAATGGAGTATGCTCTGATGCAGAAGTCCGGGTTTGAAAAGCTATATTCTTTGATAATTTTAATTACCGGTGAGATCGGCGATAATTCATTTGCTCATAACTTAGGAAAGTGGCCGGATACGGCAGGAATTTTTTTTGGCTACGATCTGGAAAAACGCATCATTGTTCTTGCTGATCGAGGATTGGGTATTTTAGAAACATTACGCCAGGTTCGTCCACAGCTCCCTAGCCACGTAGCAGCGGTAAAAGCCGCTTTCACCGAATTTATTTCCGGGCGGGCTCCGGAGAAACGCGGAAACGGCCTTAAACTGGTTCGTGAGGTCGTTACGGACCAGCCAATTGATTTATTTTATACTAGCGGTGACGCTGAAGTGCGCATGAAAGGGCCGGACAAAGCATTTCGTGTTATGCGCGGTCAGCGTCTTGTGCGCGGATGTTTAGCAAAAATAGAGTTCTAATAAATTTAATAAATAAAAATATATGAAATTACAACTGGAAAAATTTGGCAAAACATTAATATCTCGGGAGTTGGGCAGTGAGGCTTTTAAGGCGTTTCAGCCGACTTTACGCGAGTTTTCTAAAGACGAAGTGCTGGAAATAGATTTTTCCGGTGTACTAACATTGTCGCCGTCATGGGCGGACGAGTTTTTAAGTCCGTTGCTTGAGCAATTGGGTGATAAGTTGGTGCTCTTATCAAGCGATAATCTTTCGGTGCACGCGACACTTAGAATTCTCGGTGAGGCCAATAAACGGCAGTTCGCAATCAAATGAATCAAACTTTCCCCAAGCTACCCAAAAAACTCTCTTCACAAGCCAAAAAATTACTTTCGGATTTAGAGAAAGAATGTCTATAGATAACTGTCTATTATGTCAAGCCAAAGCGAAAACAATAAGGTATTAATCGCGATGTCCGGGGGAGTGGATTCTTCGGTGGCCGCCGCGTTGCTGAAAGAGGAGAGGTATGAAGTGCACGGTGCATATATATTGTGCTGGGACGGATGCGAGAACAACGGCGACAAGCAAGATGCCGAGCGGGTTGCTGCGCGGTTGAATATGCCATTTTATACTTTTGATTTTAGAAAAGAATACCGCGAGGCGGTTTATGATTACATGGTGCGGGAATATGCCGCAAGTCACACGCCTAATCCTGATGTTATGTGCAACAAAGAAATTAAGTTTGGGATTTTTCTTCAAAGAGCTTTGGAAATGGGTTTCGATTTTATCGCGACGGGACATTATGTCCGCGCAGAGGGAGCCGAGGCTACTCATCTTGCTCGCGTCTTAACCCTCTCTATGGGGGCTCCGACGCCGACTTGCAATCCGAGTAGCCTCGTCTCTCTTTTCTCTGCGCGGGATATGTCCAAAGACCAAAGCTACTTTTTGTGGACGCTAAATCAAGACCAGCTTCGGCATTCGCTTTTTCCCGTCGGCAATTATTTAAAAAGCGAGGTAAGGGAGATCGCCAAAAAATTTGGTTTGCCGAATGCGGATAAAAAAGATTCGCAGGGTTTATGTTTTGTCGGCAAGGTTGATTTTGCCGAATTTATACGCGGGGCTTTGCCAAAAAATCCGGGACCTGTGATTGATATTTTTGGCAAAAAAATAGGCGAGCATGACGGCGCACATTTTTATACGCTTGGTCAGAGGCACGGTTTGAACATCGGCGGATCCCCCGAGCCATTATATATCGCCGAAAAGCGCACCGGAACAAATACGCTCGTCGTCGCAAGGGGAGATTTGGACCCGATTTTATATCGGAAAGAATTGGTTGCGGAAAATATAAATTGGCTTTCAGGCGCATCTCCGGAGCTTCCTTTTTCTTACCTCGCGCGCATTCGCTACCGCCAGCCTTTGCAAAGTTGTACGCTGTATGTCGTACGCCATACGCTAAGAGTTGTTTTTGACGTTCCTCAACGCGCAGTATCACCCGGCCAGTCGGTTGTTTTTTACGCCAAGACGGGCGAGATGCTTGGAGGTGGAGTAATAAAATGATATATTGACCAAATGACCTCGTGGGAACTTCGCAATAAATTTCTTAAATTTTTCGAGGACAAGGGGCATAAAATCGTGCCGTCTTCTTCGCTGATGCCCGACGATCCGTCGGTGCTTTTGACGACAGCCGGCATGCAGCAATTTAAGCCTTATTTTATGGGAAAGGCGGATCCGAGAAGAGATTTTGGAACAAGACGGGTTGCGTCCATCCAAAAATGCTTTCGCACGTCTGATATTGATGAAGTAGGGGATGAGACGCACATGACTTTTTTCCAAATGCTCGGACATTTTTCTTTCGGAGATTATTTTAAAAATGAAACGATAGAGTGGACTTATCGGCTTTTGACGGAAATATTTGAGATTTCCAAAGACAGGATTTCCGCCAGCGTATTCAATGGAGACGACAAGATACCTTTTGACAGTGAGTCGTACGAGGCGTGGTCCAGGTTTTTATCTCCGGAGAAAATTAGAAAGGGGCCGAGGGAGGACAATGTTTGGGGGCCTGCCGGGCCCGAAGGGCCTTGCGGGGCGGCGAACGAGGTTTATGTTGATGATCTCGAAGTGGCGACACTGGTTTTTATGGAATACCATACTGCGAAAGACGGAAGCTTGGTGACGCTTCCGTCAAAAGGAGTCGATGTCGGCTGGGGATTTGAAAGGATAGTCAAAATCGTACAAAACAAAGAAACTATTTTTGACATAGATATTTTGAAGCCGCATTTGGAGCTGTTGCCGCCGGAGCTTCCTGTTGCAAAAAAACGCGTTATGATAGACCATTTGCGCGGATGCGTTTTCTTGCTCTCCGATGGAATACGGCCGTCGAATAAAGAAGCAGGGTATGTATTGAGGCGTTTGTTGAGGCGGCTTTTTGTCTATGAATACAGGGCAGATATGGTCTGGCCAATTTTGGATGGAATTTTGCATGATATTTTGCATGAATATGGGGAGTTTTATCCGGCGCTTTTAAAAAATTCCGCATTGATACGCGCCGAGATCGAAACAGAGCGGGAGAAATTTTTGAAGACGCTTGAAATAGGAATATTATATCTGGAAAAAATGGGAGAGATCAGCGCAAAATCCGCTTTCGGGCTATATGAGACTTACGGGATTCCTTACGAAGTGATAAAAGAGCTTGGCGGGGAACACGCGGCAAAACTTGATCGTGCCGGGTTTGACGAAGAATTCAAAAAACACCAGGAAATTTCTCGCGCGGGAGCGGAAAAAAAATTCGGGGGGCACGGTTTGCTGTTGGATACCGGAGAACTAAAAGCGGCGGATGAAGAGGAGTTGAAAAGAGTAACGCGTTTGCATACGGCGACTCACCTGATGCAGGCGGCGCTCCGGAAAATTTTGGGGGACAGGGTTATGCAGGCCGGTTCGGATATCACCGCGGAGCGGACAAGGTTCGATTTCAGCTTTGAACGGAAACTGACCGATGAGGAAATAAAAAAAGTTGAGGGCCTTGTGAATTGGGCGGTTTCCAAAAAATTTGAAGTAAATATGAAAGAAATGCCGTATGAAGACGCAGTCAAGTTCGAAGCACTTTATTTTTTCAAGGAAAAATATCCGCCGGTGGTCAAAGTTTATTCCGTTGGCGATTTTAATGCCGACCCGCCCGAAATATTTTCGCGCGAATTTTGCGGCGGGCCGCACGTAAAAAATACCGTCGACATCGGCCATTTCAAAATCCTGAAACAGGAATCTGTCGGCGCCGGTCTTCGCCGCATCCGGGCAATGGTCGAGCCTTAGTTTAAAATATTAGCTTGCAAAAAGGCCGCACGCCTTGCCGGCGAGGCGGGTTTTTGTTATAGTCGCAGATAGATTGAACCGTCTTTATGACAAAGGCAAAAATTGATGAAATCTATCGGCAAATTCCCGAAAAAGAGAGGAAAGAACTTGAAGATCTTGCCAAGCTTACTCCGGTAAGAAAAACCGAGGCCTCGATAAAAAGACTCGTTGTGGCTTATTGGACAATGAAAAAACTGGCGGATGGCGAACATAAAAGCGAGAAATAGTCTCGCTTTTACTTTTGAAAAATTCTTATATTGAGCTATTAGTAATTTTATCTTAACATAAAATGAATGCTTTATGAATACTCATTGGCAATATTATTCTATGCGGTTTTTTCGGTCTTTGCCTTCATTGGTTTAGCCTTCACGAGTCGGTGGATAGCAAATTTCAAAACCGCCTACATTTCGTCAAAACCGCTCGGACTGCTGATTTTCGGTTATTTTATTTGGCTACTGTCTTCATCGAAGATGATTGACTTTCAAAACACTTTGCTTTTATGGATTTTTCTTGTTTTAAGCATCAGTGTTTCATTTTTGTTTTTATTCAAAAATTGGCCGAAATACAGGAAAGGCGTATGGCGGGACATTTTGTTGGTTGAGTTTACTTGGATAATTCTATACTTGGCCTATCTTTGGCTGCGAAGTTACAATGCCGAAATACATGGCACGGAGCGCTTTATGGACATGGCATTCTTTAACGCCTCCGCTCTCACGAATTATTTTCCTCCCATCGATCCATGGCGGGCGGGCAGTCCTATTAATTATTACTATTACGGCCATTATCTTTTTGCTCTCGTATCAAAACTGTCGGGTATTGCGACAAATTTTACCTACACTTTTACTCTCGGCATCATCTTCAGTTCCGCAGTAATGCTTTCATGGGCATTCGTTAAAAGATTTACAAATTCAAATTTCTTTGCCGTGCTTGCAGGATTTTTTGCGGCAGTTTCCGGTACAGTTGCTTTTAGTTTTTGTGTTCTTGGAGCAAAAGCACCGGAAATTTGCAGTTGGATGAAATCAACACGTCTCTATGAACCCTCCTACATAATCAACGAGATTCCGTCATATAGTTTTACCGTAGGGGATTTGCACGCGCATCTCATCGCGCTCCCTTTTTTTATGCTCGCGCTCATCCTTATTTATGATCTTTTTAAGGCGCCGGAGCTAAAATACGATTTGATGTTCGCGTTAACAATTATTCTTGCCTCGCTCGGCCTTATTAACCCGTGGGATTTTGTTTCTCTCGCCGTTGTCGTTTCCCTGGCTGTTTTTATTAGGATATTGCGGACAAAAAAATTTGATTATAAATATATTCTGAAAGCCGCGGCGATTGGAATTTTTGCAATAATACTTATGTTGCCTTTTCTTGCGCGTTTTGAAAGCGGGGCGTCCGGGATCGGTTTTGCCTCATCTTACGCGGCGCAAAATACCCTTATCGGCAAACAATACCCGACCCCGCTTCACGGGTGGCTTGGCATGTGGGCCGGATTTTTGGCTCTCGTAGCCATCAGTATCGCGGCTATGCGAAAAAAAACATTCAACTTGGAAAATTATCCGGTAGTTTTGGTTTTATCCGCCGTTTTATTGCTTGCGGGCGTCGAATTTTTTTTCATAAGAGATGTTTATTCTCTGGCCAATCCGCCGTATTTCCGCGCGAACACGGTTTTCAAATTCGGCTTTCACACCTGGATACTGCTTTCGTTCTCGGCGATGGTTTTTGCCGGACAAACTTGGGATGAATATAAAAAAAATCCGACAAAAATGAGAAGGGCAAGGCCTCTTATCCGGCTACTCATGGTTTCAGTCCTGGTCGTTGTTTTTTTTGGCGCATATTATCCCTACCAGGCCATCAATCAATTTTATTTATCAACACCTCCGCCATATTCTCTGGACGGTTCACTGTTTTTAAAAAGACTTTACCCGAATGACTACGAAACCGTACAATGGACGAAAAATAATATTTTAAAAAGGGAAGTAGTTGTGGAAGCCGCAGGCGATTCTTACTCCGACTATGGGAGACTCGGTGTGTTTACCGGTTCCATTAACCCTATCCAATGGCTCACGCACCAATGGACATGGCACTTCAATCCGCCTAAAAACGCGAAGCCCGGAACGGCGATCGAATCCGGCTGGGGAAAAGTGGCCGCCATTTCGGGAGAAGTGCGAATGATCTATGAATCTTCGGATATTAACCAAACAAAAACGCTTTTGAATAAATATGGCGCAAAATATATCTATATCGGCGCTTTGGAGCGCAAAGAGTACCCCGCCCTAAACGAGCAAAAATTTTATGAAATCGGTGAAGTCGTATTTTCCTCCGGTGATTCAAAATTATTTATGCTGAATTTTTTTTAATCCGGCTAATGTCAGATCATTGTCCAGTATTCTTGAATTAGTCCGAACCGCTTTCGCCGCCTGCGGCGGCGAGGAATTCCCCCCTTGAACCCCACTTCCGCCGCACCCTCGCGGGGAGTTCATTTTTTGCCCGCTTTGCGGGCGCGCCTTATTTTGACAAGTAAAGTGTAATCAGCGTAGCCAATATCACAAAGCCGCCACCAATAAACGCCGCTTGTATCGTGCGACTATTCCAGAATGGTTCGGGTTGGAGCTGAAGTTTTTCCTGTTCTTTAACCCAAGCTCTAGCCCTACTTTCTTTATCTCTATTTATCATCTCGCCGTTACTTCCCAATGCACCAGCTAGTTCCTGATAGCGCCTCAAAACTTTCTGCTCAATATTTCTCTCGCGTTTCTTTTCAAGAAATTGCTTTATGAAATTCATACCTTTTTTGCCTCATCGTTTTTTTCTTTCGCCTTTCTTAAAATCACATCAGTTAAAGTTTTGGTATATTCCTTTATTCGCTCGTGTTCTTGATTATCTACATTGCGCATTACATCATCGAGAAAATCGTATCGAATTTTTGTGAAATTTTCTATACAAACCTCCTTATTGTCGGTAGTTGCTATTTTGTACTGATGATTTTCAATGATTTCCTTTACACCTAAATCTTTCAGGTTATCTTCTCCAAGCCTTTCCCCAATCTTTTTTATGTCATGCCCTAATTTTCTCAACTCATCGTTGATTGCATTTTTATCAGAAAAATTTCCTGTCATCACGACCCTTGATTTGAGAATGAGCTCAAGGTTATAAGACAATAAAATATAAAATGATCTCAAAAAAGCCAAGTCTGTGGCGTTATTCATCGTGTTTGCTAAAGAATCTTCAACAAAAGTAAGCCCCGTAGAAGCTACGGAAGTAAGTTTATATGCGTATTTGTATTTTTCTTGGTTGTTCATTTTGAAACGCTACTTCACTTTTGATCTTATTACATCAACGAGTTTACCGGCCTCAACAACAAATTTCTTAAACTCGTTGAAGTTTTTATCCGTAATCCCGATTTGAAACTCGATACCACCTCTATGCTGATGACTTCGCATTGGATGATTTTTTACTTCTTTGTTCGTAAGAACCCAGTAGTAAATTTTATCTATCCAAACACCGATAAACACAAAACTATCCACAATGCCTAATTTAAGTTGTTGAAAATTCATCCAGTATGGCTCATCGGACTCAAAACTTAATGCTTTGGTTTCTAATCCGCCCCTAATTTTTGTATTGATTGCTCGCGATGCCTTTACTTCGATTTTGATTATTTTACTTCCGTTTTCAAGATAAAGATCGTAGTCACCAGAATACTTTTTATCAATCAGTTTTGATGGTTTCTTAAATCTTGAGTCCACATCTATCAAGTGCTGTTGTGCCCAAATTTCACCAAAAACACGTGGTGAAATGTTGTAAAGATTTAGATATGGGTTTGCATTAACATATGCATCTCTTAATGTCTCATATTCTTTGAAGGTGATGACTTTCTTATCAAGCAAATACATTAAACGATACTCGTACTCATTAAAGGGATAAATAGATTTTAGTCCGCTCAGATGAGCCAAAAGAATTTTCCGATCCTCTTGCGGCAATTCCTTGATCCACGCTTCAAGTTTTTTATCTAAATTCTTCTTATCCATAGATTAAGCTAAATCAAGAAGTGTTGGCGCACCCAACAATTCTTCATCTTTTACTAAAATTTGCCCATCTTTCAAAACTTTTAGCCGCCCCCATCCCGTTTCGCCTGTGCGCCTGTGGTGAAGTAAACGCGCAACCATAATTTTACAATAATTCGGGTTTATATCCATTGTGTAGCACTTTCTCTTACTCAATTCTGCTTGTAATAAAGTTGAACCGGAATGACCAAAGAAATCTATAACAAGATCACCAGTTTTGCTACTGGCCTCAATTATCCGCTTCGCGGATTTTAGAGGTTTCTGTGCAAAACACCCCTCAATATTCTCATGCATCAAATAAAAAACCTGTTGAATGTCGTGCCAAACATTACCCGCACGAATTGTTAGCGATTTACTTCTTTCAAAGTTTTCTGTCATTTTTCCGTTAATTTTTTTATAATATCCTTTTGTCTTTTTAGGTATATCCGTATATTCTGCCTGGACATCAAAAGCTGGCTCTCCCTTTATGTAGTAAAGTAATTCTTGCCGAATGGCCATCCAGTTTTTTTGTGTTCCATATCCTCTTTGATTTCTCATGGTGATGAAGCTACGAATTTTCACCGGCTTATTTCTCATCATAAGGATAAAATCAGGCAATGGCTGTAAGCCACTCCTCACATCTGCCCCAAGCCAAACATAAAATGAAGAATCGTTGTGGAGTATATCTAATGTATTATCAACCCACTTTTCACTCCAATTCATATATTGATCTAGCGGCAAATTTCCGAATTCGTCGTTGATGTTCACATTGTAAGGTGGGTCTTGCACCGCTAATATGGCCATTTCTTTTCTCATCAATTTTTCAACATCTTCTTTTTTGGAAACATCAAGACAACCAACGCGATGACCGCTAACTGGGTCTTCCCACATCATTCCGTATTCAAAATTTGGCAAGCTGTTAATTTTTGCCATTGTTGAAAAATTCTTTTGGGCTAATTTCGAGTGCATGGGCTAATTTTTGGATATTTTTTAAGGCCGGATTTCTTATTCCTCGCTCAATGCCGCTTATATAAGTTCGATGCAGTCCAGTAATTTTTGATAATTGACCTTGCGAAATTGCTCGCTTTTCTCTCAATTCTCGCAACCGCTTGCCAAATTTTGATAATTCTTGATTCTTCATACATAAGCACGATATCCACTTGAGGTCATTTTATCATTGTGAATAAGATAAGTATATAGTAGAATATAAGTCACTAGGGAGTATAATGATGTTGCGCGCGCACTGGGAGGGTGGGGCAAGCGCAACTCTACTTTTTAGCGGCGCGCCCGCGAAGCGGCAAGGCAACCTCCCCCAAAAATCGCGAAAGTCTTATCATGTCCGCCCGGCAGGAATCGAACCTGCGACCATCTCCTTAAAAGGGAGCTGCTCTACCGACTGAGCTACGGGCGGATAGATTGTTAAGGCGCGACGGTAACGAAATTTATTCTAACTCATTTTCATCTCTTAGGCAAGTTGTTGCTTATTCTTGTTGAGGTATAAGCTTTATGGTAGGACATCTTTGAAAAAATGCCTAAAGCGGAGCCAAAGAAGGTTCTAATGTGCGAACCCAGATATTTTACCATCGCTTACGATATAAATCCGCACATGAAGCGAACGCTTGAAAAAGGCAGAAAAGTGCGCAACGGCATCGCATTGAAACAATGGTCAGCGCTTCGCGACATTTATTTGCAGGAGGGATACGAGGTTGTATATATTGAACCCGTCAAAGACCTGCCCGACCTGATCTTTACCGCGAACGCGGGGCTTGTTCATAAGAAAACAGTAGTGCTAAGTAAATTTGCGCACAGCGAACGGCGGCAGGAAACGCCTTATGTCAAAAAATGGTTTTCGGATAACGATTACAAGATCGTTGAAATCCCGTATTTTTTTGAAGGGGCCGGCGACGCGCTTTTCTGGAAAGATGTTTTGATCGGCGGTTACGGTTTCAGATCAGAAGATATAGGCGTTATGTGCGCCGCCGATTTTATTGAAAAGGAGCCAGTACTTTTGAAATTGGTAAACGAAGATTTCTACCATTTGGACACATGTTTTTGTCCGATGGGGGAGAGGGCGCTGTTTTATCCTACCGCTTTTGACGCGGCTTCAATGAGAGACTTAGAAAAGGTCGGTGAATTGATCGAAGTTGGCGACAAAGACGCGTGTTCTTTCGTATGCAATGGAGTATATCTTGAAATTAAACCGACCCCGAAATTTATAGTAAACGATATAAGCCGCAAACTTGAAAAAAAATTGGAAAAGCTAGGAATCATGATCGTGAACAATAAGACTTCGGAATTTATGCTTTCAGGCGGATCCAACCGCTGCCTTTCGCTTTTTTTATAAACATTCTAAAAATCCTAGCTTTGCGCTAGGATTTTATTTTTACATGAAAAACCACCGGCTTTAGCCGGTGTGTGCGTTTAAAGCGTAGCGCGTAAGTGTTTGCTAAAATCACTTTGGTCGAATTAACAACCAAAGTGATTTTTCCTTTATGGCCAACATAAACTAGTTTATTAAACGGTTCACTTGATGTGGCGTTTTTTTATCCACAATTGAGCCTAAAAATAGGCTTGTTTGACCACAGTATTTTCTAATCAAGAGATGAGCCCGAAATGAGTTCTGCGCGAACCGCAGGAAATTGAGGTTTTAGACGAAAACTAGTAAATAATTCGGCCTTTACTTTTTGCATAAGAGCGGCACATTCATTGTCGCTCTTTTCTTTTGCGATTTTTTCAAGAGATTCCATAGTAATGCCGTCTTTCAGAAATTTCTCCGCACTTAAACGCGTTTTAAGGGCCTCGAAAGGAGTCAAGTAGGTATCATAGACCTTTTTTATCTTTCCTTTGTCCGAAATCTTCTCTGTGGCAAACCCGCAAGGCCGATGATAGTTGAGATAAATATTCATATGATCCTTGTAGAATTTATTAATGGTTGCGGCATGCTTTTGCGGTATGTGCCAGTAGCCCATATGCTTGCGTATTATGCTGCCGTTCTTGCCCTCCACCAAAGCATTGTCATTGCAATGCCTGGCCCTGGATTTTGTTTGCTCAATTAGCAATTTATTCAGCAGCTTTGCTGCAATCTGGTTGATGTATTCCGATCCGTTATCCGAGTGGAATCCCAGAATCCGGAAAGGAAATTGAGCAATCGCATCTTCAAGCAGGGGAAGCAGATATTGCTCGGAGATTTTTTCCACGGCCACGATTATCTCCCATTGGGTTACGGAATCCACAAGATTGATGTGGTAAACCCCCTTTTCTTTGTCCAAATCCCCTTGATGCACCGTATCTACCCTTAAATATCCTGGTTTGCCGTCCGGATCCGGCTTTCTCCGTTCCCCGATATTCACAGTGGTTGGCTTGGTTTTGGTGAAAAACTTGGCCCAAGATATGTACTGTCTTGTTCCCCGCAGATTGTAGATGTGGGCTGTGGAGATGTTTTTGAGTCTCAGAAATCGCTTATCACCGAAAATTTCATAAGCTCTTTGAAAGATTTTCTTAGTGGCAGGACCGGAAAGGCGATCGTGCGCTTTATCGGTGTCTATTAGCCGCGCCACATCTTCTGCAACATATATTTTGGTGAATTTGTGCCTTCCTGTTGTATGCGCCATGATCTTCCCATATTTCTTTTTCTTGGCAATTAATCTGCCGAGCTGGGCGTCCGAGAAGCCGGTCATTTGCAGGATGTATTTTTTGAGAATGGATTTATCCTTTCAATCCATTCATACTTTTCCTTCCTTGAAGCGCCGTTAAATTCAATGTTCTCTGATACTTTGGCAAACTCCTTAATCTGGGCGATACTGATCATGTGCGAGTCGTTCATTTTTATTGTCATAATTTAATTATGACGGCTCGCGCTTCTTTCGCCGAATGAGTCCATAGGGGCTCATTTTGCGTTAGAATCCATACTCATTTGGGGCTCATCTTGTATTGTACAAGACTGCCCCTTGACGCCATAAATGATAGGAGTATACTGTCTTTACACAAACTATGTTTAATCAATTCAACTTTAACCAATCAGGAGGCGTGGGAGCGTACTAGCTTTTTTGGCTGATACCAAAGACCCGCCCTCTAGGCGGGTTTTTAAGTTCTAGAGTTTACATATTTTGTGCCGATATGCTATACATATTTGTATGGTCTTTGATAACTTAACTCATATCCCCTTAAATAGAGGTCTATTCGTCGGGGTTATGAGATTATTAATTCGTAAGTGCATTTTCTAACAAGACGGTTGTTACTACGACCAGCTCCAGCGGTGGAGCGAAAGTAGTAGATCGCGTAAAGAGCGATATAAGGGCGTATGGCGGATGACTAGAGATAAATTGGCGAAGAAGGACGCGGCGTGACGGCGATATGCTTGGGGGAGGTGTCTAGCAACCTGCGATCCCAAGATTTCCGAATGGGGAAACCTATGCCGAAATTTAAATTCGGTATTCTGCGATTTTAAAAAATCGTATGAGCGAACCTAGGGAAGTAAAACATTTCAGTACCTAGAGGAAAAGAAACCAATCTCACGCTTTATGCCGTAAGCCGTAAGCTGTAAAAAGCTTAAGGCGTATGGCGTATGGCGTGAACAATTCTCTTAGTAGCGGCGAGCGAAAAGGGAAGAGCCCAGAGTTTTTTCTTTTTGGTAATTTATTATTAAAAGGATAAAGCAGTAGTAAGTTTAGTTCTGATCTTTAATGATATGGAAAATTAGATTATTAGCAGAACGGTCCTGGAAAGGCCGGCCAAAGAGGGTAATAGCCCCGTAAGCGACAATAAATCTATATTCTTTGAACTTTACTTGAGTACCTCGAAAAATGTATAGTTCGGGGGAAATCGCCGGCACGAGCCGGTAAGGCTAAATACAATTTATCATCGATAGTGAACAAGTACCGTGAGGGAAAGTTGAAAAGCAGCCCGGTGAGGGCGATGAAATAGTACCTGAAACCATATGCCTACAAGGAGTCAGAGTCGGTCGCGCCTCACTGCGTTTGGCGCTCGTCAGTTTATAGTTTGTAGTCCATAGTTTATAGTTAATTTTCTATAAACTAAAAACTATCAACTATCAACTGCGAGTCGCGCGAGCGTAGCGAGGCGCGACTCGATGATGGCGTGCCTATTGAAGAATGAGCCAACGAGTTATTGTTTTTTGCTCGTCTAAGGGCGTGATGCCCGGAGACAAAGGGAAACCGAGTGTTAATAGCGCGTACACACACTCAAAATTTTGGACAAATAAAAAGCAAGGGGCTAAACATAGGCCACATAGGACCTAAGAAGCCACCCCTTGCTAATTGGCTTGACTAAGTCGTAGTCTATCAAACCTATTATATTTGTCAATAGGGTCCAAAATTTTGAGTGTGTAAGCAGAAAACGATAGACCCGAAGCCAGATGAGCTTACCATGACCAGGGTGAACCTCGGAGAAATCCGGGGGAAGGCCCGAACCGTTTAGCCGTTCAAAACTATCGGATGAGTTGTGGTAAGGAGTGAAAAGCTAATCGAATCTGGTAATAGCTGGTTCTCTCCGAAATAGCTTTAGCGCTAGCGGATTCCGCAAACCGGGAGGTAGAGCTACTAGAAGGTCTGTACAGGGAGCAATCTCGACAGACCTACTAAACTCCGAATGCCCGGTGTTAAATGGAATCTAGTCAGACCACGGGGGCTAAGCTCCGTCGGTCAAAAGGGAAAGAGCCCAGATCTAAAACTAAGGTCCCTAAATTTCCACTAAGTGCAAATAAGGTGGTGAAGTTTCTTAAACAGCGAGGAGGTTGGCTTAGAAGCAGCCATCCTTTAAAGAGTGCGTAACAGCTCACTCGTCAAGAGACTTTGCGCCGCAAATTATCGGGGCTAAGTGGAGTACCGAAGTTTAGGACTTGATATTTCTTTATTGAAATATCATTTGGTAGGAGAGCGTTCCAATCGCAGTGAAGGAGAAGGTGTGAGCCTCTCTGGAGCGTTTGGAAGTGAGAATGTTGGCACAAGTAACCGCAAGACCCGTGAAATTCGGGTCCACCGCAAACCCAAGGTTTCCTTGGCAATGTAAATCAGCCAAGGGTTAGTCGGCCCTAAGGGGATGGCGAAAGCCGTACCTGATGGTTAGCAGATTAATATTTCTGCACTGCGTATTTTTTTGATGGCGGGACGGAATCTAGTACATCGATCGTATTATTGGATTTACGTTCATGCTTTAAGGATAGGTGTAGGCAAATCCGCACCGAGCTTTTTAATGGGCAATATCCAAATGGCGTGAAAATGCCGATAGCAATATCGGTAAATTCGACGGAGCAGGTTTCCAAGAAAAGCGTCTAAAAATATAAATACGTATCCGTACCTAAAACCGACACAGGTGGGTGAGTCGAGTAGACTCAGGTGAACGAGTGAGAGATCCTCAAGGAACTCGGCAAAAAAGCATTCGTAAGTTCGCAATATGAATTGCCCGTAGCAATACGGGCCGCAGCTAAAGTATGCTTGGCAACTGTTTATCAAAAACACAGCTCCCTGCAAACTCGTAAGAGGAAGTATAGGGGGTGACTCCTGACCAATGCGAGAAGGTTAACGCTGGTGGTGTTATGCGCAACCTGCCTAACGGCAGGTAGGTGTGTAGTGCTGACCGGCCGAAGCCCTCGTCAATGTCGGCCGTAACTATAACGGTCCTAAGGTAGCGCAATTCCTTGTCAGGTAAGGAAGTTGCCTGATGCGGCAGCGATGCCGCAGAGGTACTGGCTTATAACGGTGAAGTCCTCGCTGGAGTCCGGAGTGCAAGGCCCGGGCGTAGAAGGCAAGATAATACCGTGGGAAGTCGCTCCGACCATAGCGTCGTGAGTTGACCCCGTAACGACTTTGGGCGCCGCCAGTTGGTGGCGACCAGGATAGGATTTATGCTATCATAAACCTATAACATGCCAGCTCTCAATGGTAAAAGAAATTTAAAAGAGTATATTTCCGGATATGTTGACGGAGAAGGAAGTTTTTGCGTATCTTTTTCGAAACGCAAAAAACTTTTGGTAGGCTGGGAAACAAAGCCAAGTTTTTCTGTAGGTCAAAAAGAAGAACGGGCTAATGTTCTCGGTTTAATGCAAAAATTTTTCGGGTGCGGATTTATGAGAAAAGATTCTTCGGACGGTACTATAAAGTACGAAGTCCGGAGTTTAAACGATCTTATCTATAAAATAATCCCGCATTTTGAGAAATACCGACTACTATCTCCAAAACAAGAAGATTTCTTATTGTTTAAGCAGGTTTGCCTGCTTATGCAAAAAGAAAAACATCTGCATGCAAATGGATTGAGAAAAATAGTTTCAATTGCTTGCAAGATGAACCCAAGCGGTAAGAGAAAATATTCTAAAGAAAATATTCAGAAAACATTGAGATGAAGATATAGTCTATACCATTAGAAATAATGGACAAATATGGAGTTCTGACGCGCACGAAAGGAGTAATGACTGAGCAACTGTCTCGAGGATTCGCTCGGTGAAAATGCGATGCCGGTGAAGATGCCGGCTAGGTACAGTTAGACGAAAAGACCCCGTGAAGCTTTACTGTAAGTTGTTATTGGCTTTACGTTCTTAATACGTAGCGTAGTGGGTAGGCTTTGAAGTGTCGTCCTCGGATGGCATGGAGCCAACAATGAAACACCCATTTTTAAGGATGTAAAATCTAACCTGTTGAGATTAAACTCAATGGGGACAGTAGCTGCTGGGCAGTTTGTGTGGGGCGCAATCCTCAACTTGAGCGCCCTAGGATCTTTCTCCGTTTTCCGTTGGATCCAAATTATAAAAAAGGGGGACCGCACCGAGCAATCGGTGCGAGAAAAGTTGGTCCCGACCGGAAGGTCGCGGATCCCGGCTTCTTTGTCTAAATTTTAGATGAAGCGTCGGGGCTTAAATGCTGGAATACCCGCAAGTATCTTCAGGTACTAAATTGACCTAAACTCGGTTTAGGTCAGTAAGTGAAAATCCTGGAAGTGATGCGGACAATCAGCAGGGAAGTCGATGCTAATTTTTGGAAATAAAAGAGGGCCAAATTCTCAGCCCTCATTCAACTCGAGATTTGTCTATCAATGACTCTTGAACTCAAACCTGGTTCCGATGACGAGATTTTCGGCTGTAAATATGTTTAACTCATCGGCATTATCAACACAGCGCTGAGCAAAGCAGAAGGACATGTGTCTAAGGAATTTCTTTTCTTTGTCCGTTTCTGCTGTGAGTTTCAAAAAGCTTTTACCATATTTGGCTTCAGCATGAGATTCTAAAATTTCCGCTTTCATAATATGGGCACCTCCTGTATCCAAGTATAGCGCATATAAAATCATTTGTCAAGCGCAAACTTGATTCCAAAAATTAGCATCGACCCCCTCAGAGACTAAACGCCAACCCCCTCCGATGCAATGTCGGAGGATGATGATATAGTCCGATCTCTATGGCGACACAGAGAAGCGAGCAGAACAGAAATGACTCGCTCACTTAGCAATCCGATTGCTAAGTAGTAACAAGCATACCTAAAAAGTAACGGAGGAGTTCATTAAGGTCAGCTAGGCGCGGATGGACATCGCGCTAGTCGTGCAATGGCATAAGCTGGCTTAACTGCAAGGCGGGCATGCCGCGCAGGTGCGAAAGCAGAACATAGTGAACCGCTGGTGGGCACTCGACGCCGCCAAGGATTAACGGATAAAAGCTACTCCGGGGATAAACCCTGAAATAAGGGTTGTTGTCCTCTCTGCCAGCAATGGCAGAGTAACCTGCCCGCCGCTTTTACTATTTTGTAAAACGGTGCGTAGGGCTCGTTTGTCAAGTAGTGCTACTTTTGTATAAAATTACAATGCAAGCTTTGGCAGGCGGGGAAAAGCGGCTTATAACGGTGAAGTGAGAGCTGGTCTTTCCAGCAATGGTTTTAAGGCTCTCATAATACCGTGGGAAGTCGGAAGTTTAATCAATTTCATTTGTGAAATTCAGCAAAGAACAAAAAGCGATTTTGGTCGGAACAATTTTGGGCGATGCTTATTTGCAGAAAACCGGCAAAAAAAATGCTAGACTGCGGTTGGAGCATGGCGACAAACAGAAAGATTATCTATTCTGGAAAGTCAGCCAATTCCCAAAATTATTCCAAGGCGAGCCTAAATATTTGGAGCGGAAACATTCGCTATCGGGCCAAATTTATAAATATTGGCGCCATCAGTCCAATTCCACTCCGGAATTAGGCAAGTGGCATGCCAAGTTTTATGAAGAAGGCAAAAAACATATACCGAATAACTTAAGAGATCTTTTACAAGGTTCTTTGGGTTTGTCCGTGTGGTATATGGATGACGGATATTATTATCCGCGTGATAGAGTAAGTTATCTATATTTAGGCAGAGTATCAAAAAATGAAGCCGAAATTGCCAAAACGGCGCTCGAGAAAAATTTTAATATTTTTCCAAAAGTGCTGGATAAAAAGCAAAAAGGTTTCGCGTTTTATTTTTCTCACAATGAAACAAAAAGACTGCATGATATGATAAGGCAATATGTTTTGCCAAGCATGCAGTATAAATTAATTAAATCTTCTTGACCCCGTAACGACTGATCCCTTAAGTGGGTGAGAGCGGGCTTCGGCTTTGCTCAGACGCCGCACATCCAAATAAAATTTTGGATGAAGATATAGTCTATGGTTAAGAGGTAAACCATGAACAGGCTAGTTCCGCCCAAGAGTCCATATCGACGGCGGAGTTCGGCACCTCGATGTCGGCTCAACTTATCCTGGGGGTGGAGAAGCTCCCAAGGGTTTGGCTGTTCGCCAATTAAAAAGTTACGTGAGCTGGGTTCAAACCGTCGTGAGACAGGTTGGTCTCCTATCTACTGTACCCGTTGATTCTTGAGGGGAGTTCTCCCTAGTACGAGAGGACCGGGAGGAGTTGACCTCTGGTCTACGAGCTCTGCCGCCAGGTGGACCGCTCGGTAGCTATGTCGATAAGTGATAAGCGCTGAAAGCATCTAAGCGCGAAGCATACCCCAAGATTAGGAATCGTTGAGACTCGTGGAAGACTACCACGTTGATAGGCTCTAGGTGTAAGTGCCGTAAGGCATTCAGCCGAGGAGTACTAATGTTCGAATTGCTTTTTACGCGCATTCCGACGTAACAGTCGGAGTGAAGACACCGTTTTGTTAGAAAACGCGCTTATGAATTATTTGTAGACGAATAGAAATATTGAATCTTTTCATTCGGTGGCTTGAGGCTACGGCACTACCTCTTCCCATTCCGAACAGAGTCGTAAAACGTAGTACTACCGATGATACTCGCAAGGGGAAAGTAGGTAGCCGCCGGTTGCAAGGATTTAATTGATATGCTAGGTTTTATATATACAGTTATGGGGCGGCCATGTGGGTGGCCTGTGAAGCCGTTGTCCGGATCAATGTTCTGGACGTACCTCCTTCCGGCTCTAGTCGGCCTTTCCGTCTAGGACGGGACCGCTCCGCCAAATTGAAACCCGCCAGTCATCGCATCGGCGGGTTTTACTTTTTAAATTATGGTGGGCTTGACACCGTCTGTGTATTTGCTATAATGCCGTTATCTCGAAAAGGTTAGGAATTGCCCTGGTCTCCTAACTCTGGGTTTACCATAGGGAATTGAAAAGTCAGGGCAATCTAGCGAAGGGGCGTGCACCACCGCCCACTCGTCCGAAACGGGCTTGAAGTAGAGATGAATCGTGGATGGGTCTATTGAAGCGGTAAGTCTCGAAGAGATTGTTTCGTTAGGAGATCGGCATGTCGTCAATTTTGGCTGGCTGACTCCATAGGGCGCCGCTCGCATGCGGCACGTCGCACGCCCCTTCGCTGATCGTTTTGTTCTTTCGTATCAACGCCATCGGCCGGGATTGTGCTGATGGTAAGAGGTTTCAGGAAAGTCCCAAAGTGGACGATCCGAGGCTAATCAACTTATGAAAGACGCCCTTAGGGTAAGTAGTAGTTGATTGCTCGTCGTGGCCACAACGAGTCCTGCGGAAGTGAACTTTCGCTTAAAGCCTAATTATTGTTATAGTCCCCGATGCTCAATGAGCCATTGCCTGAAAAGGATCGGGGCTATTTTTTTATTTCGTAACTCCACCAACCCCCTCTTACCCTAAGAGGGGGTTTGTATAATCTCCCCCTTAAGATAAGGGGGAGTTGAGGGGGTTATGAAAATTAGTTACACTAACCACATGGCCTTTTCATGGGGATTTAAAAAACAATTATTATTTTTTGGAATATTTGCTTTCGTCATCTTGCTCATCGTCGGGACGGGGGTTTATTTTTTCTGGCCCGACCCGACATGTTACGATCGCAGGCAAAATCAGAGCGAAGAAAGCGTGGATTGCGGCGGTCCAAATTGTCTTCCATGCCAGAGCCAGATCAAAGACATTACTACGCTCTGGACGCGGTCTTTGAAAATATCGGACGGGGTCTATGATTTCGCGGCCATGGTTGAAAATCCAAATCAATTTCTTAACGCGCCGCGTTTTAGTTATTTGATAAAATTCTACGATGCGAACAATATTCTCATCGCAATCAAGGAAAGCGCGTCATACGCCGAGCCGGGTGAAAAGTTTGTAATTTTTGAGCCAAATATTTCAACTCAACATCGAATACCGATAAGAGCCGACCTCGAAATTGATAAAAAAACTATCAATTGGAATAAAACCGAATCCAAACCGCTACAGATAGATATTTTAAAGACAAGCAAGTTTTTGGGCGCCGGCGAATTGCCGCCACCACGCTTCGAAGCCGATATCAAGAACCAGTCAAGGGCAGTGTATAGGAATATCGATGCAACTGCCGTACTTTGGGGCGGAGAGCTTGTTTTGGGAGTTTCAAGGACAATTATTGAACACATGGATATAGACGAGACAAAAACAATTGTATTTACGTGGCCTTCTCCTATTGAAGGCGTGGATCGGGTCGAGATCATTTTCAGGCAGAAACCATGATGAATCCGGTTATCCGAAGGGTCGACTGGGTTCTTGTTTTATCTGCAATTACTCTGGTGCTTTTGGGGTTAACCACCATGAAATCTTTTGGTCCGCCGGCCGGCGGAGACTCTACGTTCACCACAAGCGTCGCGCTTAATTACTATTTTTCCCGCCAGATTTTTTGGCTGGTTTTAGGCGCCATTGTTTTTTTTCTCGCACTTAACATCAACTGGGATTTTTTAAAAATAAACAGCATAACTCTCCTTTTTTCTTATTTTATAGTTGTTTTATTTTTGGCGTTTCTGTTATTTTCCGGAGCGACTATCAGAGGGGCTTCCAGCTGGTATAAAATTTATTCGGTGGCTATCCAGCCCGTGGAATTTATGAAAATAATGTTGATATTGATACTCGCGAAATATTTCGCAAGAAGGCATGTTGAAATAGCGAGGTTTTCCACCATTTTTATATCCGGTACTTATGCGGCAATTCCTACCGCTTTGGTCGCGCTTCAACCCGATTTTGGATCGGCGGCCGTTTTAGCATTTTTGTGGCTTGGAATGGCGCTTGTTGGGGGAATAAAAACCAGGCACATCGGATTATTGTCGGGCCTCGCGATAATTGGAGTGGTGGTGTTGTGGAATTTTTATTTTCTGCCTCATCAGAAAGACCGCATTCTTGCGTTTCTGGAGCCCGCCCGCGATGTCCGCGGTTCCGGATACCACGCCTTGCAATCGACCATCGCGGTCGGTTCCGGGGAAATTTTGGGAAAGGGGATCGGCTACGGGACGCAGTCTAGACTCTTATTCCTCCCTGAAAAAGAAACGGATTTTATTTTTGCGGCGTTTGCGGAGGAATGGGGATTCGTTGGGGCAATGATAATTTTATTTTTTTTCGGCATGATAGTCTGGAGAATTTTGCGATCGGGAATTTACGGCGAATCGAATTTTGAAAAATTATATGCCGCCGGCCTTTCTATATATCTGGTTTCCCAGGCGTCCATTCATATCGGAATGAACATAGGGCTTCTGCCCATCACCGGCCTCGGCATGCCATTTCTTTCATATGGCGGCTCAAGTCTCATCTCACTATTTTTCGCGCTGGGAATTCTTGAGAGTTTCTCCATCCACAAAAAAGGCATCTTCTTGGGCGGCACAGAAGAACGGTTTAAGGAGAGTATAATGTAACGATTAAATACTTGGCTATTGCGGCGGTTTAGGTTAAAATAATGGTAAATGAGCGGGATTAAGGCATTAATCATTTTGTTATTTTTAGCCCTATTTTTTTCTCCTTTTTTGGCTGTGGCGACAGAATACACGAGTACAAGTTTCAAAGTGGTCGACCCTGTCATTTCCGTCGGAGGCGGCCTTTCCACATCCGCTTCTTATTCACTGCAAAGATCCGTCGGTCAGCCGGCTATCGGCCTTTCCAACGCGACAAGCTGGGCAGTCAAAGGAGGGTTTTTATATTTTGGGGATGTTGCCATCGCTTCAACTCCGACTCCCACGCCCACTCCGACTCTACCGCTAGGCGGCGGACCTCCGGGAATAATTCCTCCGCCACCGCCGTTCGGTGGATTTCCTCCCGTTGCTATTCCTTTCAGGCCGCCGTTGCCGGCGCCGGTCGGCAAATGCGGAATGGCTGATTTTAACTGCGATGGCAAAGTCGATATTGCAGACTTTTCCGCGTTTCTCTATCTTTCAGATTTTGCCCACCAATCGAATCCCGCTGACCTGAATGTCGACGGAAGCATATCATTGGCCGATACATCGGTGCTCTTCTATTATTGGTCGGAACGCGCGGTTTTCAAACTGCCTTCGTTTGCTGAAGTTCCAGACTTTAGGTTACCGGTTCTGTCCGATACACAAGGCGAAGGCATCCGCGCCATAGTCCAGGGGAGAAAAGCGCCTCGATTCGGAATTCAAGAGGAAAGCGCGGTTTCTTTGGTAAAGACCGCCACATCCACGATTTTAGTCTTAATTTCTAAGGCAATAAACATAATCACAGCTCTCGTCTCCGGCCTTTTACGAATATTGTGGAATGTTGTAAAATAAAAGTGATGGCGAATTCAAAATTTTTCGCTTTGCTCGCTGTAACGTTTTTTAGCTTGCTTGCGCCGTTTTTCGCGTTCGCTGAAAACGCCTCTTTGTATTTAAGGCCGTCTTCCGGAACTTATGCCGTAGGAAGCACTTTTGAAGTCGGTATATATATGAATACGGGAGGCAACAATGTGAACGCGGTTAAAGTTGATTTGCAATTTCCTCCGGACAAGCTCCAGGTTGTTTCGCCGAACCTCGGGAAATCAATAATTTCTTTCTGGGTAATTCAGCCGACATTTTCCAATTCCAACGGGACGATCTCGTTCCAGGGCGGCGTTCCGCCACCGGGCATCAACACAACTGACGGCTATATTTCCTCCATAATATTTAGGGTTATAAATGTCGGGACGGCAGCTATATCTATCAAAGATTCTTCGCGCGTTTTGCTTGCTGACGGAAAAGGTTCGGATATATTGGGTTCTCGTTCAGATGCCATTTTCCCGCTGAAGCTTCCTCCTCCGGCCGGGCCGATCGTTGTTGCCCCCGGGCATGAAGACCCGAACAAGTGGTATCAGGACAGCAATGTTGAGTTTGTCTGGGCCCTTCCGAAAGGGGCGACGGCGGTAAGCTATGTTTTAAACGCCGAAGCGCTGGCGTTGCCGGACGATATCTCGGAAGGGAATAAAACATTGGTAATATATAAAAGCATTCCGGAAGGGACGCATTATTTCCATATCAAAGCTTTCAATCCGGATAGTGGCTGGGGCGGGACGACGCATTTTGCCGTAAATCTGGATAGTAATCCGCCGGCTGATTTTAAAGTTCAGGTAAGTCCGGGCGTAACAACGAGTATAAAGCGCCCTACAGTGATCTTTGATACGACCGATACCGCGTCGGGTCTTTCGCATTTTACGATAAAAATAATCAAAACAAGTTCTCCCACAAATGAAGAGGAGTCTGACTCGTCAACGCCTTTCTTTATTGAGGCTTCAAGTCCGTTTGTTTTGCCGGAGTTAGAATTCGGCTCGTACGACATCGTCGTACGCGCGCATGATTTTGCTGGAAACTACAGGGAAGCTCATCAGAAATTGAAGATCGCCTACAGCATTTTGCAGAATTTAGGGCCCGACGGAATAAATGTGAGAAGCAATGTGGTTTTGCCGTGGTCAGCGGTTTATGTTATTTTGGTGTTTTTGATAATTTTGACGCTTTACGCGGCGCATTTCGTCTTTGACCGCCACAGGGAAATCGAGCGAAAATTGGCCATGGGAATTTTGAATCTTGTTGAACACTCGGTTTCGCAAAGACTTAACGTGCTGAAGCAAAAGCGGGAAGAATTTGATAAGGATAAATTTAAATCGTTCCACGATAAGCGGGAAAATTATTTTAAGGAACATTGGGATGAAAAGAAATAATATGACAAATCCTAAGCACGAAATCCTAAATTCTAAACAAATTCAAAATTTCAAATTCGAAATTCAAAACGTTTTGAAATTGGGATTTTTGATTTTGGTATTGTTTAGTGTTTCGATGTTAGGATTTAGTGTTTTCGCCCTGGCGGCGGAGCAGACTACCATCTCTCCTCCTTTGATTACGCTTGTCCCAAAAGATCTCGGAAATAACGAAATATGGTACATTGGCGGCGCGGCATCCGTTCCCCAAGCCGAAGTCGTTATTTATCTTCAGGGCGCGCAGGGAGAAACTTTGAGTTTTACGGCCAAATCTAATGAAAAAGGCGAATGGTTTTACACGCATAATTCGTTTCTCAAAGAAGGCGTTTATAAAAGCTGGGCGCAATTAAAGATCGGCGGGGAATTTTCCCCGCCTGGGCCGGAAGTGTCGTTTGAGATCGTTCCAACCGCGCTCCGAATTGGGACATATCGTGTTAGCTACGAAATGCTTTATCTAGCGTTAGCATTAGCGCTTCTTATGGCGCTTATCGCGTTGGCTTCGTTCGTCATATATCACTTTAGGAGTTTTAGAATAAAGAACGCGCGCTTGCATAAAGAAATAAGGGAAGCCGAGGAAGAAGCGCGGAGGGGGCTCGATCTTTTGAGAATGGATATTAAAGATGAAATAGAATTCATTTCCAAGATTCGGAAGTCACGGGAGCTCTCCATCGAGGAGCACAGGCGCGAAGAGAAACTGATGCACGACCTCGATCTGGTGGAAAGGCATCTCCTGAAAGAGATAAGTGACATAGAGCCCGCGTTGTCGTAAAATTATAAAATCCTAAGCACAAAATCCTAAATTCTAAATAAATCACAATTCTCAAAATCAAAAAGTTTAAAACATTAGAATTTCGGATTTAGAAATTGTTTAGGATTTAGATATTAGAAATTAGAATTTATTCATAAGATATTCACAAAAACGTGAGTCAAGTAGAGGACATAAAAACCAAAATAGATATCATTGATCTTGTCGGCTCCTATATTCGGCTTACAAAAGCCGGATCTAATTTTAAGGCAAGATGCCCATTTCATAACGAGAAAACGCCGTCTTTTAATGTTTCCCCTGCCAGGCAGATATGGCATTGTTTCGGCTGCGGAAAGGGCGGGGATGTCATAGAATTCGTAAAAGAGATCGAAGGCGTCGAATTTTTTGAAGCGCTAAAAATGCTGGCTGACCGCGCTGGTGTAGAGCTGGTTCATGAAGACGCGTCCGCAAAAAACGAGAGAACGAGGACGTTTTCGCTTTTGGAAGATGCCGCGAAGTTTTATGAAGAGGAGCTCGCGCATTCCGATTTTCTCGCGCTTAACCCTCTCTACGGGGGCTCCGACGCGTCTCCAAAATCGGAATGCGCTCGCTCTCCTCTTGCATACTTAAGATCTCGAGGCCTTATCGACGAAACTATCAAAGAATTCCGCATCGGCTACGCGCCGCAGGAATGGAAAAGCATATTTAATCATCTTTTGGAGAAGGGTTTTAAGGCGGATGAAATAGAATGCGCGGGGCTTATTGTAAAATCGCAAAATTCCAAAGTGGCTGCACAAAATTATTACGACAGGTTCAGAGGCCGGATAATGTTTCCGATATTTGATGCTTTGGGAAGGGTGATAGCTTTCGGAGGGCGCATGTTCCCGGATAGGGAGAACGAGGCAAAGTATGTGAATTCTCCAGAGACTAATTTATACCAAAAAAGCAAAGTTCTCTATGGTTTTAATAAATCAAAAAGCGCAATCTTAAAAGCCGGTGAATGCATTGTTGTTGAGGGCTATATGGATATGATCATGTCTTACCAGTCTGGCGTAAAAAATGTTGTGGCATCTTCCGGCACGGCGCTTACCGCTGACCAATTGAAAATTTTGCGCCGGCTTTCAGAGAAATTGATCACGGCGTTTGATATGGATAAAGCCGGCGAGGACGCGGCGAGGCGCGGGATCGCGCTGGCGCTAACCGAAGGCTTCGAGGTGGGAGTCGCCGGCTCGCTTTCAGGATTAAAAGACCCCGCTGATGCTGTGCGGAAAGACCCCAAAATTTGGAAGGATGCCGTTAAAAACTCCAGGCATGTTATCCAATTTTATATCGATACGGCGCTTGCTAAATTTCCGGCGTCATCACACGAAGCAAAAAGGGAATTTCAAAGGACCGTAATACCGGCGATTGTATCGCTACCGGATTTGGAAAAAGCGCATTGGATAAAGCAGATCGGAAAAACACTGGATATCGCGGAGGAGGCCGTTTGGGAGGCGCTTCGGAAATTACAAAATCCAAATAACAAATTACAAACAGCGGAAAACGAAATTAAGCAGGCAGCTCCAAATGACAGGAAGCTATTGCTTGAAGGCAAAATATTGGGTATATTGGCACAATATCCGATGTTGGCGGACAAGGTAGAATCGAACTTCGAGCCATTACTCCAAAGAAAAGGCACTGCCGCAGTTTTCGCCGAACTTTTTTTAAACGGCGCGATCGAAGCAGAAACAGAATTAGCGCACTGTCAGCGAGAGTTAAAGAAAGAATATTTGAAAGCGCGGCTCGAGAATTTATCGCAAATCATGCGTGAAGCCGAGAAAAACGGGAATGGCGGCGACCGGAACATTTTAGAGTTCCAAAGACTGATGTCGGAACTTTCTAAAATGCAATAATTATGGCAAAAAAAATAAAAACGAAAAAAAAACCGAAAAAACTGATAAAGAAATCTGCTAAAAAATCAAAGCGGCCTGTTTCGCTTAAGGTCTTAAAGGCTGATTTAAAAAAAGAATTTAGTGGCGAGCGAGTTGAGACAATAATCAAAAAAGGCAAAGACCGAGGATTTATTACGTATTCGGAGATTTTAAGCGCGTTTCCGCATATCGAGCACGATATTATTTTTTTGGAAGATCTTTACAGTAGGCTGGACAACGCCGGCGTTGATGTTCTTGAGGGAAGAGAATTGCTTGAATTGCCTAAGGAGCCGGATGTAAAGATAGGAAAGCGGGAAGCGAAGCGCTTGCTAAGAGAAGAACATGAACTTTTGGGTTCGGATTCAGTCCAGATGTATTTGAAGGAGATCGGCAGGATATCTCTTTTAAAAGGCGAGGAAGAAAGAGATCTCGCGAAAAGGATCGAGGCGGGAGACGAAGAGGCAAAAAATAAATTAGCGCAGGCAAACTTGAGGCTGGTCGTCTCTATCGCGAAAAAATATGTGGGCAGGACTCCGAACCTCACCCTGCTCGACCTTATCCAGGAGGGGAATATCGGCTTATTCCGCGCGGTAGAAAAATTTGATTGGAGAAGAGGCTATAAATTCTCAACTTACGCTACATGGTGGATCCGCCAGGCCGTAACCCGTGCGATCGCCGACCAGGGGAAGACAATCCGAATTCCGGTGCATATGGTGGAAACAATTTCAAAATACCAGCAGGTTTACCGCAGATTGACTCAGGAATTGGGCAGGGATCCGCTGGCCGAAGAAATTGCCTCGGAGATGAGCATGGACGTAGAAAAGATACATCATATTCAAAAAATTTCGCAGGATACGGTTTCATTGGAATCTCCGGTTGGCGATGACGACGAGGACTCTATGCTCGGTGATTTTATCGAAGACGAAAAAACGCTCTCTCCTGAGCAGGAAGCGGCAAGAAAACTTTTAAAGGACCATATTTCGGAAATTTTAGTGGACCTTATGCCAAGAGAACAGAAGATTCTCGCCATGCGTTTTGGTCTGACGGACGGAATAACACACACCCTTGAAGAAGTAGGCAAAGAATTCGGCGTTACCCGCGAGCGCATACGGCAAATTGAAGCCAAAGCCATTGAAAAAATCCGCCAGCACGACAAAGTGGCAAAATTGCACGGATATTAAACCGGCGCGTATTATTTTTTGGCCAATATCACGATCATCGCGATAACGCCAAAACCAGAAGCTCCTCCCGCGCCCATGCCCAAGCCTCCATTATATCCCATCATAAGGTTATTATAACAAAGCGATCTTACTTATTCCAGCATTTTTTTGACCACTTCCAGGGTGCCGTGCCGTATTTTTCATAGATGGCGAGCGCCACAGCTTCGTTCCCTTCCTCGGTGTAGAGGTCATGCCCGAGCTTTTTGGCCAGGTCGCCCCAATAAAGGACATTAATCTGGAATTTTCCGATATCATATTTATTGCGTTCTCCCACCAAGACATTTCCGTCGCCGTCGAAATGCCGCCCCTGTGATTCGCAGGCTGCTATGCGAGTAAGGACATCTGGGAGGGGTTCTTTTGCAATAGCTTGTATTTCCTTCCGTTGCGGGAAAGGAAAGGCGGGTGACGGGCTCATTTGCTGTTCATAAGCGACCCTTGGTATCGATAATAGCGCGGCAATTGCCGCGAAAACCAGATAATTCATATATTTACCAATATAAAAACGCCTATCTAGGCGCTATCATATATGGTCTTTTAAGCTTACGTCCTTTGTCCGGAAATGTCAACCTGACTTCCTAAATATGTCAAGAAAAAACTCAATATAAAAAGCGTTGTTGAGGTTATCGCGGAGATGACGCAATAGGTGCAGAGGGCGTGTATAACGAATAGCTGTAGATAAACAAAATAGGCGGAAGCCAAAAAACCGGTGACCGGAACATATTTTAATATTTTAAAAGCCGGCTCGTTTTTAGTGTCAAAATAAAAAACCGAGATGATGAGCATAAATAAATAATATGCCGCGCCGTAAAGTGCCAACGGCAGGCCGAAAACTTTTGAATAGGCGCTCGTTGTCACCTGTTCACACCCCTTAAAGATGACGCAGGGGAGAGTCGCATTTTGATAGTGCTCTATCGTAAGATAAGAAGCATCAAGAAAGCCCAAAAAGCTTACGACAATAAAAACAATAACGATCAGCCTCTGTCTATCCATTCGCTTCTTGAATAAGTTTTACGAAATCTTCGTATGACCTCGGCTGTATTTTTTTGCCGTTCAAAAAGAATGTGGGAGTTGAATTTACGAAATTGGCAACTCCGCTTTTATATTGGTCCGACACTTTGTTTTCTATCGCGGGCAAAGAGATGTCCTCGTCATATTTGGTCATATCAAGCTTCAGGGCTTCGGCATATTTCCTGAATATTTCATCCGCGTTTCCCTTTTCGGCCCAGTCGGTTTGTTTGTCAAATATCATATCGTGCATCTCCCAAAATTTTCCCTGGTTCGCGGCCGCTTCCGAGGCGTAAGCGGCGGGCTTTGCCTGCGCGTGCTGGGGAAGCGGGAAGTGCCGATAGACGAACAAGAATTCTTGGCCATGTTCTTTTATAAGCTGCTTTACCAGAGGATGATAGGCTTTACAGGCAGGACACTGAAAGTCGCTATATTCGATAAGGATATTTTTAGAATCCTTGTTGCCTACGGTCAGGTCATCCGGCGATACCGCGGTAGTGATGATTGGCGATGGCCCAGGGTCGGAAGATCTATTTGCGAGTATTATCAACCCAAAAACCGAGCCAACAACCAAAAGTCCTACAACGGACCAGATTATGGCGCTTTTCGCGCGCTTCTTTTTTGCCGCGGTTTCTGCCGCATTTTTCTTTGCGACCCTGTTTATCTCGTATAATTCTTTTTTTGAAAGATTTTGATTGTTTTCCATATGGATGTTATACCTTTTTTATCTGTTTGCTGCAAGTTTTAAGATTGCGTCTGTTAACTCCGGAAAATCTTCCTGCAAAAAGTGCCCGCGGTTTTCAAAAATTTGGGTGTTTGCGCTCGGTAGCGCTTGTTTATATTTTCTCAAGTCCGCGAAGGGGACTACTGGATCATCTTTGCTTTGGTAGAGAAAAATTTTATCGGATTGTTTCGCAAGTTTTATAAGGTTTCGAGGAAGCTTAAAATCTGCCAAGGAATATTCCGAATTCGCGTCATCGTATGGCGCTGAGACCAAAAAAGTAGCAGTGATTTTTTTCTGGAAATCATTTTCAGACAAATACTTTGCGAGTATCGAATGTATCCCCACCGTGTATTACAATTATTTGTTTTTTCATATCGTTTTTGATTTTTTATTCAACATCATACTAACATCCTCAAGTTTATAAGTATGTTGTCAGGAGCGTTGGAAGGATTGTAAAAAGCGTACGAATGTTTTCCCGTAGGGCGACAATGAGTGTTCTACAAATTTACCGCGATATTTCTTGTTTAAAAGCCCGGCCTGATAAAGGCGCCGTGTGTGTTCGCCTATCGTTTTATCGTTCGCCTTAAGGGCTTCAGTAATGTCTTCAAGAGTAATGCCTTCCTGATCTGCCACCAAAAGCAGTATTTCAATGCGATGGTGGTTCGAAATACCTTTCAAATGCCTCTCCATTTGCCTAGCTGTTTTTATATTTGTCATATTGATATGTTGCCACAACATTCTTACATTCTCAAGTTTGTTGGGATGTTACTTCAAAAGGTTAGTTGCTTCTTTGAAGGCATTTTCTACATCATCAAAAACAGGATAGCCGTATTTCTCCGCCTCTTCTTTGTAATGCGGGCGCTCGCCATAGAAAAATGCTTCTGCTTCAAGCTTTTGAAGCTCTTCGGTTTTACCCCATCTCGGGTCTTTTTTGTTTCTCTCAAAAGTTTCATCAAAAGATTTTCCGATGAGGACAATGCCGGGAAATTTTAGATCCCTTTTGGCTAAGTGGGGAAGAATATTTACTCCTTCAAAAATCACCATTTTTTCATTGCTGACAGATTTATCAAGAATTTCTAATATGCCTGGCCATAAAGCTTCGGATTGTCTTACTAAATTTTGCCATTGTTGATCATGGTTCGTGGACGTATAGTATATTTTTTCGTCCTGATTTAGATAAAAGTTCACCCAAGGTTCATATTTCGGATCATTTTCTAATTTTTCACGCAGATCGTCTGTAGAGATGGATTTTCCACCAAGCTCGTCGGTAATTCTTTTCGCCAGATAGGATTTGCCGGCGGTTGGTATACCGGTAATGAAAATTTTTTTACTACTCATTTTTTCAATGATAATATCAATCGAGGTTCGCCGTCGCCGTAGTAATTTTCTTTGCGCGATTCGGTTTTGAAGCCGAATGGTTCATAGAGTTTGATTGCGGCCAAATTGTCCGGATGCGTTACAAGGTTGATTTTTTTTACGTCTTTTAACTCATCTAAAATACGGCGAACGATCTTTTTGCCGACACCCTGTTTTTGGAAGCTGGGGAGTATCGCGAGCCCGCTTATGTATACTGAGCCGTCGTTCCGCTTTTCATAAGACACGTTGCCGAGTATTTCATAACCCTTTTTGACCAAATAGATCGTTTCACCTTTTTTAAAGGCCTCCTCCCATTCGCTTTTTTTCGTCATCGCGGAATAAATTTTTGAGCCGGATAAATTGTTCTCTATCATCAACAACTTATCGATATCATTTAGCCCGGCCTTAACCAATTTAAGTTCGTTTGCCAAAGGTAACTTCATCATGCAGAGGTCATATTTGCCTTTCAATAAGTCAACGGTTTTTTTGAGATTTTCATATTTTGCTCTGGCGACTTCGATTGCGCCGATGTAGGTGTCGGTGTAACGCGCAGATCAGCCGTTCCGGCTGATGGAGCGGTGGCCGTGCCTGTGTCGGCAGGCGTGTTCCTGTCCGCGGGTGCGCCTACGGCGTCCGCGTTTCTCGCGGCGCTTTGTATTTCGTCAGCGGCAGGCGCAAATACGGGCATTATCAAAAAATTTATCGTGAGAATTATTGCTAGGCGCTTCGTCTTCATTAAAAAATATTAGCAAATATCGCCAAATAAAAAAAGCGCCCGGATTACGGCGCCGTTTGTGTTACAGCAAGCTTGTGGAAAGTTTTTCGTAAACTTCGCAGGCGGTTTTTCTGAAAAATTCGCGTTTCCTCCAAAAGACATTATTTTCGGAAACATCATTTTTTTTGATGCGTCCAAGGTCGAGCGCTGCCATGACCCTTGCGTGCCCAAGGTCTTTATCCGAGAGCGTGGGCTTTCCGTCTTCTATGCCCTGATAGATATCTTTCAAATATTGATATTTTCCTGGGCGCGAAGCGCGGCGTGCCAAAAATTTTTGCGATTCAATATGCCAGACAAAATCGTGTATGGCCACGAAAAAATCATAATTTGCCGCGGCCTCTGATATTTTTTGATATCTTTTGTCAAGCTCCGAGCGTGTTTTTATCGTGTTCACAGTGCGTAAATTGTAGCATGCAGACGTAAATTTTTCAATAGCAGGCCTTATATAAAAAAACAGGCGATTAAACGCTCGTTTCCATTTTCTCGAGCAAAAGATCGCTGTAGGATTTTTCAATAAGATCTTCGCCGCGTATTCCGAACAGACCAATATATTCCAGGCATTGTTTGTACAATTTTTCTTTTCCGATAGAGCCATTTTTATCAATCGCCTCGATCTCGACGAAAGTTCCAAGTCCGTATACAAAATCAATGTGAAATTTGATGTTGTCTACGAAATAAATTCCCCGCACTTTTTCGACAACAGCCAGCATTCCTAAAGATTTCACAAGCATTTCTTTAAGCGCGGAACCAGGCTGATTATCAAACAATATTACCTTGGACTCTTTCGGGCATCCCTTGGCTTCTCTTTCATAAAAAATGAGACAGTTCTCGATATTTCCTTCCCGCAGCTTCATGCGTCCGCACGGAACATTAAAGTACGTGTCAATTTGATGGTCGATGCCTTTGTGCGGGGCATTTTTATCTTTTAATACGTTTCTGATCCGATAAAGGCTATCGAGCTTCGCCTTGATTTCAACATTAAGGTGCATCCTATTTTCTATATTCCTGGAAATAATTTAGCACGGCGCCAACTATTTATCAATTCAAAAATGCTCCGCGCGCAGATATATCCCTAATTCGAACGAATTAAGCCTGTATAAAAAATAACTCGCCCGGTTTATCCGAAGGTTATTTAATGTAAGTTTTCAGTATGGGTGGCGTGTCTGTCTGAACAATATCAAATCGCAGTCTTCCGATGACCTGGCCGTCCGCGGTTTCTACGTTCACTCTCCACGAGCCCGGAGAAACACCGGTTTTCATTGAATAGATTCTCCACCCTTCATCGCGCCCTCCTCGCGCGGAGAGATTAACTCTAGTTACCACAACCCAGTCGCCGGCGTTTTCATCATATCTTTGCCATTCATGGATTATCTCGGTATTAAACAGCGCCGGAGAATAGATCGCGCTGTAAGCATAAATCGGCGAACCGGGAACCCAATGAAAATTCTCCGTTGAGAAAAATTTTTGAAAGCTCTCGGCAACCTCGCCACTCACAACATAATTTCCAGAAGCGTCTTTATAAAGCGAATGATAAATGCCGGCGTCCGCAATGGAGAGTGGAATTGGCGGAATGAGATTTAAAAAATATAAAATATTTGCGAGTAAAAAAATTCCTAATACGGACGCGGCAAGCATACTGCGCTGTTTTTTAAACTTTTCTTTCGCGAAAAAACCTATGGCGAACACAAAAATAAATATTGTGAAAAGACTTATGAGTCCGCTTATTAAAAATATGTCGGGCCCGATGCGGTCGATAAACACCGGTACGATATAAATTGTGAATGTGAGCAGCATCAAATAAAAAAGGCAGATCTGGAATATCAACCGCTCATAATTTTTCTTGAACGATTCATTGGCGATGAACGCCGCGGCGAGGATGAGCAGGAAAGGCCAGGAGACGGCAAGCGTTGCGCTCCTGAAATAAAAAACAAGGAAAGTGGAGAGGAGCCCGCCAAAGAAACCCTGCAGGAATGTAAGGTACCAAAAATGCGTCTTTGAGGCGTCTTTATGACTGGGAAGATCCGCCGCTTTATTTTCGTGAAAATTTACTAGTATCAGCAGTATAGCGATTATCAAAAAATGCGCCGCGACCCACAAGTTTTCCCAAAATTGGTCGATGTGCTCGAGGGTGAACCATTCGAATATGAACCCAATGACGAGTGATGCCGACGATATCGGCCGTTCATTTTTTCCGTACCAGTCCCTCGCGATTGCGATAAAGAATTTCATTTATCTTTTCTTTTTTCTCATATATATAGCTATACAAACCCGACGATATATTGTTCATGAGGGACAGCCATGTTTGTGATCTTACGAAGCTGAATCTAGTAAATTTGGATGTCCAAGCAAGTAAGCGTTTCCAGCCATCTCTTTTTTGCTTTCCGGCTGGACGATGAGTAATTTTAGCGCGTCTTTTCCGCAGGCGATGGCAGGGAAGCCACCGGATTTAAAAAACTTTCCCGGCTTGATGCTTTGCGGAGCATCGATGACCGCTGCTTTTATTATTTTTAATTTTTTCCCTCCGGCATCCGTAAAAGTGCCGGGCCATGGATTGTACGCACGAACCATCTTTTCTATTTCTTCCGCGTTTTTTGACCAGTCGATCCTTCCGTCTTCTTTTTTTATTAATTTGGTGAACGTGGCTCGCGAATCATCCTGCGGATGCGGAATAATTTCGCCATTCATCCATTTTGGAATGGTTTCAAACAAAAGCTCGGCACCAAGTTCAGCGAGAGCGTCGTGGAGTTGGGTGTAGGTAATTGAGAATTGAGAATTGAGAATTGAGAATTCGCGCTTCGCGACAATCGACCCATGATCTGTTTTTTCATCCAATAAAATTATTGAAACGCCGGTTTCCGAGTCTCCGTTAAGAATTGCCGACTGGATAGGGGACGCTCCGCGGTATTTGGGAAGGAGCGAAGAGTGAATGTTCAAAATGCCTTGCGGAAAAATATCAATAAGTTCTTTTGGGAGTATTTTACCATAAGCGGCTATGATGCCGATATTCGGCATTAAATTTGAAACACGAAGAATAAAATCATGATCAAGCTTTTCCGGCTGTATTAGTTTTTCGTTGTACGCTTCATACTCTATGATCCATGATTTAACAGGCGATGTCCTTAATTTCTTTTTGCGTCCGGCGGGCCTGTCGGGAGATGTGACAACGGCGGCCGGAGGCATGCCGTTTTTAATAAGCGCTTTCAGCGCGGGCACCGCGAATTCGGATGTCCCAAAAAAAACTATCTTAGGCATCTTTTAGTTTTTTAACATTCTTTGCCTTATCGATAAAAAGCATTCCGTTCAAATGATCTAATTCGTGCTGGATGACTCTGGCAAATAAGCCGGAGAAGCCGCGTGAATGTTTTTTGCCGGTTTCATCGAAATATTCGACATTCAATTTTTCCGGGCGCGTTACCTCGCCGTAAAACCCGCGCACCGAAAGGCACCCCTCAACGTCTTTGTTTTTTTTCACGGAAAATTTTTTTATTTGGGGATTTATAAAAACCAAAAAATCCAGACCCGGAATGAAGTCCGACTTCTTTGGAGATCCGGAGTCGGATTTCGAGGATGGTCTGATTTTTTTATCCAACCGCATAACTTCTCCGGACACCAAAAAAATTCTCAAAGATTCGCCGATCTGCGGCGCCGCGATGCCTATGCCGTCGGGCTCTTTGAACATGACTTCGGCCATTTTGAAGATAAGTTCCTTTAAGCCTGAGGCGCGTAAATCAGCAACAGGCTTTGCGATTGCGCGTAAAATTTTGTTTTCTTTTTGTAATATCATTTCTTTTTAAATAACTCATTCAGCATCGTTTGTCTAGGAAAATAACGCTCATAAATTTCGTCCAATTCCTTCCAAAAAGCATGGTTTTTTAGCTTCAATTCAAGTTCTTCCATTAGTGCTTTTGAGAGCATTGTTCCGATAGCTGGCGCTAATTTCTGTTTTTTTGCGAGGAACCAAACTGCCATCATTTCAAGCTGGGTCCGCGAGAATTTTTTCAGCGCCCGCTCGGTTAATTTGCCGTCTCTGCCACGTACGATCTTCGGCGAAACATCCCTAATCTTTTTCGAAGCTTCATGAAAAAAATCGATAAATTCTTTTATGTCGTTTTTCGGCATGCCAATGCTTAGGGTAAAATTATTTCCAAATAATTTTCGTCGTCCAAAACAAAAACCTTGCCGTTCTTGATAGAAATTATTTCAGGTTTTTTTCCTTTGTAAATCGGTGCGATATTTTGCCCTCCGGAAGCATTCATTTCAAGAGCAAATATGCCGTTTTGCATAGCAATCAAAAGATAGTCTGCCCAGCCTGGATATTCAAAAACCTGCCTGATTATGGCGCCGCGGGGAGAAGTATAAACGGTAATGGACGATCCTTTTTGCCACAAAGGCATTTTATCTTCGCTGTCAAGCCAAATTGAATCGATATTCCGGCCGTCCCAGAGAACAAGCCTCTGGTCGTTATCCTCGAACGCGGAGTTCGGATAGTTTTTTAGAGCATCCAGCGTTTCCGTGGGAAATTCATTAGTGATCCTTGCTTTATTGAGATAAAAATTCTCGTCTTCGCCCAAGATGACATATTTGCCGCTGGAAAGAGGCCAGAATTTTTTGACTCCGGAATAAGTCTCTTTCGCGATCTTGTTTTCATAATCATAAAGTGTCCCATTTTTTAAAAATGGCTCGAAAATTTCCGGTTTTTCACCAAGTATTTTTCCTTCCGGATTCATCGGCACAAGTAAGATATCTTTTGAGTTAACTTCTTCGGAAACAACCTCAAGTTTCTTTTTCCATTCCCAAAATCCCTCTAATTTTACGGTAACTTCATGGATTCCGGGCGTAATATTTTTTATGAGAGCACCTCCGGACAGATATGAGGTTGTTTTTTTCGGTTTCCCGTCGACATATATTTCCGCTCCAACCTGCGATGACTTTATGAAGATGCCTCCGGTTTTTTCAAAAACGAATCCGTTCCCAAGCCTATAGCCCAGGCTATAAATCAGCACCGCGCCGACTAGAAGAAAAAATACCGCGATAGAGATCCAAAAAAGCATCCTTCGTTTGCGAATAGTAAGCATAATTTGATTTCCTGTTCAATTTAGCATAAATTTTAAGTACATGCCAGCATTTTTGATTAAAGGAGGGGGCGCGTCCGTCCCAAATCTTGAGGGGGAGATCGCCGTCGGCAGTTCGAAAAACGCTTCGCTGCCAGCGCTTGCCTCGTCACTGCTTTTCGGCGATATGCCGCGTTTTTTAAACTTGCCCGAAATCGAAGACATCAAAAGGATGAGCGAGCTGATATTGTCAGTTGATAGCGAAGGAAATGTGGATCTGGACATCGCAAAAAGGTTCCGCGCTTCTATTCTTGTTGTAGGGCCGCTTTTGGCGAAGTTCGGGAGGGCATCTTTTCCTCATCCGGGCGGATGTCTGATCGGCGCGCGCCCAATCGACGTATTTATCAACGGCTGGGAAGCGATTGGCGGAAAATTGGTTAAATCCGGGAAAACCGACGGCGGAAATTTAATTTATACCGTTGAAGCGCCCGGAGGGCTTACAGGCTGCGACTATACTTTTAAAGTGCAAAGCGTAACCGGAACGGAGGGCATGATGATGACGGCACTTCTTGCAAAAGGGGATACCGTGCTCCGCAACTGCGCGATGGAACCCGAAATAGAATATCTTGCCGATTTTTTAAATAAGAACGGAGCAGATATCCGCGGAGCGGGCACCACCGAAATAACTGTTGCAGGGCGGAGCGGCAAATTACTCCGCGCAGTTTCGCCTTTTTTGGCGCCTCCCGACAGGATTGAGGCGGGAACCCTTCTGATATTGGGGGCGCTTGCGGCACGTTCGCTCGAAATAAAAAATATCAATAAATGCGAACTCGCGTCGTTATTTGCGGCGCTTGGCGAAGCAGGAGTTGAAACAATTGAAACAAAAAATGGCGTGCTTGTTAAAAAACCTAAAAAAATAAATCCCGTAAACATTAAAACGAAAGAATATCCTGGGTTTGCGACGGACCTGCAGGCGCCGTTTTCGGTTTTGGCGACACAAGCCTCCGGCCAAAGCCTCATTCACGAAACTATCTTTGAAGGCAGGCTTGCTTACACGGAAGACTTGAACAGGATGGGGGCGAAAGTTACGTTGATGGATCCTCATCGCGCGCTGATTACGGGCCATACACCGCTCTACGGCAGGGAACTTACAAGCCCTGACTTGCGCGCCGGCCTCGCTTATGTTATCGCCGCGCTAATCGCTGAGGGAGAATCAAAAATCTGCAACATATACCAAATCGACCGCGGCTACGAAAAGATCGACGAACGTTTAAGAGCTATCGGCGCGGATATCGACAGAATTGACTGATAAAATGCTGGCTGTTCACTTTATTGTCTGGATTATACTTATAATCTGCTATCGCAATTTATAGATACAAGGAAAACATCAGATATAAAAAAATTAATCCAACAAATCCTGAAAATGTAATTTAAGTTTAGAATCGTCATCGAAATAATTTGCTTCAAAATAATTTACAAAATTTCCAACAGCAAAGAATTCCGACACAAAATCTATTTCATCTTTGCAGGAATAAGGGTATGCAAACACGCTTCTTTGAAGCGGATAAAAACCCAATCTGTGAAGATTATGGCGCAAGGCCTCCCGCGCCTTTTTATGTTTTTCCGGAATATCAAATATTACAATTCTCCATTTGCCGTCCCATTTTGATGGTTTCTGAAGTACCAAATTCTCAAGCTGATAATTAAGCAATCTCTTTTTTCCGGATATCGTAAGTTCAATAAACAATTCTCCATTCTTTTCATACATGGCGACTAGCCTGTTTTTTTTAAGTCTTTTAATCGCGCGCATAATTCTTTCTTTTTTTTTCTGCTTTTCACGAAAATCAGCTCTCTCCATATCAAATAGTTTTAAAAGTTTTACTGTTCCTGGCGCGACAAGCAAAGTTAATAATACCGCGCCGGTACCTATCGCCGCTAAAACTTTTTTAGACAGCTCCCATCGCCCGCTTTGTGGGATATCGATTTCTGCAAATTTACCCTTATGCAATTTATATTTTTGCTTTAATGACATTGTACCTATAATATGCTATCGCAGTTTATAAGTCCAGAATTTATATATAAATGAATTACTCCATAGCTTGCTACGGGTAATTCATTTTGTGAAGCCCATTCACAATGGTAAAATACAATGCTATAACGAAAGAGCAATATGCCATTTTTTATCAAAAAAATAGGGATAGATTTGGGAACCGCCAACACCTTGGTGTTTATTCCAAATAAAGGCATAATCTTGAATGAGCCTTCGGTTGTCGCCGTTGCCATGCCGGAAAATCGCGTTCTTGCCGTCGGCAACGAAGCAAAGACAATGATCGGAAGAACTCCAGAATCGATTATTGCTTATCGGCCGATGAAAGACGGCGTGATAGCTGATTATCGCGTAACGGAAGCGATGCTTCGGTATTTCATCGGAAAAACCGTGGGAAAATGGAATTTGCTGAAGCCCGATGTTTTAATTTCCGTGCCAGCAGGAGTTACTTCAACCGAAAGAAGATCCGTGGTGGAGGCAGCGATAAAAGCCGGCGCGAAAAACGCTTTCATTGTAAAAGAGCCGGTGCTTGCGGCGATCGGCGCTGGAATCCCTATTCATGAGCCGCGGGGGCATATGGTGGTAGATATCGGCGGAGGAACAACAGATTCGGCGGTGATTTCCCTGGGAGGAATCGTCGCGTCAATGTCTTTGAAAGTTGCGGGAAATAAAATTGACCAGGCGATAGCGGATTATATAAAAAAACAATATAACTTGGCGATTGGCGACAGCACAGCGGAAACTATCAAAATTTCGATAGGATCCGCGATTCCGTTGGACGAAGAACTCACCATGAATATCAAAGGGCGCGATTTTCTTACGGGACTTCCACGGTCGCTCGACATTCGCTCAAACGACATTGTAAAGGCTATCGAGAGCGAGTTAAGAGACATTGTAAAATCGATCAAGCAGGTTTTGCACAATACTCCTCCAGAGCTTGCCGCCGATATCATTGAACAGGGGATCACAATGACCGGAGGCGGCTCTTTGCTCCGGAATTTTAATGTTCTGATAAGTCGTTCGACGGGTGTTCCCACATCTGTCGCAAAGGATGCGCTCTACTGCGTCGCTAAAGGCACCGGAATCGCGTTGGAACACCTAGATATTTACAAACGAAGTATCATCGCAAAGAAGTGAGACCGCTTGAATTGATAAAATGCCAGTTAGCTAAAAAAACACTGCCACACGCGTATCTTTTTTCGGGGACGGATGAGATGGCAAAAAATGAGGCGACAGAATGTATTTTTGTGGAATTACTGAAAGTTGAACTGAAAAAAATCGGCAACCACCCCGATTTTTACCAGGTCGAATCAGACCCGATTACGATAGATGATGTTCGCGTTTTAAAAAGCAAGGCTTCCGTCGGACCGCTCGTCGGCAAAAGATGTGTTTTTTATATTAAAAAGATTGAAAACTTAAGCTGGCAGGCGGCCCCGGCGCTGCTCAAGCTTTTGGAGGAGCCCGGACCGAACAGTTTTATTTTGGCTTCAACGGAAAACGCGAACAGCGTTTTGCCTACATTGAGATCGCGCTTCGCGCATATTAAATTCACGGGACGCGCATCGTCAAAAAAAATCGAGAAACCGGCCATTCCCAAAAAAGCGCCCGAAGGGGACGAGGCGGCTGCATTTTTAATGGAAGCGCTAAATTACGCGCGAGTCCTCGCAAAAAAAGAATCGACACGCGAGAATGTAAGCAGATTTTCCGGCCTTTTGAAAGCTGTTTCAGAACTCTCTGATCCTACCGTAAACAAAAGACTTTTGGCGGAATACGCGATTATGTTATTATGAGCGATGAGAGCAAATCAAGGAATTTTGGATTGCCTTGCGAGCTCGACGGAGCGAACACGAGGAATTTTTTGGCAGAAAAATATCCGTGCAATCCAAAATTCTCTTGATTTGATCGAATATAAATAAAAACCATGATAAATTTTATCGAAGAAGAAAAAGAATTTAAAAAGATACTCGATCACTTTACCGAGGAGTTAAAAGTTATCCGCACGGGCCGGTCTCATGCGTCGCTTGTTGAAAATATTATGGTAGATTCGTATGGCGCGCAAATGCCATTGTCACATGTCTCGGCTATATCCACTCCCGATCCGAAAAGCATAATTGTTAAGCCGTGGGACAAATCAATGCTTCCCGCGATCGAATCGGCGCTCCAAAAATCCAATCTGGGATTTTCCATCATTGCCGAGGCCGGCCAAGTAAGGCTTACTCTGCCGCCATTGAACGAAGAAAGAAGAAAGGAATTTGTTAAGCTGGTAGGAAAAAAAATGGAGGATGCGAAAATCTCGCTTCGCAAAAGGCGAGATGACATCAGAAAAACCATTCTGGATGAAGAGCGCGCGAAAACCATATCGGAGGATCAAAAATTCTCGCAAAACGAAAAGATGGAAAAAATGACCGAGGAATTCAATAAAAAGATAGAAGATGTGTCCGCGAAAAAGGAGAAAGAGCTGATGGAGGTTTAATGTTTAAATGATTGATAGCTATGGCGATGAAATGCGTTTTTTCCTAATTTTTCAGTACCACAAATCCCGGGCTTCCGTCTATACGGAGGTTCGGGATTTTTTCTTTAAGCGTTTCATAGATCGTAGGTCTGGATTCGACGGGAATTATTGTGCAAGGTGCACTACAGTCTATTTTATCAAATTCGGCGCTTCCAAAATAATAAATATTTTTTTCTTTTTGTTTATTTTCAAAATAGGTATCGGTAATAAAAATAATAGGCGCGAATGAAAGCGGGCGTCCGGTTAAATCCACTGCGTCCGCGCTATTCGTTACGACGTATTTTTTAATAGATGATGGCTCATTGTTTAACCAATGAGCCATTTTTGTTTCGTTGCCCAAAAAAGAATCATAAACTTCGGGATTCGGCGCCCAGCGGAAAAAATATTGGTTAAAAACGTTTGACGCCGCGGCGATAAAAAAAACGAACAAAACTATTTTGAGTTCTTTGTGGATACGGTGAATCTGTTTTTTGTGTTCAGGGAAATCAATTTCCCATTCTTCAAATTTCATATTTATACGGCCAATAAGGAATTCGAGGCCTAGTGCCGCGAAGATCATTGCGGGAGGAATAAGCACTATCGCGCGCAAGGCGTGAGGCAAGCCCTCGGAGGACATTATGACCGGGAGCATCATAACCGAAAACCAGAGCAAAATAAAATTGGAAGCGCTGCGCGGGAAAACACCCGGTGTTTTTTGGGATTTAACACCGGGTGTTGAGGAGCGCAGCGCTCTCCAAATTCCTATTAAAAATAAAATACCGACTGGCCACCAGAGCTGGGAGGAGCCGGCATAATTGTGCCTCCAGTTAAAGTCGCCAAAAAAGTTGAACATTTGGGCGGTTTTTAAAACATTCTCGGAAAATTGGCCCAAAGGCTGTGGCGAGGAAAAAATCGAAATACTTGAGGTCCGACCGAAAAAATCTGCCGGATTTTGCGCGTAATAAATCAAAAGGGGAGAGGCGGCAACAAGCGCCATAAAAATAAATAGAACGATCAGACACGGCGCGCAGATGCCGTCTTTTAACTTTTCTTCGCGATACTGCTTATAAAAGATCCACAACGGATAAAGTGCAATCAGCGGAGCGATACGAAACGCAATGTAGGTGTGGAAGCCGAGGCCTAGTAGCAACCCACCAAGCGAAAAAAGGAGGGTTGCTGAAATCCGAAATCCCAAATCCGAAATCCCAAACAAATTCCAATTTCCGAAATTCAAAATTCCAAACCGTTTCCGATTTTGGTCATTGGGATTTGGGTATTGTTTAGGATTTAGTGCTTGGGATTTAGGATTTTTGTGAGTCAGAAATGCGCTATCAGGCAGTGAAATCCTCATACCACGAAATAAAAAATAGAATGCCAATACTAATAATAGCGGGGCCATTATCGCCCGGAAGCCCATTCTGGAAAAAATAATATGCCAAAACGAAGTTGCAAGAAAAAACGACGTAAAAAGCGCGATTCGTTTATTCGAACTAGATTCGCTATTCGCTGATAATCTAAATAATTCCCTCGTCATCAAATACAAACCCAAAACGGTCAAAATTCCGAATATCGCGGAGGGCAGCCGCAAAACCCACGGCTCATGCCCCAGAAATTTTACGAAAATTGCCTGGATATTTATAAACAAACCTTCTCTGCCGAAATTTTCCGGATAATAAACTTTCCAGTCACTCCCTTCCAGCGCCTGTATCGTATTTACCCCGTTCATCGCCTCGTCAGACCAAAGCCCCGGAGGAGCTGCTTTTAAATCATAGAGGCGCAGAAAAATTGCTATAAAAATAATTAGCGCAATCCACAGCGAAGCCTTGTTTTTCTTCATGCTATATTCTATCATAAAATCACTATGGAAGAATCGCCAAAAGGCATTAACGAATGGGAAAAGGCATCCGACGAGGAGCGCTGGAAAATGCTGAACCCGGATAGCGGCGCCTCAAAGGCGGAAAACAAACCGCCAGAGCCGAAAGCATCCGAACCGGAAAGCAAGAATCAATATGACGCCGTTTTTTCTGCAAGGAGAGAGGCGGAAGAGGAGAGTAAGCCGGCCGGTAAAATGCCCGAGCCGGAAAGCTCCGCGCCTAAAGAAGCGGAACCCAAAATAACTTCTCAAGTGAGTCCTGAAGACCGCATGGCTCAAATTGACGCGAGAACCCAGGAAATTGCCAAGGAAATCAGATTGCTTGATAAATCAAGCGCCGATTTTCGCCAAAAATCGGAAGAATACGAATTTTTGCGAAAAGAATATAACGATTTATATCCGAAAACGGAAGATGATTTGAAATTTATGGATAATGCCAAAAACCCATATAACTATATGTCGATGTCTCCGGAGGAAAAAACAAAGCTTTATAAAATTCAGACCGAAGTCGCCAGAGGAAAAGAATCAAAAGGGAAAACTATTGCAAGCCCCGAGGCAATAGAAAACTTTGTCCCGGCTGAAGACCGCGTTAGAAGTTTAAAAGAAAACATGGTTGTCGGTGCTCGCAACAAAGACACGGAAGATTTTCTTAAGATGATAGCTGAACCGTACGAAAGAGTCGGTAAAATGAAAGAAGACAAAAGCGGGAAAACTTTTTTGGAAAAAGCAAAAGAAGTTGTTTCCCGCGGAAAAGAATGGATTACAAAGCCGTCTTTGTTGCGCGAAAGATTGTTGGGTATCGCAACGGCCGGAATTTGGGATATACACCAAGCGGACAAATTCCGCAGAGGCAAGAAAAAAACTGGAAAAGAACTGGCGGAAGTGGCGAAAGAAATACAGTCCAGGCGCGGTTTGTTGACTTATCCGGAAGCATTTGAACTGCACAATAAGCTTGCCGCAGGTGAAAAGCTGGGGGAAAGCGTTACCCGGGAAAAAATTGATAAAATTGCTTGCGAGATAAAACGCGAGCGGAATTTAAAATATATCAACGCGGTATTGCAATACGCAGATCACGCCTTACAGGAACGTTTAAAAGGTTATAGCGATGCTAAGGGAACACAGCTCCAGCTTGACCCGGAAAGAAGGCGCGCAATGCTGGGAGAACTTGGTAAAAAACTTGTGGCTATGCAAGATAGTCCAAAATCAGCAGATGCTAAAGAATTTTCTAAAATTATCAAAGATAATCTTAATCCGAAATATTGGACAAGGTATGCGTATGGCGGTTTGGAAGCCGCGCTTTGGGCTGTTGGTATTTGGTGGTATACGTCAGGTTCAGAATCGGCTTTGGTCAAAGGGCCGGTTAAATACATGGCTCCTTCGGGAAGCGAGGGCGCGCCTTCAAAACTAACTTTAAACGCAGGAGATAATCCATGGAATGCGCTTAAAGAATGGCTGCAGCAAAATGGCATTCCCAATCCTTCCGACATGCAGGTGCAGGCAACAGATACGATAGTCAGCCATTCGACGGGATATGGCGTTACTCCATGGGATATTGCGGGGTCGCCGCTAGACACACAACTGCCTGTCGGATACGAGCTTGATGTTTCTGAAGCTGCCAGGCAATTGGAATGGATTAAAAATCTGCACAAGTAATCGATAAATATGAATAAAAAAGAAAAACAAAACAGAATAAAAGAATTGATCGGAAATTCTTTAATACCGAAAGAAGTTAAGCAAATTGTGCTGAAAAATCTCGTTAAATATGACGAAAAAATATTAGACGGCATGCTTGAATCGCTTGCGCGCGAGAGCGTTGCCATGAATAAATTGGCTTCGGATTTGATGCGTTTTGACGTTGAATCGCAAAAGCGCTGGGACGACCTCGAAATTGAACAGTTAAAAGTTGCCGATGATTTTGTCGAGCAGGCTTTCAAAGATTTGACCGGTTAAAATAGCGCCCGCCATATGCTATTATTTACATATGGCACAGGAATCGCTAAATGACGAAATAAAATGGCTTGAAGAACGGCTCTCCGCCAAAAAGACGGAGCTTTTGGAGGCAGGTGAATCCAAAGCCGAAAAAGAAGTCGTAAAAGACATTTTGAGAGAGACGGCAATTTTGCCGCCTCCGCCTAATTCACAGTCAGCGTCCGCACAAAGCGATGACGCGGCGCTAAAAGCGGCGCATGATTTGGAGGAAAAAGAACACTCGCAAATCGTTGAAACTCTGGTCGCGGACGCGCTAAAGAACGGAATAATCCACGCGATAAAGATTGCCGAAGCCATGAGAAATCCGCATTTGCTTGATGATTTTCACGATACTCTGGCGGATAAATATTATCAAAAACTTTTGGAATCGAGAAAGATCAAACAATGACCTCGATTATCGATCTGAATACGCTTTTGTTTTACGTCATCTCCGGCTTTTTCGCGGCGTTTGCCCTGTGGCTTGTTTTATTTTTATGGTACTTGAAAGAAAAACGCTCGCGTGACGTGGGAGGCGGATTGGGTCTCCGGCTTTTTTTGGTTTCAGCACCCGAAGGAATAATCGAAAAAGGCGGGAATATCGAAGAAGCGGTGAAAAATTTTATCTCGAAAATGGAGCAATTTTTGAGCGGGCTTTATTCAATAAAGAAAGAAGGGTTTTCTTCCAAACTTTGGAAAGGGCCTCTATTCGCTTTAGAAATTGCCGCGCATAACAATGGCAATGAGATATTCTTTTATGTCGCCTTTCCGCGGGTTTATGAAAAACTTTTGGAAAGCAAGCTGCACGGCGCGTTTCCCGAAGCGAAAATCGAGGCGGTGCCGGACTACAACATTTTTCATCCCACGGGTGCCACGGCGGGCGCTGTTGTCCTTTCTTCGGAATCGACCATTTTGCCGATAAAAACTTATCAGAAATTAAATATCGATCCGCTGGAAACCATCACGGCCCCCTTTTCCAAAGTGGATGAATTCGGCGAGGGCGCCTCGATTCAGATCGTTTTGAGGCCGGCAGGAGAGGAGATCCAAAAGAGGGCCCATACGGCAGCCAGGCGCTTAAAAGAAGGCGAATCAAGGAAGGATGTTCTTGCAAAAAACAGTTTTTGGGACGACCTCAAAAAATTCATGTTCCCTAAAACAGACAAAGAAAAACAAAAGCCGCTCGCGGTGGACGAGGATCTTGCGAAGCTTTTTGAAGAAAAAAGCGGCAAGGTTATTTTTGAGGCCAATATCAGAATAGTCGCATCCTCAAAAAACACGAATGAGGCGGATGAAATATTAAGAAATATTTCAGGGAGTTTTTCGCAGTATCAAAATCCGGAGGGCTCAAGCCTGAAAATAAAAGAGCTCGGAGGGAAAGCTTTACGATCCATGATCGAAAAATATTCTTTCCGCCTTTTTGACGAAAAAAATAAGATATATCTGAACGTGGAGGAGCTCTCAAGCATTTACCATTTTCCATATTTAAAGCGCGCGGCTTCCCAAGTAAGAATGCTCAAATCGCAGGAATCAGCGCCTCCGGTGAATGTGCCGAAAGAAGGCATTTCGATAGGCCTATCTAAATACAGGGGCGAAGAGCGCGAGATTAGGATAAAAAAAGATGACCGCAGGCGGCATTTTTATTCGATCGGGCAGACAGGAACCGGCAAATCAACACTGATGCTAAAGATGATCATTCAAGATATACAAAACGGCGAGGGCATTGCGGTAATCGACCCGCATGGGGATCTCATTGATAAAGTTTTGGGGCATATCCCCAAAGAACGAGCGGATGATGTCATTGTGTTTGACCCGGGCGACGTGCCTCATCCTATGGGACTCAACATGCTTGAATACGACACTAAGTATCCGGAGCAGAAAAGCCTTATTGTGAATGAACTTTTTGAGATTTTCAATAAGCTTTTCAACATGTCGGTCGCCGGAGGCCCGATGTTCGAGCAATATTTTAGGAATTCAACCGCGCTAGTTTTGGAAGACCCGGAAAGCGGAAGCACTCTTCTTGAGATTTCTCGGGTGCTGTCAGATAAAGCTTTCCGCGACCATAAGCTTTCCAAATCAAAAAACATCGTGGTAAATATGTTTTGGCAGCAGATCGCGGAAAAGGCAGGAGGGGAATCGTCTCTAGCAAATATGGTGCCTTATGTTGTATCAAAAATTGACACATTTTTGTCTAATGAAATTTTGCGCCCTATTATCGCCCAGCAGCATTCCGCTTTCAATATACGCGACGTAATGGATCGGAAAAAAATTCTTCTACTCAATCTTTCAAAAGGAAAACTTGGCGAGCTCAATTCCAGCTTATTAGGTTTGATCATGGTCGGTAAAATTTTGATGGCTGCCTTATCGCGCGTTGACATTCCGGAAGGAGAAAGAAAAGATTTCTATTTATATATTGACGAGTTTCAGAACGTGACGACGAAATCCATCGCAACGATACTTTCAGAGGCAAGAAAATATAAATTGAATCTGATAATTACGCACCAATTCATCGGACAGCTGGAGGAGGACATCAAAAAAGCGGTTTTCGGGAACGTCGGCACATTGACCGCTTTCCGCATCGGCACCGATGACGCCGAATACATTGAAAAGCAATTTGCGCCGACTTTCACCGCGAAAGACTTGCTCAATATCGATAATCTGAACGCCTACATTAAATTGCTCATAGACGGCCAAACTTCAAAACCATTCAACATGTTCATCCCATTCCCGCCCAAAGGTAACGATGAAATCGCCGGCTACATAAAAGAGCTCTCCCGCCAAAAATATTCCCGTCCCCGTGAAGAAGTGGAGGAGGAGATAAGAACAAGGCATCAAGGAGTATAATTTAAAATATTACGTTATCCTAAAAAAAATGGACGAAATCACAAAAAGAATGTCAGGCAGTATTTGCGGCCATTGCGGCGGACGGGCGGATGATTGGAAATGCCCAAAATGCGGAAAATCATTAAAGCAGTTTGATCCGTTTCATTGGAAAAATTGCACGAAAGGCGGCAAAATGAAAGCTCAATGTAACGCCTGCGCCGAAGCCGAAGATAACTGCAAATGCGCAAAATGACCTAAACCGAGTTTAGGTCATTTTTGTGAACCTGATCGAATTTAGCGAACGCCAACTTTTCGCTCTAAAACCCTTATGCGTTCTTCGTGTTTTTGATCTTTTATGTTTTCTTTAATTTCCGCAATATCGCCTCCTAAAACGCTGATGGATTTATTGATGTCCGCAAATCCCTTTCTCATTTCTTCCCTAAACGGCTTAACTGCGTCATCAATAAGCGGCTTTACTCTTTCTTCTATTTTTTGCTCCACAATAGCTTCCACCCCTGGCAATATAACCTGCTCGGTAAATTCTCCCAAATCTTTCATCGTTATTGGTTTCGAGCTTAATCCTTTTTTAACCATATATTTAGCTTATTCCTCCAAAAGACCGTCGTCAATATTGTAAATATGCGGGAAAATTGCTAAATTGGGTTATGCTCGAACAAATGCCAAGAACTGAATTAGGAAATATTATCGCATCGGACAAAAGAGTCGAAAAACAGCTTGCGTGGGAAAATAAATTGAAGGAATTAGATGAGGTTGGAGATTTGTTGGGAAATGGCTTGGATGAGCATATTAAAGACATAGTCGCCGCTTTTAATTTGAACGGCTTCAACACCAATCAATCATGCGAAGGGCATGATAATAGCGGTTTAGGCGCCCCGTGGGTATCAATTGAAGCGCCGGACGAGCCAGAAGAGAGGTATGTCGGCGAAAAGGAAGTTTATCAAGACGTTGCGGAACGATACGGAATTACTTTTGAAGATGTTAAAAGAGCCAATAATGAAGCTGCGTGGGTTGAAGCCATCGAATTAAGCTCAAAAAATGAGGAAACTTCGGAATGCCAAGATTGGAAGAAAGAAAATACAAAATTAAGAAAGAAAGCCGAAGAACTCGTAGAGGCGTTTTATAAGAACCGAACCATATCAGATACAGCGATGCGTTTAGAATTCGAAAATATCGGCGGAGGCGGTACATTCAGGGTTCATAATGGCGGAGAAGACTATTTGGATGTGCGAGAAATGACCGAGGCACAAAAAAGTGGTCTTGCGGAACGTCTGCCAAAATACAGAGAAGAAATGGAGGCGTTCGGGAAATTTTTAAAAGATAAGTTTTTTAACCGGCAATAAAACCTATGAATGACGAAGGCAAAAACAAGGAATTGGAAAAGAATGCCAAGGCGCTATCTTTGGATTTGGCGGATAAATTGGAGAAAGATGAGATCGGCCTGGAAGAAATAGCCAGACAAATAGACAAAGGGCATTAATCAACTTAAAATATATTAAATGGCCAAACAAAATGATTACTTTATCGCCAGCACCGCAGGGCTTGTGACCGCGCTGTTTTTAATGCCCGTCCTGCTTAATTTGGATGCCTTAAACGCGTTCTATGCGATAGGTGTGTTTGTCTTAATTCCCGTTCTTTGGATGGCCGGCATTTTACTTGGCAGGATATTGAGCAAGTGGATGAGATTTTTCGCCCAGTTTTCCAAATTCGCCGTTGTCGGATTCCTTAACGCCGCGATAGATTTCGGCATTTTGAACGGCTTAAGCTTATTTACCGGCGCAGTATCAGGATTCATCATAGGAGGCGTGAACGCGCCGGGGTTCATTATCGCCTCTATCAACAGTTATTTTTGGAATCGCCTTTGGGTTTTTCCGCAGACAAATGGCGAAGGGAAATTCGCCGATTTTCCGAAATTCGCGCTAATTTCGATACTCGGCGTTATTTTGAACAGCCTCGTCGTCATCTACTTTACCACTTATGTTCACCAATTCGGATTCAGCGACAAAGTCTGGCTCAACGCCGCGAAAGCCATTGCGTCAGCGATAGTGCTTACTTGGAATTTCGTCGGTTACAAATTTTTCGCGTTTAAGTAAACTAAAAAGCCGGTAAATATTTACCGGCTCCATTCGGAAACCAACGGTCTTGTAGCGGTAAGTATTGTCTCCAGTATATCCGCCCTGGCGATTATCAAAGGAATCGTATCTCGCAAAGTATATTTGGCAACGTTATTGCCTTCGGCGTCTGTTACGGCAAGCCCGCATCCTATTGCCGTCGGCAAAACTCCCGCAATATCATATGCCTGCAACATAGATTCTTTTTCTTCCCCGCGCTCATCTTTTGTAGACCAGAAATGCCGCATGTCTATGTAGGCATCAAATCCATTTCTAATTATATTAATCACGTCCATTGAAGACGCGCGGCATCCTTCGTAAGGCCGAAATCCTCTAGTCCACAAAGCATCTTCAAGCTCTGCTTTTTTCTTGCGGTGGCTGTTTGAATATCCTGCAACGCATACGCGTTTTTTGCTGTCGCCTTGAGTATATTTTAATTTTTGAGGATCAAGGATCCTACCGTTATGGAACGCCAGAAATAATTCACGGCCGACTTTCATTGATGAAAAAATATCATCTGTATCAAGTGTAAAAACGGCGCCCACGGCTATGTCCCCGATATTTTCGGAAGCCGAAAGCGCCACAGAAATTGACGCGACAGGCCTCGTACGGATTGCACCGGAAAAAGCACGTTTCGTATTCGTGGTACCATCCAATTCATCAATGATAAGACAAAGACTTTCATCCTTTGGAGATTCCAGAGAAGTTTTTTTAAAAGGCCTGAGTTCGCACCTGATAATGCCCTGGAATAGCGGTAAATACCTCTCTATCGCGTTTTGCATAAGTTCGCGCGCCGTTTCGTCAAGGGTTGAGGATTCGTGCCCGTTATAGGTATGCGTATCGGAAATTTCCTTAAAATTCGTCTCAAGCAGCGTTTTTCCGACATCTTTTACTATTTTTTCAATAGAGAAAAGGTATGCCTGGGTATCGCGCTCGGTAAGCTTGGCTACTTTGTTCATTTGGACTATCTTTGTTTGCTCTGAAAGATAGAACTACGCGGTCAATAAACGGTTGCTTGTCATACCTGCTTTTTCTTTTTAAATAATTGAATTATACTTGTGTTATTAACGCATATGAATAACCCACAAAGCACGCAAAACTTGGTTTTTTACCGCAAATACCGCCCGCAAAAGTTCGATGAGATAATCGGACAGGAAAACACAGTTAAGATCTTAAAAAACGCGATAAAAGAGAACCGGCTCGCGCACGCCTATCTTTTTGCCGGACCCAGGGGTACGGGCAAAACAACAATCGCAAGAATTTTGGCGAGAGAAGCAGGATGCGCTGAAGAAGACATTGTGGAAATAGACGCGGCATCATCGCGCGGAATAGACGAAGCGCGGGCTTTGAGAGAAGCCGCGCATGTTTTGCCGATGCGTTCCGCGCATAAAATCTATATAATCGACGAAGTTCATATGTTAACAAAAGAGGCCTTTAACGCGCTTTTAAAAATACTTGAGGAGCCTCCGAAGCATACGATTTTTATTTTGGCAACAACGGAGCTTTCAAAAGTCCCTGAAACGGTCGTTTCCAGAACCCAGCGTTTTGAATTTTCAAAAATAAGCATTCCGGATATTTTAAAGGAACTGAATATCATAGCGAAAGCCGAAAATATTAAAGCGGAGGATGATGCGCTGAAACTCGTTGCGTTTTTCGCCGACGGTTCGTTACGGGATGCCGAGAATATTTTCTTCCAGATAACGAGCGCTGGCGAAAAAATCGTTAAAGAGGAGGATGTGAGGCTTCTGCTCGGGGCGCCTAAAGAAGAAGATGTCAATAATATTTTAAAATTCGTTTTTGAGAAGAATGCGGCGGAACTGATAAAAACGCTGGATGATGTTTTGGAGGAGGGAAGAGATCCCTCGCTCATTTTACGCCTGCTTTTAAGAAGCTTCCGCGCGATCTATTTTTTGGCGGTTGACGCAAAAATCGAATCCGTGCTCGCGCACGAATTTTCAGACGATGAAATAGTGTTGCTTAGAACTTTTGCACAAAAGGGCGCCAAGGCCGCCGAGTTCGCTTTCCGCGAAGTACTCGACGCCTCGCGCGTAAAAACCGATGACTATACTGCGTCTTATCCGCTGGAACTCGCGCTGATCAGAATAGCGACTAATCAATAAGCGGCACATTTTTGTGGTATATCGAGGCAAGTTGAAGTCGCGACAAATACATAGAGTTGACTTTTTCAGTGCACTTTGCTAGTATGTGTTTGTGAGTGTTTTATCCTGAGAAATTGGGATAGTACGATCTATGTCTGTACAAAGCCCCGGCGTAAGCCAGGGTTTTGTATTTTTATAAATAGGTTATATACTATAAATTGCTGGCACTTTCACCCCGTAAAAACTTTTGCTTTTTCAGGGCTATAGAGCTGGCACTCACATAAAGACATAAATTGGAGTATAAACCCTCTATAGCCCTGTGAGCGCAAAAGTTATGAATATCAAGGAAAACATTCTGCTCGCTCCTTATACGGTTTTTAATATCGGCGGGCCTGCCGATTTTTTTTGCGAAGTAAAAAATAAGGAGGAGCTTGTTGAAGTTTTGGATTGGGCGCGAGACAACAAAACCCCGTTTTTCATTATGGGCGCGGGGTCAAATTTATTGGTTTCGGATGATGGGTTTCGCGGGCTTGCGATCAAAATGAGTTCGCAGAATATCGATCTTTTGGGTGAAAATAAAATTTTTGTGGCCGCGGGGGTGTCTATGGCGAGAGCGGTGAATTTCTCGATAGAAAAAGGTTTTGGCGGTTTTGAATGGGGGGTCGGCATTCCGGGAACCGTAGGCGGAGCCGTGTTTGGCAATGCTGGATGTTTTGGAGGGGAGATGAAAGACGCGGTGGATAGCGTATCGATCTTGGAGCGGAAAATTTTCGAGTTGCCAAATGACGCCTGTGAATTTGCCTATCGCCACTCGGTTTTCAAAAGGCATCCAGAATGGATAATTTTGGGCGCGACTTTGAATTTTTTTCCGGGCGACAAAGAGAAATCGCGCGCCAAGGTTTTGGAATATACGAAAAAAAGGACAGCGTCGCAGGATATCGGGGAAAAGTGCGCTGGGTGCATTTTTAAGAACCCAAAGCAGGATCTTGCTGCCGGCTACCTGATCGATAAAGTCGGTTTAAAAGGCGCCAAAATTGGCGGTGCTATGGTTTCAGGAAAACATGCTAATTATATTGTGAACACCGGCGGCGCTACGGCGCGTGACGTTAAAGAATTGATCATGGTTATAAAAGATGAAGTAAAAAAAGTTAACGGAATTTTAATGGAAGAAGAAATAAGAATAATTTAATATTAAATATATGAAAATATCGCTAAAAGGCACGAATATTCAAATATTGGAGTCCACCCGCGAATATGTGGATAAGAAGTTGGTCAAAGCCGCGGAAAAATATTTAAAGGACGGAGACGATGCCGTGAGCTTGGCGGTGGAAGTTGAAAAAACCACGAATCATCACAAAAAAGGGGCTGACGTTTTTTGCGCGGAAGCAAATTTGAGAATGGGTAAGGTCTCTTTGAGAGCCGAAGCGACTGCGGAAGCTTTGAACGACGCCATAGATCAAGTCGAAGAAGAATTAACAGGCGAGATCAAAAAATTCAAAGAAAAAAAACGAACAGAAATGCTGAAAGGCGCGCGGCGGGTGAGGGAGAAATAAGAAAAAAGAGCGTTTCGGCGTTTTTTTGTTCGACAAAAAGCTATTTTTAGGCTAAAATACCCATCATGTCATTTTTAGGAAAAATCTTCGGAGGATTGGGTTCAAATGAAGGGGTTATAGAGGAACTAAAGCCGATCGTGGAGCAAATTAACGCGCTTGAGCCTGAATTTAAAAAACTTTCAGATGCAAAACTGAAAGCAAAAACTTTGGAATTTAGAAAAAGATTGGGAGAGGGAGAAACCCTCGACGACATTCTCCCCGAAGCCTTTGCTGCTGTCCGAGAAGCTTCTAAAAGAACTTTGGGCCAAAGGCATTATGATTCGCAATTGATAGGAGGGATGGTGATGCATCGCGGGCAGATAGCGGAGATGAAAACAGGAGAAGGAAAAACTTTGGTCGCAACCTTGCCGATGTATTTGAACGCGCTTTCAGGGGATGGCGCGCATCTGATAACAGTTAACGATTATTTGGCGCGGAGAGACGCTACCTGGATGGGGCAAATTTACAACGCGCTTGGGCTTTCCGTAGGAGCATTAAACCACGAGGTGAGCTATTTATATGACGCATCTGCAGTATCCGTCGCGGACGACAAAAATGAAGATACTCTTGGCGCTTTCAAAATAGTACACGAATTTTTGCGCCCATGTTCGCGGAGCGAGGCTTATGGCGCGGACATTACTTATGGTACGAACAACGAATACGGTTTCGATTATTTGCGGGACAATATGGTCTACGCACCGTCGCAGCTTTCACAAAGACAAGGAGTCCATCATTTTGCGATAGTTGACGAGGTAGATTCCATTTTGATCGACGAAGCGAGAACGCCTTTAATTATTTCGGCTCCCGACACGGAATCCGGCGAACTTTATAAAACATTTGCCAAAATCGCACCGAGACTAAAAGAGGGAGCAGATTATAATGTTGATGAAAAAATGAAAGCGGTTTCAATTACCGAAGAGGGAATTGAAAAAGTTGAGAATATTCTGGGAGTAAAAGATATTTATACGGAAAAAGGGATAAAATATGTGCATCATTTGGAACAGGCTCTGCGGGCGCAGGCATTATTTTTTCTGGATAAAGATTATGTCGTAAAAAACGGCGAGGTGATCATTGTTGACGAATTTACAGGGCGCTTGATGCCCGGTAGGCGCTGGTCCGAAGGACTTCACCAGGCGATTGAGGCAAAAGAAGGCGTGACAGTGCAGAAAGAATCAAGAACGCTAGCAACGATAACATTTCAAAATTATTTCAGGTTGTACGAAAAGCTCGCCGGCATGACTGGGACCGCGCAGACTTCCGCCGAAGAATTCCATAAAGTTTATAAATTGGAAGTCGTCAGCGTGCCTACGAACCGCCCGATGCAAAGACGTGATCTGCCGGATAAGATTTTTCAATCTGAAAAAGGGAAATTCACCGCAATCGCGCGCGAAGTAAGAGCGATGCACGAAAAGGGGCAGCCGGTGCTCATCGGTACCGTTTCAATCGAGAAAAATGAAAGGCTGGCGGCGATATTGGGGAGAGAGGGGATTCCGCATAAAATATTGAACGCAAAAAATCATGAAGCCGAAGCCGAAATAATAGCCCAGGCCGGGCGGCTGGGCGGAGTAACTGTGGCGACGAATATGGCGGGTCGCGGAGTAGACATAATTCTTGGGGGCAATCCGCCGAACTTGAAGGAAGCCGAAAAAGTCAGAGAAGCTGGAGGTCTTGCGGTAATCGGCACCGAGCGCCACGAAGCTCGCCGGATAGACAATCAGCTAAGAGGGCGCGCGGGCCGTCAGGGCGACCCCGGCGCTTCGCAATTTTATGTTTCAATGGAGGACGACCTTATGCGCATTTTCGGCTCCGACCGCATAAAAAATATGATGGGGCGCTTCGGGATTCCCGAAGACGAGGCCATAGAGAACAAGATGGTATCAAACGCCATAGAATCTGCGCAGGAGAAGATCGAAGGATACAATTTCGATTCAAGAAAGCATGTTCTTGAATACGATGACGTTATGAATAAGCAAAGGAAGGCAATTTATGGACGTAGGTTCGAGATTCTTTTCGGCAAGGCGGAAGAAATTGAAGAAAAAGCAAAAATTATTTTAACGGATGTTTTAGCAAAGATCGTCGAAGTTCACACGATATCCGAACTCGCAGAAGAATGGAACCGCGAGGAGATAGAGGAAAATATTAAAGCGATCTTCGGGGATATCAATTCTATTCATGAGGCATTTCATAAGGCGGAATCCAGAGAGGATTTAACTGATTTATTGAATAAATATCTTGAAGATTCTTTCTTAAAAAAGAAAGAATCGGTTGGAGAATTCGCTGAAGCCGTGAGAATGACGATGTTGCGCGCGATAGATGTTTTATGGATGGAACATCTTGAAGCGATGGAATACATGCGGGGAAGCGTGCGCTTGCGCGCCTATGGCCAGCGCGACCCTTTGATCGAATATAAAAACGAAGGCGCTAAAATGTTCCAGCAGCTGGAAGGGCACATTAACGCCTACATCGCGAATCTGATATTTAAAATCGGCCCTTCAGCCGGTATGTCCACAACACCGATTCAAAATCAGGGACTAAAATTGAATTTGAATAATGGTTCCAAAAATTTCCAACACTCGGTGTCGAACAAAAAAGGTGAGATCGGCAGGAACGACCCATGCCCCTGCGGAAGCGGGAAGAAATATAAGCGTTGTCATGGGAGATAATATGACCGAAAAAGATATTCTCAACCTAATAATCGAAGATAAGTGGATGATGAATATTCTGCATATTGCTGAAAAATTAGATTTACCGGATTGGGTTGTGGGGGCGGGATTCGTAAGGAATAAGGTTTGGGATTATCTGCACGGATATAATAAATTGGGAGTTGATACAGCCGACATAGATTTGGTTTATTATGATCCAAGCGGCAATGGTCAAGATGCAGATGAAAAATTATCGGAAAAGCTGAAGGGAGAAACTGGGGTTAAATGGGAAGTGGTGAACGAGGCGTACGCACATAAATGGAATAATTTGCCCCCATACAAATCTACCGAAGACGCATTATCCCAGTGGCCGGAAACAGCTACCGCTATCGGGGTTAAGTTAGAGAATGGAGAGTTAAAGTTGATTGCTCCTCATGGCATTAGTGATTTGGTTAATTTGATTATTCGTCCAAGTCCGAAATTTGCTGATACTAGCAAGGTTAAGGAAAGGGTGAGGCAGAAAAAGTGGTTAGAAAAATGGCCAAAGTTAAAAGTAGCCCCGTGGGGTAGTGAATAAAAAGCAAAAGTGTCATGGGGCGTGAGAGCAAGAAAAATCAGTTGTTGAGAACGGCCGGGGGAAACTTATGATATAATAAGCCAATGGCAATAATTAAGAAAAAATATAATGTGGAAGGAATACATTGCGGGGCCTGCGCGACTGGAATACAGATGCTGGTCTCTGGCGAAGACGGCGTAAAATCCACCTTTGTTGATTACAACACCAAAAAAGCTGAAATAGAATATGATGATACCGTGATCAACGACGAGAAGGTCGCCAAAGCCGTCTCAGAACTTGGCTATACGATCAAACCGGAATAATTTTTAAATTTGTTGAGCTTGCTATTGCGCGCCAACTTAGTATAATCGGACTATTATGGTCCGATTTGATTATGGAGTGGTTTTAATAGAGAATCTCAAAAAAGCCGATTTAACGCTCAGCGGATTTTTGGACGCGAAAGCAATTGCGCGGGCACATAAGCTATCGCCGTCTTTGATGGAGAAGGTTGCCCAGGAATTAAAGCGGGGCGGATGGTTTGAATCAAAGCGCGGTTCGGGTGGCGGGTACAAACTTATTAAAAATGAAGTTTCCGTGGCGGATGTTATTAATTTTTTCGAGAAGCCACGCAAAATTTGTCCAATTAATAGATTGAGATCAAAACTATAAACTATCAACGATGAACTATAAACGTATTTACCTTGATCATGCCGCAACAACTCCGATAGACTCTCGCGTTAAGGACGCGATGGAGCCTTTTTGGGACGAGAAATTCGGGAATGCGGGAGGGCTTTATGAGGAAGGGCGGCTCGCAAAAGAAGCGATGCAAAATTCTCGCGAAACAATAACCAAATTTATCGGTGCGAAGCCCGACGAAATTATTTTTACTTCAGGCGGCACCGAATCTGATAATCTGGCGGTGTTTGGGGTAGCGGAAGCTGCTTTGAAAAATTTGCCGAAGGCAGAGATTTTTCAAGACTTTTCGCAGCGCGACGGCGCGAGACTTAGCAATTCGCCAGCAGGCGAATATGCGGGTCTTAAAAAATCCTCTGCCGAGGCAAAAATAAAGCCACACATAATTACCACAAAATTCGAGCATCATGCAGTGCTGACGCCTTGCGAGCAATTGGCGCGTGAGGGTCTTGATGTCACGTTTTTAGACGTTGGTGAGGATGGCATTGTAAATCCAGAGGACGTGCGAAAAGTACTTCGGCCGGAAACCGTGTTGGTTTCAATTATGTATGCGAATAATGAAATCGGCACCATTCAGCCGATTGCGGAGATCGGGAAAATTATTAAGGATTTCCGAATGGCGAAGGCACAAAACAAACAATATCCATACTTCCATACCGATGCCTGCCAGGCGGCGGGGTATTTGGATTTGAACGTAAATAATTTGGGAGTGGATCTTATGACAGTGAATGGCTCAAAAATTTACGGTCCGAAGGGTATCGGATTTTTATATAAAAAAACGGGAGTAAAAATAAAGCCCCAGATAATCGGCGGCGGACAGGAAATGAGGATGCGTTCAGGAACTGAAAACATTTTGTTGATTGTCGGTATGGCAAAAGCGTTTGAAATTGCTCAAGCTGAACGCGAATCCGAAACTGACCGGCTTACGCCTTTAAGGAATTATTTTATATCAGAAATAGTTAAAAAAATTCCTAAAGTTGTTTTGAACGGACATGCCATAAAGCGCCTACCGAACAATGTCAATGTGTCTATTTTAGACATCGAAGGGGAGGCACTGGTTCTTTATATGGATGCGAAAGGAATTTCATTTTCAACTGGTTCGGCGTGCACCTCCGAATCACTCGATCCGTCGCATGTTATTTTGGCTCTTGGTAAACCTTACGAATTTGCCCATAGTTCAATGCGCTTCACAATGGGCCGATCCACGACAAAAGAAGAGTTGGATAAAGTACTGGAAGTTTTACCGGCCACGGTCGAATGGCTCCGCAAAGTTTCCCCGGTTTCAATTGATATGAATGCCAAAAGCATGTCGCACCCCGAAGTGTTCGCGGGGGAAAATTTAATGGTTAAAGCGAAGAGTAAAAGTTATAAGTAATATGGATGTTATTAACCAATATACCGGAGAAAAATGGTATTACACGGATATTGTAAAAGACCATTTTTTTCATCCGAGGAATCTGTTGATGGAGAAGCCGAAAAATGAAAACGAATTTGACGCGCGGGGGATGGTTGGATCGCCGGCATGCGGCGATATGATGGAGATGTGGATGAAAATTGGCAGCGCGGTCGGAAGCGATTCAAATAACAAAGAAGAAAGAATAAAAGAATTAAAATGGAAAACGTTCGGATGCGCGTCGGCCATTGCCGCCACATCAATGTATTCGGTGATGCTGACTGAAAACGGCGGGATGACGCTTGCAGAGGCTTTAAAAGTCCGCCCACAAGACGTTATGAAGCGTTTGGGCGGGCTTCCCAACCGCAAAATCCACTGTTCGGTGCTTGCCGACAAAGCGTTCCAAAAAACCGCGAACGACTACTTCCGCAAAACCGGGCAAAATAGTAGAATAGTGATAGAAGGCGCGCGGGTTATCGACCCAAGACTGAATATTACCGATAAAGATATCGAAGAGGCGGTCTTGGAAGGCGCGCAAAACTTGGAAGAAGTACAAAAAAAGCTCAAGGTCGGCATCGGCGCCTCCCAAGAGCTTATTACGGAGATAGAACAGCTTATTCGCTTTTACGCGGATAAATATTATGGATAAAAAAATAGCGAAAATTTATGTGGACAGGGATCTTTGCATCGGGGCCGCGAGCTGTGTTGCCATAGCGCCGGGAGTTTTCGCGTTGGATGATGAAAATAAGGCATTTGTGGTAAGTCCGACAGGCGCAGACAACGAGACGATACTTTTGGCCGCGCAATCTTGCCCGACCAAAGCGATTATTTTATACGACGAGCAGGGAAACCAAATTTACCCTTAATACCAATTACGAATCTATTACGAATTTACGAATTAGAAAATTAGTATATTAGCAAATTATTAGTAATTAGTAATCTATGAGAGAAATAAAACCACTCAAATACGCCGAGCTCGATGGTTTTTCGGAGAAACAACTAAAAGAGCATCACGATGTGCTCTATGTGGGGTATGTTAAGAAAACAGGAGAGATAGAGGAGAAATTAAAAAGCGTTGACTTATCAGCTGCAAATGCTTCTTATTCTGATTTGCGCGAATTAAAAATGGAGGAAACTTTCGCGCTAAACGGCGTGAAATTGCATGAAGGATATTTTGACAATATGTCGAAAGGCGGCAATCAACCTTCGGGCGCGATTATGGAAATGCTCGCGCGCGATTTCGGTTCATACGAAAAGTGGGAGGCAGAATTTAAGGCGATGGGATTATGCGCAAGGGGCTGGGTTGTTTTAGGGTATGACTTGGACGAGAAAAAGTTAAAAAATATTCTTTGCGATTCGCATAATCAAGGCGCGCCGTGGAACATGATAGCTGTGCTCATTATGGATGTATATGAGCACGCTTACTTTATTGATTACGCCACCGCTCGCAAAGCATATATTGAGGCCTTCTTTAAAAATATCAACTGGCAATTCATCGACCACCGCATCTCCGAATACGGTTTTCTTTTTTTGAAAAAATGAGTCAAGAGATAGAAAAAATTAAAGAAGTTTTAGAAAAAGAAATAAAACCGATGCTGGCGATGCATTTGGGGTCTTTAGATTTTGTAGGATTTGAGAACGGCGTAGTTTCAATCCGCTTTCAGGGGACTTGCGTGGGGTGCCCGCTTTCGAACCTTACGCTAAAAGCCGGTATAGAAAGCATTTTGAAGGAAAAAGTCGAGGGAGTGATATCGGTTGAGGCGGTTTAGCTGAAACTTTTTTAAAGGAATTTCGTATATATTTTTATGAAGGATATAGAGGACATGTCAAAATATCAGCTGGTTTTATTGCTTATTTTAGTAAGCGTTGTTACGGCTTTGGTAACAGGCATTGTTGTAGCAACACTGGTCAGCCAGGCTCCACAGCCTGTCACGCAGACGATTCAGCGGGTCATCGAGAAAACCATAGGCGAAAACAAACCATTACCGCAAGATGACGCAAAAATGCTGGAGGAAAGCGCCCTAGCGCGCGATATTCTGATCGAGGATATTGTTGCGCGGGTATCTCCAGCTGTTGTCAGCGTCGTGGCCTCAAAAGATGTCCCGGTAATAGAACAATGCTACGGAAGTCTGCTTCCGGAAGATGATTTTTTCCGACAATTTTTCCAGGATTTTCAAATTCCGCAACTTTGTCAAAAAGGCGTAGAGCGGCGCCAGGTCTCTGCGGGAAGCGGATTTTTCGTTTCATCGGACGGCATGATTTTGACCAACAAGCATGTTGTTGAAGATACAGTCGCCGAGTACACGGTAATAATGAACAATAGTAAAAAGGTCCCCGCAAAAGTATTGGCGAGAGATCCGCTAAAAGATATAGCGGTACTCAAAATTGACGGCGAAGGTCATTCATTCATATCGCTTGGCGATTCAGACGGCGTTAAGATCGGCCAGACTGCGATTGCGATAGGAAATGCTCTTGGTGAATTTCAAAACACCGTTTCAGCCGGCGTAATTTCAGGTTTAAAACGCACGCTTATAGCTTCCGGCGGGACTTCCGGGCCGGAAGAGCTTGCCGGAGTAATGCAGACGGATGCCGCAATCAATCCGGGAAATTCCGGAGGCCCGCTGCTTAATTTGAAAGGCGAAGCCATAGGATTAAATACCGCCATAGCGTATGGTGCACAAAACATAGGATTTGCGATTCCGATAAACCAGATCAAGCGATCCATTTCCAGTGTAAAAACATCCGGCAAAATATCTTATCCATACCTCGGCGTAAGATACATGATAATTACAGCGGAATTTAAAGAAAAAAATAAATTGGCCGCAGATTACGGGGCTTTTGTGGTGAAAGGCTCTGGCGGAGAACCCGCGGTTATGCCTGATTCGCCGGCGATGAAAGCCCGTCTGCCGGATGGACAGACGGGCTTTAAAGAAGGGGATATAATTTTGGAATTTGGCGGAGTAAAGATTACAGCTGACAATTCTCTTGGAAAACTCATCGAAAACCGCTGGATCGGAGACAAAGTAACTTTAAAAATACTGCGCGACGGCAAAGAGCTGAATGTTGAAGTAATGCTGGAAGAAAGGAAATGAAGCAATAAAAATCAGAGCCCAAAATAAATATATATTGCCGCGGCCGCTCCAGTTAAAACGGCCGTGGCGAGAGCTTTGATAAAGTTTCTTGTTTCAACAAAAACAATAATGAATATGATAGCCACCGGCCAAAGTATTCGCGCGATGTCAATCATAGATTACCGTCCCAGTCAGAGCTAAAATAATTACAACCAAAATCACAATCGCATATCCGGCAGCCGCGGTTTTCGGATGTTCCGGCAGAAAAATATTTTCACCTTGTGCAATCAGCCAAGCCATGTGTCTGTCCATATTGTCCCTTGTTTAAACTTAATTTCATCTGAAAATTATGCTAGCATGGTTAGATAATAAAGTCCACGATATAGCTAAAAATAAACTGTTACCACCGCGCAATGAATACCCGGCTATTTTGGAGAAAATTTAGGTGTTGTATAATGAATTTATTAAAAAGCAATAGAGGAATTAAAAATTTAATGCCCCACTTACACGAAGAAAAAATTAAATTCTTAGAAAAAAAGGCGAACGATATTCGTGAGTCGATTATCTAGGTACTGGTATTGTTTCGGAAATTGTGTTAGGATAAGCATATGATTAATGAGTTTATAGAGAAAAAGCTTAAAGAGGCCAAATATAAAATTCTTAAGAATGGCTCCTATTTTGCCGAAATACCGAGTATAAAAGGCGTTTGGGCGGATTCGCATAATTTAGAAGATTGCAGAAAAGAACTCAAAGAAGTTTTAGAAGATTGGTTACTGCTAAATGTAAGGGATAGAAACCGAATTCCAGGTTTTAGCCTAACATAAATATATTTCTAAACACTTACTTTCCGAAATTTTGCGACAAGCCGGGATTTCAGCTAAGGAGTGGAACAGACCTGATTGATACAAAATTGCCATTATTTGATATAATATATTTATTATTAAAAAAGCGATAGAGGAGTGAAAAAATTTATGACCATAAAAAGTTATTTTCAGTTGGGTACAGTGTTTCTTGTTATAACTTTTTTGGCTTTAATGGTTGGAGTTGATTTAAGACGCGCTTACGAGTTTTATATATTTATTGGCACACCCTTAGCGTTAAGTATGATATTCTTTATAATTGGGAGTTTAAGATATTTTAAAAAATAATGCCCCATTTACACGACGACAAAATAAAGTTTCTTGAGCAAAAGGCCAACGATATCCGGCAGTCGATTATTGAGATGCTTGTTGAGGCGGGGAGCGGACATACCGCTGGGCCGTTGGGGATGACGGATATTTTTACCGCATTTTATTTTCATATTTTAAATCACGATCCAAAAAATCCGGCGATGGAAGATCGCGACCACCTGATTTTATCTAACGGCCACATCTGTCCTGTGCAATATGCCGCTATGGCGCATGCTGGATATTTTCCAATTGAAGAATTAAAAACTCTGCGAAAATTTGGTACCAGATTGCAGGGACACCCGCACCGCGGTTCTTTGCCCGGAGTTGAGACAACTTCCGGTCCTTTGGGTTCCGGGCTTTCGCAGGCTGCCGGGTACGCTTATGGCGCGCGGATGGATAATAAAAAATTTCGGGTTTATTGTCTGATGTCGGACGGCGAGCAGGATGCTGGCAATACGTGGGAAGCAGCGATGTTTGCTGGCAAAAATAAATTAAATAATCTTACGGCTCTTATAGATCGCAACAATATCCAAATAGATGGAATGACTGAAGATATTATGCCTTTAGAAAATTTGCGCGCGAAATACGAAGCGTTTAACTGGCATGTTTTGGAAATTAACGGGCATAACTTTGAAGAAATCGTGAACGCGACTGAAGAAGCAAAAGCCATATACGAAAAACCGACTTTAATAGTCGCGCATACTATTCCCGGAAAAGGGATAAAAGAGATAGAATTTGATTACAAATGGCATGGCATTCCGCCGAATAAAGACCAAGCCGCGAAGTTTTTGTCGGAACTTCGCACGCTGTCAGGCAAGATTACCAGCGGACATCAATAGTTTTTATGTTTAATTTATCAGTAAGAATGGACATAAGGGCGAAGGATTTCGAATCAAAAGCCTATTTTATTATCTTCGGGCTTGTCGCCGCCCTTCTTGCGTTGCAGATCTATAATGTCGCATTTGGCGCGCTTGTAAGCGACCCGGTGGCCGCGGCGCAAAATCTCGGAGTATTTAGGCCTCATATTGAAAACAGCGATCTCGGCCGATAATAATTTTTTATGCCAATAAATCCAAACGCCAAATTAGTTTCGAATCTTTTAGACCTCAAAACGATTGAGCAGGCGCCGACGCGGAAGGGCTATGGCGAGGGTCTTTTGGAAGCGGGGGAGAAAAATGAGAAGGTTGTCGCGCTTTGCGCGGATTTGACAGAGTCCACCCAAATGCATCTTTTCGCCAAAAAATTTCCGGAAAGATTTATCGAGATAGGCGTGGCCGAGCAAAATATGGCAACGGTTGCTTCGGGCCTCGCGAACTACGGCAAAATTCCGTTTATATCCAGCTATGCCATGTTTTCCCCGGGAAGAAATTGGGAACAGATCCGAACAACAATTTGCTACAACAACGTCCCAGTAAAAATCGCGGGATCGCACGTGGGCGTTTCCGTCGGACCCGATGGAGCTACGCACCAAGCGATTGAGGATATCGCTATCACGCGCCCAATCCCAAATATAACGGTGATTAATCCGTGCGATATGCATGAGGCGAAGAAGGCGACTCTTGCCGCTGTCAGCATTGATGGTCCGATTTACTTAAGATTTCATCGCGAAAAAACTCCGGTTTTCACAACACCGGATACGCCATTTCAGATTGGTAGGGCGGAGGTGGTTTGGGATCCAGAAAAAGGTAGCCCCTCGTCTGATGACTCGGGACGATTATCGCTCCTGGATGTCGCGATAATCGCTTGCGGTCCGTTAGTTCACAACGCGATTTTAGCGGCAGCTGAATTGGAAAAAGCGGGGATTAAGGTTAGAGTAATAAATAACCACACAATAAAACCAATGGACGAAAAGACGATAATACAGGCCGCGAAAGACGCAGACGCGATTGTGACAGTTGAAGAGCACCAAGTCCAAGGCGGAATGGGCTCGGCTGTGGCAGAGGTTTTGGCAAGAAATTATCCGGTGCCAATCGAATTTATCGGAGTTCAAAACCGCTTCGGTGAATCAGGAGCTCCAAACGAACTCATTGAGCATTTTGGGATGGGTGTTTCGCATATTATAGGGGCCGTAAAAAAAGTTTTAGCAAGAAAACATGTCTGATCTAAAAATCACAGATATAATGACAAAAGAAGTTGTTTCTGTTGATCCGGAGGCGCCTCTTTTTGAAGCGGCAAAAATTTTAGCAGATCATAATTTTAACGGCGTGTCCGTTGTTGATAAAGAAAATAAATTGATCGGAATTCTTACCCAATACGATTTAATTTCACAAGGTTCTTTTATTCATCTCCCGACACTCCAAAAGATCTTAAAAGACATGAATGTCTTGGGTCAAGACAAATCGCATTTTAAAAAAGAATTCAAAGACATTATCGCACTCAAGGTTAAAGACGCGATGAACACGGAGCCGCTTACTTTGCGAGATGACGCAAGTTATGACGAAGTCGTAAAGATTTTCCGGGAACACCACAGGGTTAATCCTATTCCGGTTGTAAACAAGGAAGGCAAGATTGTCGGTGTTGTGAGCAGGTATGATGTTTTGAAACCTTTAGGCGAGTTTTTTGGTACTTGACTTTACATATTCTCGTGCTAATATAGAAGTATATGATAAAACGCGAGCTTTTTAACGAGCTTAAGGCTCATCTTGTACAAAAGGAGATGACATTTATTGTTGGTCCGCGCCAAGCCGGCAAAACCACGCTAATGTTTCTTTTAAAGGATGATCTGGAAAAGAATGGACAGAAAACCGTCGTTTTGAATTTAGATATTGAGGCAGATCGCCAACATTTTACGACGCAAGAAAATCTTATAAATAAAATCCGTTTAGAAATAGGCGCGAAAGGCTACGTATTTCTTGATGAAATTCAAAGAAAAGAAAACGCCGGGCTATTTTTGAAAGGGATTTACGATATGAATTTGCCATATAAATTTATAGTTTCCGGATCCGGCAGCGTTGAGCTTAAAGAACAAATTCATGAATCGTTGGCTGGAAGGAAAAGAATATTCGAACTCCACACAGTGTCTTTCAGAGAATTTATAAATTTTCGCACAGAATATCGCTATGAAAACAAGTTACATGATTTTTTAAAAATAGAAAAAAATAGACGCAAAACGCTTCTCGATGAATATATGAATTTTGGCGGATATCCGAGGGTAGTGCTGGCAGAAACAGAAAGCGAAAAGTTAAAAATTATAGAAGAAATTTATCAAAGTTATGTTGAGCGCGATATTTTTAATCTTTTGGGTATACAAAAAGAGGAGGCTTTCACGAAATTGGTCAAAGTTCTCGCCTCGCAAATAGGAAATTTAATTAATGTTTCAGAATTGTCAAATACGGTCGGAGTCGCGCGAAAAACAATCGAGCAATATGTTTGGTATTTGGAAAAGACTTTTGTTATCGGTAAAGTTACGCCGTTTTATAAAAATATAAGAAAAGAAATTACTAAATCTCCAAAAGTATATTTTACTGATCTCGGTTTGAGAAATTACTCAATTGGCGAGTTTGGCAGGGGTGTTTCTTCGCGAGATGCGGGCTTTTTGTTTGAAAATTTTGTTTTTTTAATGCTGGCGGATACAATAAAAAATCAAAACGCTAAAATTCAATTTTGGCGCACCAAGGATGGATCTGAAGCGGATTTTATAATCATTTCAGAAAATAAGGCAATTCCCATCGAAATTAAATTTTCTTCTTTGCTGGACGCGTCTATCGGCCGGCCGCTTAAAAACTTTATCGAAAAATATCGTCCGGAGCGGGCCTACGTGGTGAATTTAGATTTGGACAGCGAGACGGTGCATTTCGGCACCAATGTTTTTTTTCTGCCGTTCTATAAAGTTTTGAATTTAAAATTATGATGTTTTGAAGCATTAGGCGGGCCTTGATAATTGTGGATAGCTATTTCATGCTAAATCTTGGTATTATAAACACATGGATATATTTTACAGTCTAATAGCCTTGAGCCTGGTGGGGGGTTCTTTGGCCTTATTTATCGAAAATAAATAATAAAAAGGTCATGGCTGACGTGATTTTTAACGAGCCAAAGATACCATCCGAGGCGCACTTGGAGTATTCGAATTCGGCGCGGATCGCCAAATGGATCATGCGAAATTCCGGAGGTGCCATCAAGGATGAAAAGCAGGCAAATCTCGCGCTGTTCATTTTTTCCGTGGCGGTTATTTTAGTTTCTTTATACTTTATATTATTCGGGTCGATATCCAAACCGCCTGACGAGGCTTTGAGAAACCCAACCATAGGTTTACCCGAAAAATAATATGCCAACGCGTCTAAGACAAAAAAAAGGTTTTACGATCATCGAGCTCTTGGTCGTGCTTGCGATAATCGGCATTATGGCGAGTATCGCGATGGTAAGCATCAGGGTCGCGAGACAAAAAGGCCTGGTGGCGCGCGCGAATGCCGATATGTATACGTTGCGCACGGCGATTTTACAGCTGGAAGGGAATAGCGCGAAGTTCCCGAACCATTTAAGTTCGGCTTCGTGCGTCGAGAATGTTGCCGCCGTCCTATTGGATAATTCCGGCCCGGTAGGCATTGTTCAAAACGATTCAGGCGCTCCCTATCCAAATTGGCAGGGTCCGTATATGAGCGCGGTTCCGAACGACCCGTGGCTGACTGCTTACCGCTTCAATAAGTGGGCAACTTGTAACGGCCAGGAAGGATGTTCGGGAATCGCTAACGGCACAAGAGTGCAGGCCATTGTTTCTTTCGGCGCGGACAAATCCGAGCCGCCGCCATACGACACCGACAATATTTATATGGTTTTATGTAGATGAACGCGGAACGCAATAATTATGATTTCTTGGCAATCGGGGATACTACAACCGACGCGTTCATCAAAATAAAGGACGCGCGCGTTACTTGCGATATCAATAAGGAAAAATGCCAAATCTGCATGCGTTTTAAAGATAAAATTCCGTATGAGGATGTTTTTGTCGTACCTGCGGTCGGCAACGCCGCGAACGCCGCGGTGGCGGCATCCAGGCTTGGGCTCAAAAGCGCTCTATTGTCAAATGTGGGAGATGATTATTTTGGCAAAGAGGCGATCGACGCGTTGAAAAAAGAGAACGTGAGCACTGAATTTACGCTTATCAACGCAGGCAAAAAAACCAACTATCATTATGTGCTTTGGTATGAGGATGATCGGACGATTCTTATCAAGCACGAGGAATACAATTACCAGCTGCCTTATTTTGATGATCCGAAATGGGTTTATTTTTCCTCGGTCGGCGAAAATTCGTTGCGGTTCCATGAGACTATTGAAAAATATTTCGCCGAACGTCCCGACATCAAGCTTGCGTTCCAGCCGGGAACCTATCAGATAAAATTTGGCAGGAAAAAATTGGCCGGCTTATACAAACGAACCGACGTTTTTATCTGCAATAAAGAAGAAGCGCAAAGGATATTGGAATCGAGCGAACCTGATATCAAAAAATTATTGACCGGCATCCACGAGTTGGGCCCAAAGGTTGTTTCGATCACCGATGGGCCGAACGGTGCGTACGCTTCGGATGGAAAATCCGCGTGGTTTATGCCGATGTATCCTGATCCAAAACCGCCATTTGAGAGAACCGGCGCCGGGGACGCTTTTTCTTCGACATTCGTTGTAGCACTTGCTTCGGGTTTGAGGATCGAAGAGGCGTTAAGATGGGGGCCGATAAATTCCATGTCCGTCGTGCAATATGTCGGCGCTAGGGAGGGGCTGTTAAGTAGGTATCAGATCGAGAAGTTTCTGGAAAACGCCCCGCCGGATTATTTACCGAAATTAATCTAATGAGTAAAATAATGAAAAATAAAATTCTAAATAAAGAATTTTATTTTTCATTATTTTACGAATCAAAAATATGACCATCAACGAATATTTAAATAAAGCATTAAAAGAAGGGTGGGCGGTGCCGCATTTTAATATTTCAGACGCCGTAACTTTGGCAGGTATTTTGGAGGCATGCAAAGAATTAAAATCGCCAGTTATGATAGGTACTTCCGAAGGAGAAAGAAAATTCATCGGAGGAAAGCAGGCCATCGCGATGGTTCGGGTCTATCGCGATGAATATAAATTACCGATATTTTTTAATGCAGATCATCATAAAAGCGTTTCTGCCGCCGGCGAAGCGCTTAGCGAAGGATATGAGTCTGTTCATATTGATCTTTCTGTGATGAATTTAGAAGAGAATATCAAAGGGACAAAGGAAATTGTTGCGTACGCAAAATCCCAAACCAGAAATCCGAATGCCGAATTTAGTGTGGAGGGCGAGGTCGGTTATTTGGTAACAGAATCTTCAAAAATTTACAAAGAAATCATCGAAATCCCGCCGGAAAGCCTGACAAAGCCCGAAGAGGCCGCGCGGTTCGTAAAAGAGACTGGCGTAGACCGCTTCGCACCCGCGGTGGGCAACCTCCACGGAATCGCGGCGAATATAAAAAAACTGGATATTGCAAGGATTGAGGCAATTCGTTCAATGATTGGAGAAACCGCAATGGTTCTCCATGGCGGCTCCGGGACGCCCGACGAACAAGTCAAAGAAGCAATCAAAGCAGGAATAAATAATATTCATATAAATACGGAGCTTCGCGTAGTGTACGCGGAAGCCTTAAGAAAGTTCTTGTTTGAAAACCCCGAAGAAACCACTCCGTACAAATTTTTTAAACCCGTAATCGAAGCCATAAAAGAAAAAACTGCCGAAAAGATAAAACTCTTCGGCAGTGTGAATAGGATTTAGTGCTGGGACATTTTGCAGGTGTTGTAAAGATTGCTGTATGTCAAAGCCATAATTGCACGCCCATTTATAAAAGCTGCAAATGCTCTGTCCGCTTTTTTGAGTTCTGCAAGTGCACTGTTTTTATACTGCTCGCAGTTTTCGGTAGCCGCTTGAGCATTCTTATAAACTGTGAATTACGAAACTCCTCTTTTCTCTCATTTTCATATACAATAACAACAGGCTCTAAAAGAGCCTGTTGTTATGAAAACCTTCATCAAACTATACGATGATATTGTAACAAAAGTTAAGTTCTTCTCAAAGCAATT
>Ga0209542_10000441_pt1 | contig 100184 bp, 94 predicted proteins | sample RifCSPhighO2_01_FD_184028 | JGI IMG/M metagenome (GOLD analysis project Ga0209542, IMG submission 184028) | Soil microbial communities from Rifle, Colorado - Rifle CSP2_plank highO2_0.1 (SPAdes) (version 2) | ecosystem: Environmental > Terrestrial > Deep subsurface > Rock core/Sediment ...
TATAGATTTTACTTGCCTTGTGATGCAGTTACCATTTTAACCTGAGGGTTTCCTCGGTTAATCATTGTCAAAAGTGGCAGTAATATCATGATGGCTGCAAACAAAGCGAGTGCAAATATTTGATACCCTAGAGTCTTTTTTTCCAAGATAACTCACCCCCTCATTACATTCTAAATGGAATTATTAAATCTTTCAAGGTTATAATTCTTCCGAGTTTATTTTTTGCCAATCAATCTCATTGTATACAGAAATATTGTTACTTCCCAGTATATAGAGATAATCATTGATATACACTGCTCTGACTATATCTGTTTCCCCAAAGACTGTAACTAAATTGATTTGGCTGTTTTGGTAAGAGAAAATATATGCGCTTTTGCCCCCTGGCAGGAAAAATATTTTATGAACAGGATCGACTAAAAACGCATGATGACTGTCTGAAACTTGGGTCCAAAACTCATCTAGAACATATTTCGAGATCTCTATAGGGGCGTCTGTTTTTGAAACGTCAAAAAGCGAAAGTTTCACTTGGTTTTGTTCGCTTCCTACGCCCAGGATCAAATTTTGACTAAGGGGGTGAAGATACGATGAAAATCCGGGAATTTTTAGCTCGCCGGCCTTTTGGGGGTTAGTCGGATTGCTTAAATCTATAGTGTAGAAAGGATCAGTCTGCCGGAAGGTTACGGCGTAGCCGATATTACCCACAAATCTTACAGAATAAATCCTTTCACCCAAACCCAGACTCAAAACACTTCCTACAATCTGTTGGTTTTGGTCTAAAACATAAATATCGTTTTCAGACTCAGCTGAAACAATGAAGTTTGACGAAATTGTCGTTGCAACTCGCAAATGTTCGTTGTATTCATCTAACGAAAATTGATTTAAAAGGGAACCCGGGACTACTCCCACAAGAGAACTTTCTAAGTTGTCTGTATTTATTTTAACAATGGCGGTTTGAGATAATTCTCTTTTATGCTCCGTAGAGTAGTTATCTAGTCTATTTGTTAGTTCTGTTTCAACCTTGCGCCTTTGTTCATCTGCTAAAGTAAGCTGGTAATTTGAAAGTATACTTTCAAGCTCCACCAGCTTTGCTTGATTACTAATCTCAAGATTAGTCAAATCCTTAAGCTTTGTTAAAGTTGCATGGTCAAATAGGTCCTGGGCTTTTGAGGTAATAAAACCGTAGAAAAATTCCACAAAATCAGTGGCTAGCTGGTAGGTAATGTAAATGTTATTTTGCGACATATAAAAAACTGAGTTACTTGATGAGCCAATGAACGTGGCGTTTTGCAAATAGTCACCATTTTTGGGATCAATTACCAAGACTGTAAACAAAGAGTCGGTATTTGACTTGACTGTCGGGTAATATATATCAACACAGTCGATGACCATCTCACGACCATTGGCCTCAATTATAGGTTTAGGACAAGGACTGGACCTGTCTAAAAAGGCACGGGTAACCAAGAATACTTTGCCGTCTTTTAAACGTGCCGTTTCGATAGAAACATTATCTTTTAGGTTTAGTTTCCAAATTTCTTTTGGTTTGTCAGGTTCAGTTGTGTCGAGTCCTTTAACCATATTCGAACCGAATGTTACCAGGGTGTTGCCAGTAAGAAGCATGCTACCACCTCCCTGTATCTCTGTTAATTTTGAGAGATTTTCTGGAGGAAAAGCTTTAATAATGTTTACCATTGTCTTGTTGGGGTCATGGAACGTGTCTTTAAATGAGTAAATATAGTTTTGGTTGGGAACATAATAAATTTGTTTGCCGTCGGTTTTGACCATGTCAGGCTCGTCAATGCCGGGAACTTGGATGTTTGTTTCGGAGTATCTTTCAAGCACGGGTTGTTTAAGATCGGATCCTATCCCAGGTGCTCCAATACCAATCTCACTACCATCAAGACCAAAAGTTTGAATGTTTCGGCCAAAGGCGGCTCCAAGTAAACTATCACTTTCACTCTGAAGTATATATTTGCCCACTTCCTCTTCAGATTCGAACTTTTTAATGACAATGCTCTGGGAGCTGGTATTGGTAGCAAGCTCTTTATTGTCTGGTCTTAGATTTGTGGGCTTTTTGATTTTGAGGAAAAGTAGAGTTATTAGGCCTATCAAAAAGATGGAAATGATTCCGGCTAGAGCTAAAAAAAACAGGCGTTTATTGGAAGGCCACATTATAAATAATATACTACATTATTATATGAAAGTAATACTGGCTGTAATAATTTTGGGATTTTTAGCCATTTTTTATTTTGATCTGTTACAGAGGGAATCTCCAAAAGAGGTAGAAAGAGTTGCAGAAGTTTTTGAAAAAAGTACCAGCACAAACTTTTCCATGTCGGGTTTTACTGTGACTGGTTTTACTTTGAATCCAAATAGCTTTGTGAATCTAATCTCAAACTTTGAAAATAAAATTTCGTCAACGGAAATACTTGAAAAAGAAAAATGTTCTTACTTGGTTAACGGCGGGTTTTATGGCGAGGAAAATGTTCCTATAGGGCTTTTTAAAACAGCAGATGGATATTTGAGTGAGTTCAAAAATAATAGACTTTTTAACGGGTTAGTCGTGTCTTTTGAAAACGGGAAATTAGATATCTTAGAAAAAATTGATAATCGAGAAATTTCTTTTGGTTTCCAAACAGGACCCGTTTTGTTTCGAGGTGGGGAAAAAGTTAACCTAGACCTCCCTGTGGATAAGAAAGCCAGACGTATTGTTTTTGTACAAACACTTGATGGTAAAGACCTTTTTTTGGCTTTCTATGACCCCCAGTCTTTTTTTTCCGGACCCACACTAGTCGATTTGCCAAGCTTAATTGAAAAATATGAAGATGAGTTTGGACTTGAGATAACAGACGCCATAAATCTAGATGGTGGCACGGCATCCGTTTATTTTGACGGAGAAACTCATTTAAAGGAACTTAAACCCGTGGGTAGCTTTTTATGTATAAATTGAAATACAGTGATACTCTCACGGGCTAAAGCCCGTGGCATCTTTATATCCGCCTTGTGCCTTCGGCACTATTTCTATTTCTATCGCTTTATCCCCGGCTTGAAAGCCTGGGATTTCGCTGTCTTGGATTAAGCTAAAAATGGAGCAAGAAGCAGTGCTACGATATTTGCTACTTTGATCATAGGGTTTATTGCAGGGCCGGCGGTGTCTTTGTAAGGATCTCCAACAGTGTCTCCAGTTACGGCTGCCTGGTGTGCGACACTTCCCTTTCCACCCAAGGCACCTGCCTCAATATATTTCTTGGCATTATCCCAGGCTGCTCCCCCTGTAGTCATTGAAATTGCCACGAAAAGACCCGTTATAATTATTCCCATGAGTAAACCACCCAGAGCCTTACTTCCAAGCAGTAGTCCCACAAGGATTGGTGCTAATACCGGAAGCAGTGCAGGTACTACCATTTCCTTTATTGCTGCTTTTGTGACGATATCTACACAAGCTCTGTAGTCTGGCTTGGATGTGCCCTCCATAATTCCTTTGATTTCACGAAACTGCCTTCTAATTTCAGTGACGATGGATTGAGCTGCTTTTCCTACCGCTTCCAATGCAAAAGCCGCAAAAAGATAGGGAAGTGAGGCTCCAATGAAAAGTCCAACTAAAACCTCTGGGTCAGAAATAGAAAAATTTATAGGACTAGCTAAGCCGCCCTCTAGTGTTAGCTCCTCGACATATGAGGCGAAAAGGACCAAAGCAGCAAGTCCTGCTGAAGCGATTGCGTAAGCTTTTGTGACTGCTTTTGTAGTATTACCAACTGCGTCTAATGCATCTGTTACCTTTCTTACCTTGTCTGGTTGGTTGGACATCTCAGCAATTCCACCCGCGTTATCAGTAATCGGTCCGAAAGCGTCAATTGCAACAACTATGCCGGTTAAAGAAAGCATTGAGACAGCTGTGATAGCGACACCGTATAGCCCGGCAAGGTTGTATGTGAATAGAATAGATCCTCCAATGAGTAAGATTGGAGCAAATGTTGAGCGCATCGAAAGAGCTAAGCCTGCAATAATGTTTGTTCCATGACCGGATTCGGAAGCCAATGCAAGGTTTTTTACTGGAGGACTATTTTTACCGGTGAAGTACTCTGTTATAGCAACCATTCCGACCGTGATAACAATCCCTGTAAGAAAGGAAAGAAAAATTGCCATTGTGCCAACACCTGGGAAGACTGGGGGAAAATAATTTAGTAGGAACCAAAAAGCGATAGTCGAAAATAGGGTTGCAACAGACAGGCCTTTGTATAGAGCAGGCATGATTTTTTTGCTCTTGGGAAGCCGAACAAAAAATGTGCCGATTATTGAGCCAATTAAACTGACAGAACCTATTACTAAAGGATAAAGAGTACTAGCACCTTCCGGAAAGACGAGTTGGGCGAGTAGAATTGCAGATACTGTGGTTACGACATACGTCTCAAAAAGATCTGCTGCCATTCCTGCATCATCGCCTACATTGTCCCCGACCAGGTCCGCTATGACACCGGGGTTTCTGGGGTCGTCCTCTGGAATTCCTTTTTCAATTTTACCCACCATGTCCGTTCCTACATCCGCTCCTTTTGTATATATTCCTCCACCGAGTCTGGCAAAAACTGAAATTAGAGATCCTCCAAACCCCAAGGAAACAAGGGGTAAAATTGGATCAAAACTGTAAATTTTAGACAGAGCTAAAGTTAGACTTATGGAAAAAAGTGCCAGAGAGGCAACCAAAAGACCAGTGACGGCGCCCCCTTTAAAGGCGACAGAGAGAGCCTGGGAGAGACCATGTTTGGCGGCTTGGGTGGTTCGAGAATTACTTCTGACCGCCACATTCATCCCAACGAAGCCGGTGCATGCGGAAGCAAGAGCTCCAAGCGCAAATCCTAACGCAGACGGTAAACCCAAAGAAAGCCACAATAATACTAGTAAAAAGGCAGCAACTATAAATACTGTTTTATATTGCCTTTTTAAATAAGCTCCCGCTCCTTCGGAGATAGCCTCCGAGATTTCGAGCATTTTCTTATCTCCCGCGTCAAAACTTAAAATATTGCGAATAAGATAAATACTATAAAATATTGTAACTAGTGAGGTTCCAAAAGACAGTTTAATAATTGTTTCCATATTTGAAATTTAAATGTCTAAATTAGCAAACTTCGCATTCATCTGGATAAATCGCTTGCGCGGCGGCACTTCTTCACCCATGAGCATTGTAAAGGTTTTATCTGCTTCTTCTGCGTCTTCTATAGTTATCTGCTTAAGCGTTCTGTTAATAGGATCCATGGTAGTTTCCCAGAGTTGTCCAGGGTTCATTTCACCTAAACCTTTATACCTTTGAATATTAAATTTGCCATTTGCGTGCTCTTTTAATATCTGGTCTCGTTCTTCGTCGCTGTAGGCGTAGTAAACGTTTTTACCGATTATTACTTTAAATAAAGGTGGCTGGGCTAGATATAAAAAGCCATTTTTAATTATGTCTTGCATATGCCTAAAAAAGAAAGTCAAAAGAAGAGTTGCGATGTGAGCTCCGTCAACGTCTGCGTCGCACATTATTATAATTTTGTGATATCTTAGTTTTTCATAGTTGATAGACTCCCCTATTCCGGCACCCAGGGCGACAATTAAGTCTTTAAGTTCCTCAAACTTAACAATCTTATCCAGATGGGCACGCTCGGTATTAAGAATTTTTCCACCCAAAGGTAATATTGCCTGAGTGCGTCTATCCCTCCCCTGTTTGGCAGAGCCTCCAGCCGAGTCACCCTCAACAATGTAAATTTCCGAGACAGCTGGATCACTGGACTGGCAGTCGGCAAGTTTACCAGGAAGAGAAGAGCCTTCAAGTGCCCCTTTTCGAAGTACCGCGTCTTTTGCTGCACGAGCAGCCAATCTTGCTTTTGCTGCGAGAGTAATTTTTTCTATAATCTTTTTGGCATCCCCCGGGTTTTCCTCAAAATAAGTATCAAGTCCTTCCTTTGTCATTGAGGCTACTAGTCCTTGGACCTCGGGGTTATTAAGCTTAGCCTTGGTTTGTGACTCGAATTGCAGTGACTCCGAAGGCATTTTAACGTAAACGACAGCATTCAAGCCTTCTTTCATATCGTCACCCGTTAATCCGTTTTTGTCTTCTTTAATATACCCTGACTTTTTCGCATAATCACTAATCGACCTTGTTAAAGCTATTCTAAAGCCGGTCACATGTGTTCCGCCATCTAATGTATTTATCCCATTTACGAAGCTTTTAACAGACTCTGTATATGTGTCGGTGTATTGAATGGCAACTTCACTCGAAATTGCCTCGTCTTCTTTTTTATAGTAAATCACATCAGAAATGGGGTTTTTATCGCGAGTGGAGTGAGCCACAAGCGAGGCAATTCCACCCTCAAAATAATAATGAGCAACTTCACCGTCTCTTTCGTCTGTGAAGTGAAATGTTAGTCCGGCAACCAAATATGCCCGGTCTTTAAGTAATGCTTTGACTTTGTTTTTGTCAAACTTCAGGTCTTTAAAAACAGAGGTGTCTAGTTTAAATCTTGTTAATGTTCCTGTCAGGTTCACGCCCGCTTTAATTCCCCATTCTTTTGGAAACCACTTGGCGACTTGTTCACCTGATGCCTCCTTCACCGGATTTTTCGGTTTACCCTTTTCATATTCCTGGAAGTAAGCTTTATTGTCTCGAAGTACGACTACAAGAAAGTTTGAAGACAGTGCGTTGACAACCGATGCCCCAACCCCATGCAGACCGCCTGAAACTTTATAGGCGCCACCGCCGAATTTTCCTCCTGCGTGGAGTTTGGTCATGGTAATTTCAAGGGCTGAAACACCCGACGAGTGTTTATCTACAGGAATTCCTCGTCCGTCGTCTCGAACAACCGCCCAGTCATCTTTGGTAAGTGTTACCCATACATTTTGTGCAACCCCAGCAAGAGATTCGTCAACAGAGTTATCGATTATTTCTCTAAGGCACTCGTGAAGACCTCGTGAATCCGTTGAACCGATGTACATTCCCGGCCTTTTTCGGACAGGTTCAAGCCCCTCAAGAACTTGAATTTGTTTTGCTGTGTAATCGCTTACTGCCATAAAAGATCAATTAGCAAGCTTTATGCTTGCCTGTTTATTATACCCAAAATACTTTAATTTGCATCCCCAAAATAGCATTTTGGGGGATCATATTCAAGCTTACGAAGGTTGCAACCCTGAGTAAGATGAGTATATAACAGATTTCAAGAGTTCGCGATGAGATTTGTAAGCTGGAGGTTTATATTTGCGTTTGATTTTATCCTAGAGAGGGCAGTAGCAGATCGGCTTAAAAGTTTGATTATGTTAATGTTTTTATGTAATTCTTGGTGAAGATACAGGCATAAATTCCCCAAAAATTTAATTGCTTCTTCTCTTGTTTTAAGGTTTGTTGCTATTTCGAATTTTTCGCTCAAAGCTCCCTCTTTAAAAGTCTTTAAAACGTTTAAGTATTCACTTGTAACTTGTAAGGTATAATTTTTGATATTAAAAACCAGGCACCTTGAAACTATTGTAGGCAAAATGTTGGTCAATGACTCGGTCGTGATTATAAATTGGAGGCTACTTTGAGGCTCCTCGAGTGTTTTAAGGAGAGCATTTTGTGCTTCTTCAGAAGCCAAGTGAAATGACTCTAAAACAAAAACAACAGGATTCACACTTTTGAGTTTTGTAAAATTATTGAGATTTCTCACATCTTCAATTTTGTTTAAAGTAAGTCTTATTACTTCGGCGTTTTTCGGGGTTGACAGCTCCTGGATAAATTTTTCTGACTTCAAGGAATCTTGGCTAACCACAAGATACGCATGCATGGGTAGTTAAGGAGCAAGCTCCCTCCATAACCCGCCTCGTTTAAGGAGTGCTTTAGGCATTCTAATTACGTATCCTGGCTTAAAGTTAAAAAGTTCTGCTGGTTCTGTAGTGTTTCTTGCAACAAGGTCTCTTGCAAGATTTACTTGTCCCCAAGAAATTACAGATCCGTTTGCAACTAGCTGGGATGGTCCTGCAGAAACTACGAACTGGTTACCTACAAATATACCGTTAACTGTCTGGGTCGGTGGATTGAGAGATGGATTTTGTATATTAATGGTTCCGTTAACCACAGCCATGAAAAACTGAGAAGCTGGAGTTGGCATGTCTATATTGCCGTTAATGGTTAAGTTTCCGTTAACAAAAAGTACTGCGTTTTGGTTAACAGCTAGAGTCAAACTTTCAATAGTAAAATCTCCTGTATATGTATACCATTCATAACCATCGAAGCTGCATGATACACAGGATAGATTTCCGTTTACAGGCGTTGTTGGATTTTGTGGCGTAACTCCTACTGGGATTTTGTTAAAAAAGTAACTGTAATCGTGCCTAGTTGCAGAACTGTAGGGCGTCGAGCTGTTCACAAGCCAATTTTCCTCCAGATTATCTCTTACAAGTCTGCCATTACCCATACCGAAGTTGGGTGCGGTCGCTGAATTATAAAGAGTAATCCCGGGATAAAGTGAAGAGTTGTCATTTAACTCACGGACTAAATAAGGATCACACCCTGGTGGCGTACAGGCGAAAGGAATCATTGAGCTAATACTACCGTTTGCAAAAACATTCCCTCCAACAGTCTGCCACCATGGACCAGGAAGTATTACTGTCACTGTGCCGTCAGGATCTGCTACTCCAGTACTTGAGCAAGATATATTACCAAATGAAGGTGTTAGGTATGCGGTTACTAAAATGGTTGTATTTCCGACACCTACACCCTCTACTCCTGTAGCAGTAATAGTTCTACCTAAAATGTCGGAGAAATCCGTGTTGTCAGTATAGATATAACTGGGAGACACTGCAGCATCTCCATTCATTCTAGCTATGGAATTATTTTGTGATTGAAATAAAACTTGATCAATAGTGGCTCCTCCAGTTGGTTTTACTGTCGCATAAACATCCCTAACTTCGCCTATTTGTAGATTATTTGTATCGGTTACTGCTGTAACTTCACATCCAGCCGGGGGGGGTTGAGCTGAGACTGTAATTACATCATTCCCCACAATACCATTTACTGTTTCTGACCCTTGGTTGCAGTCCACCCAAGCTCTGCAATCTGTTACACTTGTTGCGGTTACTGGGTCCCACTCGGGGCACCAAGGATTGCCTGAACACCGTGCCTCTGAAGGACCTGATATGGAGATTACGGTAACATAGTAATCTTCGGCTGATGGAAAAGTAATGTTATCGGTAATAAGCCCAGAACCAGTAATTTGGCCATTAGATTGAGTCCATAGCGCGTTAGCTGCCGCTGCAGTTGACTTATAAAAAATGCGTGTCTGGCCTCGTCCAGATCCTGCGCAGTCGGCTGTGAAGTTTTCTGGAACTTCCGCATTAACTGTACCAGGCGTAGTTTGGCTTATTCTACAAGTAACATCCGGTTTTGCCCAAAAAGATATCCCTTCTGCTAACCATCTATCCCACTGGTCAACAGCATAATATGGTTGACTGCATAACCAACCATTAGGCTTAATACAACCCACACTTCTTCCAGATTTATCTCGTGTTGTTTGGGTATACCAAAATGGTCCATATCTTGGGTTAAGACCACCTGTATAATTACCTTGACCCACTCCATTTCTCCATGCCCCCGAGTCATAAGCATCACATGCTGCAGCACCGTCGGGTTTCGACCAACCAATCATACCTATATCTGCGTTACGATATTCATTTAAAACTGCCCCTTCGCTTCTGCAAGTTGGTCCGTCAGTGTTGATTGGTATACCGATCGTAAAAATATCAACATTTGTATAGGGTCCACCTTCCGTACACTGATGAGAGGAATTTTGTATAAAATTGTAATAACGACCATAAGTCGCTGTTTCGTCCGGGCTGTTGTTTCGGTTTTGATCGAGAGTGATACGACCGTTGTAGATTCTAGTTTGTGTTGTGCAATCTGGACCTTGTTGTCCACCGGTACATGGACATCCATCTTGACAGCTGCTTCTATCGCAACTACCTACTTCACATGTTCCATCGACGCACACATTATCTGCGTAACAATATTTACAGAATGAACCGCCACAACTCTCATCACAATAAAGTATGTTCTGTTGACAATCGCTGTCACTAGTGCATTGGGCGCCAAAGGCAACGGTCGGAATTTTCAAAAATGTCCAAACAATCACTGAAGTAAAAATCACTAAGAAATTTTTTTTCATGTTAGTATTAGTAAACCGTTACTGCCAGTTGATCGGTGAACAACTCGCCGTTCCTGATATCAAGCCATAGCGTGACACGTCTGTTTAAGAAAGACGGGACTGCGGTTTCCTGTATCAACTTACCTTGAGTTTTTGGCGGATAAAAGATTCCGTCCGGATCAGCCTTAAGCTCAACTACCCCGTAATCAGTTTGGATTTTGATACGGCCTCCACCATGGTCCCATTCCTGTACCGTGCCATAAAGAAATAGTTGTGTCTCATTGGTATCATCTGCCACTTGGTTTGCGTAGAAACCCAAAACTTGTTCTGATGTTTCTCTGTTAACCATCCCTGGATATGTTTCAGTATAGAGTACCTGTGTTTCAGAATCATTGCTGGCCTGAAGTGGTTTTAATGGAAGCAGTTTATTTTCAGATGTGGAGTTTCCATTGGTGACAGTTTGGCTAGTGTTAGACGATTTACTTTTTCTTAAGACCAAAAAATAATAAACAGTTATTGTGTATATTATGAGAAGAGCAATTATAATAAAAGCAATAGTAAGACGCTTTCCAGAAAAACGGTTTTGGTTTTGATCGAAAGGAATTTTATTCACAACCATTGGATACTGATCTATCATCGAAAAACTACTCCTGACTTTAAGAATAGAAGGTAAGTAAGAAGAGGTCAAGATTTAACATTGATTTAGTTGTTCAAGTTTGTCAATATGAATATATGCCTGCAAAACGAACGCAAAATAAAGACAATGAAGAAGCGTCTTCTTTAATAGATGTATTAGTAACTCAAGGAGTACTTACGCGTGAACGTGGCGATCAGATAAAACTCGCCGAAGTCCAGTCCGGTAAATCTCAGGAAGAGATTTTAAAAGACCAAAATATAGTCACAGATGAGGAGCTAACAAAAGCAAAAGCTTCTTACTATAACGTTCCTTATATTGACCTGTCGTCAAGCCCGGTTAACCCCGATGCGTTATCTATTCTTCCAAAAGAAGTCGCCGAGCGATTTTTAGTTTTCCCTCTTAATATTGACCGCACTCAAAAAGTGCTTGTCATAGCGATGGCAGACCCATTGGACCTGACCGCTATCGAGTTTGTTGAACAAAAAACTGGTATGCGTGTTAAGCCTTTAACCGCGGAGAAGTCAAAAATCATCGAATTCATTTCATTTAGATATTCTACTTCTTTGTCACAACAAGTAACGGCGGCTCTCAAAGAAGTCGCCCCTGAAGAATCCAAATTTAGAACACTTGACCTGTCGGCACAGACTGGTGTAATTCGTCAAGAGAAGACAAGTGAAATAGTGAGCCATATCCTTGAATTTTCGGTAAAATCGCGCGCATCGGATATTCACATCGAGCCTCAGGAGAAATCGACTAGAGTACGCTATCGAATAGATGGAATTTTACAAGAGAAGCTTACAGTACCCCGTGCTCTTCATGACGCAATTATCTCGAGGATAAAAATCCTTGCTGGAATGAAAATTGATGAAAAAAGAATTCCACAAGACGGAAGGTTTAACTTTAAGACCACGGAGGAAGAGGTAGACTTAAGGGTCTCAAGTGTCCCGACTTCATGGGGCGAGAAAGTGGTTATGAGATTACTCAAGAAAACCGGTGGTATACCTGACCTTCCTATGCTTGGGCTTCGTGGTCGGGCTCTTAAAAATTTGGAAGACGCAATCCTTAGGCCTCATGGAATTATCACCATTTGCGGGCCAACAGGATCAGGGAAAACGACGACTCTATACTCGATTATTTCAAAAATTAATACGTCGAAGATAAACATAATGACTCTTGAGGATCCAATTGAATATAAAATCCCAGGTGTTAACCAAATCCAGATTAACCCTGCAGTGGGCTTAACTTTTGCATCGGGGCTGCGGTCCTTTTTAAGGCAAGATCCGAATGTCATTTTAGTCGGCGAGATTCGTGATCAGGAAACAGCTGATCTTGCAATTCAAGCCTCGCTTACTGGTCATCTAGTATTCTCGACCTTACACACAAATGACGCCTCAGGTGCCTTGCCTAGACTTCTTGATATGCACGCAGAGCCGTTTTTACTTGCTTCGTCAATGACTTGCATTGCGGCTCAGAGAGTGCTTCGAAGAATTGACGAAAAAAATAAGGAGGAATATATCCCAGAACCAAAAATTTTGGATGACATGAGGCTGGTTTTGGGCTCTCTTTTCCCTGAGAGTCGGGAAATTAAGCTTTATCGAGGGAGACCTACGAGCGAAAACAATAACTCTGGCTACATGGGTAGAATTGCTATATTTGAGGTTTTGCCAGTTTCTGAGAAAATTAGTAGACTGATATTAGAGAGAAAACCTGCTTCGGATGTTGAAGCTGTTGCAAAAGATGAAGGAATGATTACCTTAAAGCAGGATGGGTACTTGAAAGTCTTGGAAGGAGTAACAACAATAGAAGAGGTCCTTAGAGTGGGTCAGGAATAAATTCATGAATATTAATGAGCTTTTACAATTGACGGTCGACCGAAAAGCGTCGGATCTTCATCTTGTTGTCGGCACACCACCTTCGATAAGGGTGGACGGTGTTCTTTACTCTATTTCAGGAGAAGGGGTGTTGACCCCTGAAGTTGTCGATGAACACCTTAAAAAGATCCTTTCAGCTGAGCAGCTGGGGAGACTCTCTGTAAATAAAGAAATTGACTTCTCACTTCATTTTTCAGAAAAAGCGAGATTTCGCGCTAATGCTTACACACAAAGAGGAAAGTCGTCCGTTGCCTTTAGGATGATCCCGCTTGAAGTACCAGTAATAGATAAACTTGGCCTTCCCAAAATTCTTCACAGTTTTACAAATCTTAGACAGGGTCTGATACTCGTAACAGGCCCTACTGGTCACGGGAAGTCTACTACACTCGCCGCTATAATAGATGAGATCAATACAAATAGGGCAGTCCATGTTATTACAATAGAAGACCCTATTGAGTTTATTTTCCGTCCTAAGCAAGCAATCATAAGCCAACGCGAGATGCACAACGATACTCATTCCTGGGCAACAGCTCTTCGGTCGGCTCTGAGGGAAGATCCCGACGTTGTGTTGATTGGGGAAATGAGAGATTATGAGACAATCGCCTCAGCACTTACTGTGGCAGAAACGGGGCACCTGGTATTTGCGACGTTACACACAAACTCCGCCGCACAAACAATCGATCGTGTAGTGGATGTATTTCCCGAGGACCAGCAAGACCAGGTAAAATTGCAGTTATCAAATGTGCTCGAGGCCGTTTTTTCAATGAGGCTTATTCCAGCTATTGCCGGAGGCAGGTTTCCCGCCTACGAAATTATGCTTGCGACTACTGCCATAAAAACTGCGATTCGTGAAGGAAAAACTCATCAAATTGACTCTATTATCCAGACTTCCCAAGAAGTCGGAATGCTCAACCTTGAGTACACGCTTGCACGACTTGTGCGCGATGGTAAGGTCACAATGGAAATGGCACTGTCCTATAGCCTCCGACCAGAAGAGTTACAACGCCAAGTAAAGCCAGATAAAATCTGAATTTTAAATGAAGAAATTCCGCTACAAAGCGAAAGACACTAACGGTAAGACTGTTATGGGATTTGTGGAAGCGGCTAGCGACATGGCTGCCGCAAAATTACTTCGGAATCGAGGCTTCATTGTTATTGACCTTAAGCCTTCTTACGAAAACCTATTTTCAATTTTTTCAAGATTTACTAAAAGAGTAACGTCTGGGGACGTTACAAATTTTACCAGGCAGATGTCTACGATGATTAACGCAGGGCTACCCATTACAGAATCCTTAGTGATTTTGCGGACACAATCCAAGCCTTCGTTTTCAAGTCTTGTTACTCAAATACTTGCCGATGTGGAAGGGGGAGAGTCGCTTTCGAATTCTCTTTCAAAATTTCCCAAAGTTTTTTCTCCTACCTATATCGCCTTGGTAAAAGCAGGTGAAACCGGTGGTGTGTTGGATAAAATTTTACTTCGTTTGGCAGATAATATGGAAAGATCCCAAGAATTCAAAGGCAAGGTAAAAAGCGCTCTGGTTTATCCCATTATCATTGTTATTGGCATGCTTGTAGTATCGGCAATAATGATGATATTTGTAATTCCCAGAATGACTGATCTCTACACTCAATTTGACGCTGAGTTACCCTTTACAACGAAAATATTAATAAGCACATCTAATTTTTCTCAAAAGTTCTGGCCTCTGATTCTGCTGTCAGTGGTTGTAGGTATCTTTTTAATAAAGGCTTACGCAAAAACCAAATCAGGACGAAACAAAATTGACAGCCTGCTTCTTAATATCCCACTTATTGGGTCATTGAATAGACAGGTGATATTAACAGAGCTCACTCGAACGTTATCTCTTATGGTAGGCTCAGGCGTAGCAATTCTTGATGGCCTGAAGATCACCAGAGATGTAATTCGAAACAGTGTGATAGCCGAGGCAATGGATGATGTTAGCTTGAATGTGGCCAAAGGATTTCCTATTGCCTACTCTTTTGCAAAACATGCGGAAGCCTTTCCTTTTATTCTTCCTCAAATGATTGCCGTTGGGGAAGAAACCGGTAAAATGGATGAAGTTCTCTCAAAAGTGAGTCATGTGTTTGAGACCGAAAGCGAGCAAAAGCTAAAAGCGTTAACCGCTGCAATAGAGCCTATTATTATGATTTTTTTGGGAATAGGAGTCGGGTTTCTGGTTATTTCTGTAATAATGCCGATTTATAACTTGACAACTACTTTGTAATAATTACATACTAGATTTGTAATCATATGGGGGGGGTGAAAAAATTCTGTCCAATTTGAAAATTAAAAAAAGCCAGTCTGCCGGCAGGCAGGGTTTTACACTTGTAGAGCTTTTGATTGTTATTGCAGTTCTCGGTATATTGGCCGTAGTAGTGCTGATTGCAATAAATCCTGTTGAGCAGTTTCGAAGAACCAGAGATGCTGGTCGTGCTTCGACAGTAGCCCAGCTTGGGCATGCTTTGGAGGCATTTGCAGCAGCCAGAAACGGTGTTTATCCTACCGATAGTGCTGTTGCAACCGATACCTGTACTGACACGACTGCACCATTTGCTTATAACTCAAGCCCATCATGGATAACAGAGTGTTTGGTAGACGCTGGGGAAATACAAATTGTTCCTGCAGCCCCGGTGGGATCGCAAAATTGCCCTGCTGGTGCAGACCAAAACGATTGGTGTCTTGACGCGGACGGTGGAGCAGCAGTGGTATATACAGAAGCTGAAGCGCTTACAAATACTCAACAGTGTGGTACTGAAACCGCATATTTTGCATATAATACATCTGAGGGAAGAGGTGGATTGTGGTGCGATAACAATCAACCTGTTGTTAATGAAACAGGCCAATTTATTAACTAATTTAAACGCCAGAACTTCAGGAGTTGGGTGATTTTGTAGATTAATTGTTCTGGCGTTGATTATGTCGAGAATAAATGTTAACTGGAATATTAGTTTTTGTATGCGGGCTAATAATTGGCTCATTTATTAGCGCTTATACATACAGAACACCAAGGAATTTATCTGTTATAAAGGGGCGATCCATATGCCCCAAGTGCAAGACAAAAATTAGTTGGTATGACAATGTGCCTATCGTTTCTTACTTTTTTCTAAAGGGTCGCTGCAGAAATTGTAATAAAAAGATTTCCGCCCGCTATCCCCTGATAGAGTTTTCAACAGCAATAATATTTCTTGTTAGCTTTTTTGCTCAAGGTTTGATAAGAGCTAATGTTCCCTGGTTAATGCTTATTCCCGATTATATTTTTTTACCTTTTGTTATCTTTCTTGTATCAATCTTTATCTCTATCTTTGTAATCGATACTGAACAACAAATTATTCCCGACGAGTTGATATTTATAGCTTTATGTGTAGCGTTTTTAATATTAATTCTCTCCGGGTACCCAAAATTTTATGAGAATTTATTGGCTTCTTTAGCGTCCGCACTATTTTTACTGCTTTTGCATATTTTGACTCGGGGAGCTGGAATGGGTTTGGGAGACGTGAAATTGGCAATACTAATCGGTTTACTATTGGGTATAAATTTAGGTGTACTTTCGATATTTTTGAGTTTTATATTGGGTGGGGCAGTAGCTTTGTTTTTATTAATATTAAAGAAAGCTCACCTTGGCCAAAGAATTGCCTTTGGACCTTTTATGATTGCATCTTATTTTATAGTTATGTTTTTTGGTGATAAAATAGTGTCAAGTGTTTTCCCTTTCTAAAAAACAATACTACGTAATAATATCCACATTTTTAGTTGTAATTTTTTTGACTACTATCAACCTCAGGGTATCTCTTCGAAAGGGCCGCGACGCACAAAGAAAGCTGGATGTTAGAAATATTAGTAGATTGCTTGAAAATTTCAGAGAAGAATATAGTTATTTTCCCGAGTCAATTGATGGTGGGATAAGGGGCTGTAAAACCGGCAAAATAGATGAACTTGGAGACCCGATATTTCGAGCTTGTAACTGGGGAAATGATAATTTTGCAGGCGTTCCCCTACCCTCGGATCCACATAGCAACTTAGGTGTAAGTTACTACTATTTATCAAGCGGAACTCATTACCAAATTTACGCCGCACTCGAGGGAACAACTGAGGCTGAGTACAATCCTCGTATTATCACACGAAATCTTTACTGCGGAAACAAAATCTGTAATTTCGGCTTGGGTTATAAAGAAACTCCCCTTGATAAATCGATCGAAGAATATGAAAAAGATATTGAAAAAGTGAATGGTGACTTGTGACTGGCGGTTAGTGTATATTAAAAATTAGCGATGTCTCTGCCAGTCACCAAACATCAGTTATCAATTACTAGGTCTGGTTTCACTCTTATTGAATTATTGATTGTGATTGCTATACTGGGCGTGTTGGGTGCAGCAGTGATGTTTACGTTTCGCGGGGCAAGATCCAGTGCCAGAGACACACAAAGAAAAAGCGACATAAAGCAATATCAGACAGCCGTGGAACAGTATGCAAATAGAAATAATAGCCTTTATCCCCTGAGAGACGCAACAAATGTACGCGTTTCTACAACTCTGTGTGCCGATTTGGGTTTAGCGGTATGTCCTGAGGAGCCACAAAGTGCAAATTTTTATTTTTATCGCTCTGATGGTGGCGTAAGTACAGGAGCAGCAGGTGCAGCAACGTTTTATTTATGGGTAAGATTGGAAAAGCCCCCTACGCCCGTGACTTATTTTGTGTCTTGTTCTGATGGTAGAGTTGGTTGTACAACAAGTAATCCTACAGGATGGACCAATGCTTGTCCGGCGCCATTAACAGCATGTTAGGAACATACAACGAACAGAAAAGCAGTGCTGGGTTTACCTTGATCGAATTGTTGGTTACGATTGCGATAATTGGAATAATAACCGCGATTTCGCTGTTTGCTTTACAAAATGCCAGAATACAGGGAAGAGATGCCCAAAGGAAATCAAACCTGGAGACAATTAGGTCTGCGGTTGAGTTTTACCGAGCTGATTGCGATACGTATCCTCCTAACATGCCAAACGTTAGTTTACCTTGGACAGCGCCAGCTTTATGTGGTGGCAACACTTATATTCAATCCAGGCCGGGTGATCCACAGAACCCAACTAGGCTTTATTATTACACCAGTCCTGCAGGTAACCTTACCTATTCTGTTTGTGCTGCTCTCGAGGAAGCCCCGGCAATTTGTTCAGGTACAGGCTGTGGGACGAATAACTGCGGGTCTGCTGGTCGCTGTAATTACTGCGTATCTAGCCCCTAGTGTGATATATTGAATAATAATGACCAAGCCTGTCCGGGAATCTAAAGGCTTTACAATTGTTGAGATTTTAGTTGTAACAGTAGTTTTGGGAATTATCTTTTTAGTAGGAACCGCAAGTTACAGAGACTTTTCACGAAGGCAAGTTTTGGAGTCTGCTGTAAGGCAGGTTAGATCGGACTTGAACCTTGCCCGAGAATGGGCATCATCTGGTAGGAAACCTGACGACCCATTATGTACTGGGGTAAGCGAGAGTTTGAGCGCTTATATTTTTGAACGAACCGGCGGTGTAGGAAATGGTTGTATCGGTGCATGGAGAAATAATTACAGGATTAATGCATCCTGTACTGGGGGTGACGTTTTAGACATAAAAGTGGCAAATTTACCTCAAAGTTTATGCTTAAATAACTTTACTGACATTGAGTTTCGAACAAACGCAACCTATACCCCCCATTCAAGCGGCGTTGATATAAGGGTAAATGACTTGGTTACTGGAAGAGAAGTAGTTATAAGTGTCGATGAATCGGGGGCGATAAGATGAAAAAAACTTGTAAAGGCCAATCTTTATTCGAAATAGTTGTTGCAGTGGGTGTTATTGCTCTTATTATGGTCGTTGTGGTGTCACTGTCCACCTCTTCTGTAAAAACTTCGACTTTTGCTAGGGATAAGACCGAGGCAAACAAGTTGGCCGGGGAAGCAATTGAGTGGCTTCGAGGGCAAAGAGACGAAAGCTGGACCACCTTTAATTCGAACACGGATACTTCACCACGCTGCTTTGATAGTCTTGATTGGTCATCGACTGCCACTTGTGGTGCTTCGGAATTTATAGTTAACACCCGCTTCTTAAGAGAAGGTAGCTTCACAAAAACCGTAGAGGGTGTTAGTTTAATAATTGACGCGACTATAACAATAACATGGACTGAACCTGGAGGCACGCATGATATTGTTGTCACAACTATTTTTGTTCAGGAGGGTGTACAAAATTAATTATGAAACGTGTAAAAAAGGCTGGATTTACTCTAATTGAAATGCTCGTCGTAATTGGCGTTTTTGCAGTTCTTGCTATAATTGCGACTCAATCTGTAATGCTGTCTGTGCGTGGCACTCGAAAGGCGGAGGCTACTGGTAAATTGCGTGGGAACTTGGAGTATGCTTTGGGTGTCATGGAAAGAAGATTGCGAATGGCGACAGGTTTTGATTGTTCTGGAAACCCTGATCAGGTTGACTTCAATGACGAGTTAGACGGAGCCGTTAATTATAGGTGTGACATTACAGGTAATGACGATAACATTTATTACCAAGGGTTTTCGGGAGGGCTTCTTAATACTGATGAAATTGACTTAACTGCCTGCACAATAACATGTGATGTCCCCATTAATCCTCGAGAAGTAACTGTTACTATAAGTGCTCAGGAGCAAAACGTGTCAGGAGCCGAAAGTGCAAGAATTGATTTATCGACGAATATAACCTTGCGGAATTTTTGATTTAGCTGTTGAAAGGAATTTCTTTTTGTTGCTAGAATGGAGAATGCTATGAAAAGAAAACAGGTTTCTGGTCAAGCAATATTATTGGTTGTTTTAACGTTGGCTGTAGTTTTAACTCTTATTCTTTCTGTTGTTTCAAGAAGCATAACAGATGTAAAAGTAACTTCTGTAGAAGAAGAGTCTGTTCGAGCTTTTTCAGCTGCAGAAGCCGGGATAGAGAGACACTTGACAGATTATTCTTACACGTTTAGCCCTTTTACCATTAATGATGTTGAGGTCACAGGAAATATTACACCAAAATATGAGAATCAAAGTGAAATGAACTACCCGGAAAAATTAAAAGAGGGAGAAGTTGCAACAGTTTGGTTTGTTGACCACGATGATAATGGTAATCTTACCTGTGGAGCTGGATCAACATGTTATGCTGCTTCAAATGCAAATAATGCCAATTTGAGGTTATGTTGGGGTGAGACTGGAGGCATCGACGCGGCAGCAGAGATAAGTATTTATTACGCTTTTACTCCAGGTAATTATAGTGATATAAGAGTGGCACGTTACGCCGTGGATTCGAGTGCGGGAAGGAGAGCAATAAACAATTTTAAACCTAACCAGAGAGGATTAGGTGGCTGTACATCTGTGGGAAGCGAGGGGATTGGTTATAGAAGAAGAGTGACAATAGATTTAGACGACTCGGGATCAGAAAGATTTAACATCCCCGATAACGTTATTAGGTCACCAAATGGACTTCTGTTTGCAAGAATACGGTTTTTTTATAATGGTAGCGTCGGCGTACCATTTGGCGTAACTTTGCCTTCAGGTGGGGGAAACAATGTTTTCGCCTCTCAAGCAAGGCTAATACAGTCTAGTGGCAAGTTCGGTGAGGCTGAAAGAAAGGTAGAAATTACTGCGTTATATCCGGATTTACCGCCAATATTTGATTATTCGCTGTTTGCATTAGGTGGAGGAGTTAGTCAATGAGTGTAGGAATAGACGTTGGCACAAGGACCATTAAAGTTGTGGAGCTTAGCAAATCCGGCGATAAATATAAACTAAAAGCATCCGGTGTTATTGGTTATACGGGTGTAGATCCGGATAAATTAAACGATGAAAAAGATTTTGTACCTATAGTTGAGGCACTTAAAAAACTTTATAAAGAGGCAAAGATATATGACAAGAAAGTTTCAATATCCCTTCCTGAATTCCAGGTCTTTACCCGAACTGTAAGTTTGCCTCAACTAACTGATCAGGAAGTGTCTTCTGCTATAAAATGGGAAGCTGAGCAATATGTCCCCATACCTCTTTCGGAGGCTATCCTACAACACCAAATTCTGGAGAGGAGAGATAATAACACGCCCCCGGATGTCCTGGTGTTGCTTGTTGCTGCTCAAAAAAGCTTGGTTGAAAAGTATGTGAAGATTGTAAGTATGGCAGGGCTTAATTGTGTGGGAGTAGAAACTGAGCTTTTGTCTATAGTTAGAAGTCTTGCGCCGTCAGATCAGACAGTTTTGATTGCGGATATCGGGGCTAAGGGAACTGATCTTGCCATATCGAAAAATGGAATGCTGGTTTTCTCAAGATCGATTCCGACGGCGGGTGATGCTTTTACCAGAGCTGTTGCACAATCTCTGGGCATAAATGCTACGCAAGCAGAGCAGTATAAAAGGACTTACGGAATGAGTAAAGATCAGCTTGAGGGTAAGGTAAAACAAGCTCTTGACCCAATTGTCAGGATTGTAGGAGAAGAAATTAAAAAAGCCATGCATTTTTATCAGTCTGAAGATAAAGGTGAGTCACCAGGTACATTAATTCTTACAGGTGGTGTTACCGGAATGCCAGATATAGTGCCTACTTTGAGTAAGATTCTTGGGATAGAAGTAATTATTGGCAATCCTTTTTCCAAAGTTGAAGTGGATCCTAAAATTGCCCAATCGCTTCAAGGGTATTACCCTTTATATCCTGTTGCCGTCGGACTTGCACTAAGAGGTGATTAAAATGCCCCAGAATATAAACCTTCTACCCCAATCACGAACTTTAAATACTCAAGTTGCATTGACAGCAACAAGATTAACAAGACTGACAATTGTGGTATTCATTTCATTTTTAATTTTCGGAGGATTAAGTATAGGATTTCTATTTTTAGGCACAAATGATCTCCAAAAAGTTCAAGAGCAAAATGACAATTTGAAATTGAATATTAAATCTCTACAAGAAGCTGAACAAAATCTTATTCTTGTGCGTGACAGGGTGGGAAAGATAAAAACAATAATTTCAGAGAGAAGTTTTGAAGATAAGCTTGCCAAAATTCAAAATCTAATGAAAAGATTGCCCGTTGGACAGGAGCCAAAAACCTTGGAGATTGATATTACTAGGTCGAGAGTAAGTTTAAATTTTGAAACATCAGAAAGTTTGGCAAATTTCCTGAGAGTATTAATCGAGAATGATGATTACGGTCAGATTGAGCTTAATACATTGCAATTTGATATAAATGGTGAATATGAAGTAGAGCTTGTATTGGTTTAAAAATGAGAAAACAGTTTCCTAGTCTAAAATTTCCTTCAGGCACTACTTCAACAATGGAAGACTTAAAAATTGTATCCCTCCCTTTATTTGCTTTACTTGGAGTGTTACTCTTTGTGGGTATCATGGCAAGTACTTTGTTTAATAAAGTAAATGAAGTTCGTGATAGACTTCAAAAAATCACCATAGATAATAATACTCTAAAACAGAAAATTGAAATCTTACAACAAAAAAATGAAGAGAGCTTTACCAGTGATAACAAATTAACCTGGGCATTACCAGAAAAAAGTAGCAGCGTATACGTAATTTCGCAAATAAAAAAGAAAGCTGCGGATAACCTAATTATAATTTCGGAAATAACAATTTCTGAACCAAGAATCCAGGGAGAACTATCGCAGAGTACGGTAACAACGAAAATAGAAGGTAAATTAGATTCAATTTTTGCCTTTTTGGAGTCACTTTACGAAGTTACCCCACTGATTAAAGTTAACAATATCCAAACAGAAGAAGAAGATATGGCAGGGTCTGATTTGGTCAGAATGTCGGTTGAACTTACAAGTTATTACTCACCTTATCCGATAAACATACCTGCGCTTAGCCAACCTTTGAATTCCCTTTCAGCTCAAGAGGAAGAGGTAGTAAGAGATATCTCCAACCTTGAATCTCCAATTATTCCTCAAAAATTGGACCCCCAAACTCCAATTGAAAGAGTTGACCCTTTTAGTCTTTAAAGTTTGTCAACCTCAACGCTTACAGATTTGTTTTCAATAATTGCCCTTGCCTTAGCTAGATTTCTGATAGCTTTTATTGTTTTTCCTTCTTTCCCAATAATGATTCCGAATAATTTGGGGTCGATACGTATTGTATAAATATATTTTGACTCCTCTGTTGTTTCATCAATAGAAAAGTCTTTGCTTGATGTTATTCCCTCGACAATGTATGTAAGTAAATCTTTCAATTTTTGGCCTCCAACAGCCTTTTAACAGCCGGAGTTACTTCGGCTCCTTTTTTTTGCCAAGCCAAAATTGAATTTTTGTTAATTTTAATTAAATTCGGTCTGGGGTGCCAGAAACCCAAGACTTCTACGACGCTACCTTTGGGTTTTGTAGAATCTTCGGCGACCACAACTCTATATACCGGATCGTTTCTTTTTCCAATTCTTGTCAATCTAATTTTTAGCATAATTGTTCTTAAGTTTAGCTTTTGTGATTAAATTTTACAAGCGCATGCTCGGCAGCAACTTGCTCCGCTTGTGATTTACTTTTGCCCTCCCCTGTCGCAATTGACTTTCCTTTGACATTCACTGATACTAGGAAATTTTTATCGTGATCCGGTCCGCTCTCAAGCACGACTTCATATACTGGAGCCGGTAACCCTTGTGCCTGGATAATTTCCTGAAGGCTGCTTTTTGCGTCTTTTAAAGGCCGCAAAAGAATTTCGTTAATGTCAGACAAAAGCTGTTCTTCTATAAAATTTCGAGTAGTGGCTAGCCCACTATCAATGTAGATCGCACCTAGTAGCGCTTCGACGGTATCAGCAAGTAGTGACTTGTTCTTTCTTCCTCCACCAGCTTCCTCGCCTTTAGATAAAAAAAGCTCGTCTCCAAGGTCTAGTCTTTCGGCAAATTTAGACAGATTTTCGGTATTGACTAAGTTTGCTCGAAGTGTTGTCAGAAACCCTTCTTCTTTGTCTGGAAGTAAGTGGTAAAGATAAGAGGACACAACAAATTCCAGAACAGCGTCGCCCAAAAATTCAAGGCGTTCATTACTTTCACGGCTTTTACCGTTCTCATTCAACCACGATCGATGTGTCATTGCCTGATCAAATAGCCTTTTGTTTTTAAATATTTTTTTAATTTCGCCTAAATTCATACACTAAAATTCTTCTAAAGAGGATAGCTCTTCAATAATTTTACCAACGCTATCGTCGTGGGACACTTCAATGTTTTCGGTAAACTTTCCCACTTCTGTTAATTTTTCCAAAAACTCGGTAATATCAGATGCAGACATATGTAGATCTTCAGATAATGAATCTTCCAGGTTAATGTCCTCCGGTTCTAGTCCTAAAAATTCGGCCAGTGTTTTTTTGACTAAACTTTCAGTTTGATTGTTTTGCATCTTGATTCTTTAATATAGTGCCTAGTACACCGTTAATAAACGATGGCGAAGATTCGCCGCCATATTCCTTTGAGAGCTCTACTGCTTCGTCTATTATAACTTTAACAGGAGCAGTATTTTTGTTTATCTCATAAATAGCTAAGCGAAGAACTGCCAGGTCAATCTTATTTAGTCGTGCAAGTGGCCATTGAGGGGCGGCATTTTGGATGAGTTGGTCAATCTGCTCTGTGTTTTTCAAAATGTCTTTTGTGGCAAGAGATGCCGATTGACTAAAAAATGAATTTGCAAACAGCTCTTTTATAATTTTCCTTCTCTTTTCATGTCTTGGATCTTGTGCTGATTTCATGATTTAAAGGTTACAAGATTACAGGGTAAGAGTGAATAGTCAAAAAAATTTATTTTTTGTAATATCCGCAATTGGGGCATGCTGTATGAGGAAATCTTAACTTACCACATTTAACACAGGCAGACATATTTGGAACAGTTACACGAAAGTTCTTACTCCTTCGCCTATTGCTTCTGCCTCTTGTGTGTTTTTTCTTAGGTACGGGTGTCACGTTTATATTTTAGCTTAAGCGTTAATTCATTGCAATGTCAGCAAGGTTGAGGTATTTGGTTATTTTTTTAAACATCTTAGGCTTTTTGTAAATCATTTGCGCGGCTTCTTTGGTGTCTTTAATCAAATTAATATCCCCCCAACTTGCAATTTTAAGTTCCCCAAACCCATGCTGTTTAACACCCACAATTTCCCCCGGTCCCCTTATCTTGAGGTCAAGTTCGGCAAGCTCAAATCCGGACATTGAGCGTTCCATTGCTTTTAGTCTTTTAATGCTATTCCCGGAAATGGTTTTTGTAAAAAGGAGACAGTAGGACTGTTTATCTCCCCTACCCACCCTGCCGCGTAACTGATGAAGTTGAGCTAAGCCAAATCTTTCGGATCCTTCAATTAGCATTACTGTTGCATTAGCTACATCTATTCCCACTTCGACCACCGGCGTGGATACTAGAATGTCTATCTTCCCGTTTCGGAATAATTCAACAACCTTAAGTTTTTGGGTAGATATTAATTTTCCATGAAGAAGACCAAGGGTAAGGTTTGGGAAAACACTTTTGAGGGATTCGTATTCCGCAGTGGCTGCACGAATTTGTTGCATTGACTCAACAACACTTTCTTCAATTAAAGGACATATTACAAACGCTTGAATTTTTTCAAGTTTAATTAATTTTTCTATCCACACATACGCGGCTTGCCTTTTGATTTCAGGAACTATCCAGGTTTTTATCCTTTTACGGCCTTTAGGAAGCTCCTTTAAGGTTGAAAGATCCAGGTCCCCATAGACTGTGAGAGCAACGGTACGGGGTATGGGAGTCGCCGTCATTGTGAGTACGTGTGGACTCTTTTTTTCTTTTTTAGACCTTTTAACTAAATGTGCTCGTTGTTCCACTCCGAACCTGTGTTGTTCATCTATGACAACTAGAGCTACGTTATCAAGAATGACTTTTTTGTGAATTAGAGCGTGTGTGCCGACAAAAATATCAGTTTTACCAAGTGCCTTTTTTTGGGTTTCTGAGGTAATTAAAGATACTCGAATTTTGTATTTTCCAAAAAGATTGTTGAGTGTGTCGAAGTGTTGCTGCGCGAGAATTTGTGTTGGTGCCATGATGACTGTTTGTTTTTCGTTGATGAAAGATATAAAAGCTGCAATTGCTGCCACGACCGTTTTTCCGGAACCCACATCACCTTCTAATAATCTGTTCATTGGATAATTTTTTTCAAGGTCGGTCAGTATTTCTTCAGCCGATTGTGTTTGAGATGGGGTAAGTGTAAAGGGGAGACTGTGAGTAAAATCTTTTATAATTTTTTTATCGACGATAAGTCTATAGGACGGCTTTGTGTTCTGCCAGTCATTTTTACGTATCAAGCTTTTAAAGTGAAGAAAAAGAAACTCGTTAAATGCTAATCTTTTTTTTGCAGAGGCGGCCTCACTTAGGCTTTCCGGAAAGTGCACCTTTTTATATGATGAGACAAGATCTTCTAAAGCATATTTACCCAAAATATCTCTCTCTAGAAATTCTTCTAAACTATCGCAAATTAAATCTAGAGCGGTGTGAATCTTGCTGCGAAGCCATTTCGACGATATACCCTTTGTTTCGGGGTAGACTGGCACTAGCCTTGCAGTATGAATTAGATAACGATTGTCTTTTATGATTTCATATTCAGGTGATGAAATAACAAGCTTATTACCTACTCTTTCAACAATACCTGAAAGGCAGACTTTACTTCCTTTGGGAATATTTCTGGGAATAAACCTTTGATTAAACCAAATTACGTTACAAACCCCAGTTTCGTCCGAAACAACGGCTTTTTGTACTACAAATCGTCTTCGGGTGTATTCGTTTTTAATTGAGTCGACATCGACGATAACACTTGCGGTTTCATTTGCTTTAAGACCCTTTATTTTTTTGATATTGGTAAAGTCTTTGTAACGCCTTGGAATGTGGTTTATTAAGTCTTCAATGGTCTCAATCCGAAGCTTTTTAAGTTTTGCAAAGTATGATTGCCCGACAGTTGGGATATTGTAGACTGCGTCCGTCAATTTCATATCTCACTTATACCCATTTTACTTTAATTTGCAAATAAAAACAGCAAAATGGGAGATCAAAATCACTAACGAGAATTGCAAATTCGAGTTAGTGGAGTTTACAAATATCCAAGAAAGGGAAGGAAGGTGGTAAGTAAAAGTGCAAGACTTGCAATGACTGTCAAGATCATAAAAAACTTTTTTGATTTTGTTCCACTCATTGACTGTATTTTACTTTAGCGAATTTTCTTTTGCCGATTTTAAGGTGTACCCAATCGGTTATATCGATTTCTTGTCGGGGATTATTGATTGTTTTACCCGATACCACGATCGCGCCTTGCTTTATTAACCGTTTGGCTTCGGAGTTACTTTTGACAAGTTGTGTCGAGCTGATAAGTTCCAAGAGTGGGAGTTTTTTAGAAGGTAAAAAATGCTCTGGGATTGATGATGGAAGTTCTCTTTGTGAGAAGACTTTATCAAAATTTTCTTGCGCTTTTTGCGCTTCCATTTTTCCCCAAACCAATCTGACTATTTCAATGGCGAGCCTTTTCTTTTGAAGAAACGGATTTTGTCTAATCTTCTCTGATAACCCTTCCGGTTTCTCCTCTGTCAATAATTCAAAAGCTAACTCAATTACTTGATCTGGGATTGACATTATTCCTCCGTAAAACTCTTCGGGGCCTGAAGATAAAAATAATGCATTGCCGCTGGTCTTACCGACTTTGTTACCCTCTTTATCTACAAGAAGTTTTGTTGCCAACACATAACCCTCCTTACCTTTCATGGCTTTCATGAGGGATCTTCCGGCCATCATATTGAACAATTGATCGTTTCCTCCGATCTCGAGGTCGACGTCCATTGCTACAAAGTCGTAACCCTGCGCCACAGGATATAAAAACTCATGCAAGAAAATTGGTTTACCAACCTTGATTCTTGCTTGGAACATATCTCGTTCTATCATTTGTTGAACTGTAAAGTTCGAGGTAATGTCTATTAGATCTTTGAAGGAAATTTTGTCATTCCACTCTGAGTTAAACTTAATCTCGACTGGATTATCTCCGTCAAAGGTTAAAAGATTTTTGATTTGGTTTTTCCAATTTTTTGCATTTTCCAAAACCTTTTCCCTGGTTAGTTGTTTTCTTACTGCCAATTTGTCTGTCGGATCCCCTATCATTCCAGTAAAATCCCCGACTAGGAAAATTACCTTGTGGCCAAGCTTCTGAAACTGTCTTAATTTCATAACACCCACAAGGTTTCCAAGATGAAGAGATGGCATTGAAGGATCAAAACCTTGATAAAGAGTAATTCTCTTCTCTTTCATCAGTTTTGCTAGCCTCGCTTTTGATGGCAATACCTCCTCAACGCCGCGAGTTAAGAGGTCATCAATTTTATTCATAAACAGAGTTTATGGACAAGCTTTGCTTATCCATATTACTTTTGATTCTAAACCTTAAAGATATAATCGTCAAAATTTGTTATTGATTAAGCCATTTTGTAAAATTATTCAATGGTTAGATGGAAAAAAGTGAAAAGGTATAAGTATCAACAACACCTGTTAGATTATAAAGGTAAAACTAAATCTACAAAGCTTTTAACTATTGCGAAGTTTATATTCTTAAGTGTAGTTGTTGGCTTGGTTGGTTTTTTTGTGATTATTACAGTATTTTCCTTTACTTTACCCCCACCTGATCAAATCGTACGAAGGATTGGTTTTTCGACTAAAATACTTGATAGAAACGGTAAGATACTATATGACATTTTTACCGATCAGAAAAGGACAAAAGTTAACCTAGATCAAGTTTCTGACTGGGCTAAAAAAGCCACCATTTCAATTGAAGACAAAAATTTCTATCAACATCAAGGTTTTGATCCGACTGGTTATGCCAGGGCAATTTTTAACATAATTTTCCGTGGCAAACTTCAGGGTGGCTCGACACTGACTCAGCAACTTGTTAAAAATGTGCTTCTATCTCCCGAAAGAACAATTTTACGCAAAATTAAAGAATTCGTCCTAACTGTGCAGGTTGAGCAGAGATATTCAAAAGATGAGATCTTGGAGCTTTATTTGAATGAGATGCCCTATGGTGGTACAGCATTTGGCATAGAAGCGGCCGCAGAAACATATTTTGGCAAAAGCGCTAGAGATTTAAACCTTGCTGAAGCAGCGATTCTAGCTGGGCTTCCTCAAAGGCCTTCCTATTATTCTCCCTACACAGGAGAAAGTGGCGCTTATGTTAGTAGAGCCGAATCGGTTCTTCGAAGGCTTAAAGAAGACGGTCATATAAGAGTTGACCAAGAGGAAGAGGCCAAAAAAAGTCTTTCGGAGGTAAAGATAAATCCAAGGAGTGCATCATTTAAAGCTCCTCACTTTGTGCAATACGTACAGAGAGAATTGGAAGATAGATTTGGAGAGTCGGTTGTTGAGTCGGGAGGGTTAAAGGTTACAACTACATTAGACTTAAGTTTACAAGAAGCAGCTCAACAGGTGGTTGCCGAAGAGATAGAAAAAGTTGAGAGTTTAAATATAACCAACGGAGCAGCAATTGTGTCTGACCCACAGACAGGCGAAATTCTGGCTATGGTTGGATCTAAAGATTTCTCTGCTTCGGATTACGATGGACAAGTTAATGTAACTTTGTCCCTTCGCCAACCTGGATCTGCAATTAAGCCTGTTACATACGTGACTGGTCTTAAAAAAGGTTATACGGCGTCGACGTTGATTATGGACGTGCCCACTACTTTTCCGGGTGGAGTAAATCAACCCGACTATAATCCAGTAAATTATGACGGTAAATATAGAGGTCCTGTGCAAGTGCGATACGCTCTGGCAAATTCTATTAATATGCCAGCTGTTAAAATGCTTGCTATGGTGGGTATTAAAAATGTTCTTGAGACTGCATATGACTTGGGAATATCAACTCTTGAGCCTACAAACGACACGCTAAGTCGCGTGGGTTTGTCCCTTACTTTGGGTGGAGGCGAAGTTAAATTACTTGAGTTGACCAACGCTTATAACGCTTTTGTAAATGAAGGTAGAAGAACAGATCCTGTTACAATACTAAAAGTTGAAGATGGCACCGGAAAAATATTGGAAGAAAATGATCCTAAAACTGGTCGACAAGTGATGTCTCCCGAGGAAGCATATATAATCGCCGATATTTTATCCGATAATGATGCACGTTCAGCTATATTTGGCACAAATTCACTTCTTAATATTGCCGGCCGGAAGATAGCTGTTAAAACCGGTACGACTAATGATAAAAGAGACAATTGGACTCTAGGTGGAAACCCTTCGGTAATGGTTGGAGTTTGGGTTGGTAACAATGACAACAGCCATATGAAGCAAGTAGCCTCAGGCGTGTCTGGGGCTTCGCCTATTTGGAGAAGAATACTTCTTAATGCTTTGGAGGCTAAGCAAAATAAGACGACAGACGCGCCAAGCTCAATTGTGACTGTTAGTGTGGATATCTTATCTGGATACCGGGCTCATGACGGTTTTCCCTCGAGGACTGAAATATTTATAAAGGGAACGGAACCGGTTGATGACCAAGTTCACGTTAAGCTCAAAGTCTGTAAGGCTGACGGAAAGCTTGCAACGCCATCAGACATTGCAAGGGGGGACTTCGAAGAAAAAGAATTTTATATATTTAAAGAGGAAGATCCGACTGCTGCCCCAGGACAGCCAAATAGGTGGCAGGAAGGAATACTTAATTGGTTAAATACTCAACCGGATCCTAAGTACCATCCACCGAGTGACTATTGCGGGATTGAAAATCCTGTAAACGTAGATTTTATGAGTCCTCATGACTTAGATTCAAATTTACCTGGGACTTTCAAAATGAAAGTAACCGCTGACTCAAGTTATAAAATTACTTTAGTAGAATTCGAAGTGGATGGATTTAAAGTAAGAAGCTTTGACGGTCTGCCTTTTGAATATGATTTAACCCTAGAAAAAGGTACCCACGAACTAAGAGCTCTCGCCCGCGACGAAAAAGGGAATGTGTCTGACAGAAAGATTAAAGTAGGAGTTGGGGTTCCTTGGGATGCCACAGCTACACCATCTCCTACGTCTAATCTTTCCCCATCTCCCACGCCAACTACCTAATTATTCTTTTATAATGGCTCTAAACCTTTGTTTAATTAAATGAAGTAAAGACTTTCGAGATTTTTCGACTTCCTTATCGGTTAATGTTTTACTTGGATGCTGATACCAGATTCTAAATGTGTAATAACCTTCATATGTGTCAATCAATTGTACATCAGCTACATATTTAGTATTTTTAATTAACGATAAAACATCTCCAACTTTTGTATTAGTGCGGACTGACAAGGTTATGTCTTCTATTTGAGGTGGAAAATTTGGCCAAAGTTGAGCAGTTGGGTTTTGGGCCTTTCCAAGGAGCAAATCAAGATCTATTTCGCAGTAAAAGATATTTCCAAATTCCCCTCCAAGACCAAAAATTGTTTTTTCCAGCGAGATACTATATGTGTTAATAAGTTTGGGATTGTTGATTTGTTGATTGTCAAAAGTTAAGTTCTCAATATTAGTTTTGGTTAGAAGCGATTCCAACAGTCCTTTGAATTTGGCAAATACTTCACTGTCTTTACTCCAGGAAATGAGCCCGAGTTTCCTTTTTTCTTCGTAGTGAGTTTTTTGCTTGAAATAGATCTTACCGATTTCAAAAAATTGGGCTGCCGTGCCTCTTTCGTTAATTACTTTTTGGGTAACTTCGAGCAAGTTAGCTAAAAGTGTAGTTCTTAATATTTCTGTGTCTTGAGAGGGTCGATTTACGATTTTGACAGGAGATGCATTGGGATGTTCCATATTTTTATTAAACTCCTGGTATTTCTCGTTTACGAATGACGAAGTAATTATCTCATCTAACCCAACTTCCGTAGCGGCTAACTTTAGCTCTTGTTCTTGACTTATGTATTCAGGTGTTACATAAGAGGGAATTTCCAAGGAAAGCGTTCTGGTTGGGATGTTGTCGTAACCTTCAATCCTTAATATCTCTTCGATTAAATCTTCCTCTAAAGTGACGTCTGTTCGAAATGTTGGGCAAATTACTTCCAAACCGTTATTACTTTCTTTTTTAATTTTGAAACTCAGCCTATTTAGGATATTTTTAACTTTGTTAGTGTCGAGTTTTAACCCGCCAAGAGTTTCAAGATAATCATAATTTAAATTAACCGTCCAGGGCTTAACCGGTTTTGGATAATAGTCAAAAACATGTGGATCTATTTGTCCCCAGTTATTTTTATCAACTAAGTATAGAAACCTGTAAACTCCTTTCTCGACAATGTTGGGGTCAAGTTCTTTTTCATGTCTTAATCCGGCGTCCGTTAATAAATTGTGTCTGTAGATTGTGCGTCTGATGTTTGCTCTGTCGTAGCTGGCGGCTTCAAGGAGTACGTTTTTTGTACTTTCGGAAATTGAGTGGTACTTTTCCCCAATTGAGCCAGCAATGGAGAGGACCTCCCTTTTATTTGCCCAGACCAAATCTTCTTTGTTTAGGGTTACAGTTTTACCTAGAAATGTTGTGACTTTCTCATTTTCGACTGCTTTTCGTATTTCAAGGTGGTTGCCTATTTTGTCTAAGTCGAACGCATGCATTGGCTGCCCCGTTTCAAACATTACAAAATTTGTCAGGTCCACGATGTTATTTATCGAGTCAATGCCGTATGCCTGAATGGGCTTCTTGAGCCAATCAGGAGACTGTTTTATTTGTACATTTTTAATTACAACCATCATGGCTCTGTTGACAAAAGAAGAATTAATTTGCAAGCTAACCTCTTTTAAATTACTTTTTTTTAGTAGAGATTTATAACTTTCAGGTAGCTTAACTGGTGTGTCAAATAATGCGGATACTTCTCTGGCAATTCCGATTAGGCAGTAGCAGTCTGCTCTATTTCCTCTAAGTTCCAAATCAACCACATCGTCACCGTTTACTTTTTCCGTTTTGTCTAGCATGTGACCAGCTAATGTTAACGCTTCGGTTAAAACAGATGTCTTGCTTGGCAATTTTACATACTTATTAAGCCATTTAAGTGGTATTTTCATAATTTAATATTTAATATCGCCGTTATACAAACTTCTAATATCTTTAATTTTAAATTTGTCCATGACAATCCTGTCTAGGCCCATCCCAAATGCGAACCCCGTTATCTTTTTTGGGCTATGGCCAAAATTCTTTAATATATTCGGATGAATCATTCCGCAGCCTAAGATTTCTAGCCATCCTCGTCCCTTGCAGACAGCACAGCCTAATTGTTTGCAAAATGGGCAATCGACATCCAGACCTCCGCCAGGCTCAACTTCAGGATAATACTTACATCTAAATCTGATCTTTCTATGCTTTCCAAAAAAAGATTTCACAAAATAGTAAAGAGTTCCTTTAAGATCAGCCATTGAAATACCCTTTTGCAATGCGACTCCTTGAAATTGGTAAAACATTACATTGTTGCTTGCGTTGACCTTTTCATATCTGAATGATTTGCCGGCAACAGCAATTCGGAAAGGTGGCTTCAGGTTTTCAAGAGCTCGAGATTCTACTGATGAAGTATGGCTTCGAAGCAGTACCTCGGGTTCTTCTATATAAAGAACATCCTGAAGGCTTCTTGCCGGGTGGTCTTTGGGTAAATTTAATTTCTCGAAGTTATATTGGTCGGTTTCAATTTCAGGACCTTCCATAATTGAAAAGCCCAAATGTTTAAATATTTCAAACATTTCGTTTATGACAATGGTAGTTGGGTGAAGATGTCCGAGTTTGGGTTTAATTCCCGGAATTGTTGGGTCGAAACTGGTTTTTGTTTTAGGTTTAGAATTTGCGAGCTTATTCTCTATAACGATTTTGATAGTTTGTTTAGTTTCGTTTATCAGTCTGCCTATTTCTTTTCGCTCTTCTATTGGAACCTTTTCAATAGATTTTAGGAGCTCATTAATTTTTCCTTTTCTACCAAGATATTCTATTCTGATCGACTCAAGCTCGTGGGTATCGGTGACATCAGTAATTCTTCCTATTGCAAGATTTTTAATATTAATTATCTCTTCACGCACTCTTGAAGTTATTTTATACCAATTTTACTGCTATTTGAACAGTAAAATAGTAAAATTGGGGATCATAAACTCTCACGAGAGTTTAGAACTCGAGTTAGAGGAGTATACTCTAGAGACAATTTCTTTAAAAGTATCAGGGTCGGCCACTGCAATGTCGGCTAAGATTTTGCGGTCGAGGGCGATTTTATTGCTTTTTAGACCTGCGATAAACTTGGAGTAGCTAATCCCGTTTTGTCGGACAGCTGCATTAAGACGTGTGATCCAAAGTTTTCTTAAATCTCGCTTTCTTAATCTTCTACCAATATATGAATATTGGCCAGCGTGAAGCACTGCTTCTTTGGCGGCGCCAAATCTTCTTCTTTTGGCATGCTTGAAGCCCTTTGCCATCTCTCTTATTTTTTTATGTTTAGTCTCTATACTTTTAACTCTTGTCATGTTAAAAACCTAGTGCCTTTTTAATTTTTTTGGCATAAAAACCCTTTATTTCAACAACCCTTTTAAGATTTTTAAGTCTGCTTTTTGACTTACCCGCTTTAAGGTGTCTTCGGAAAGACTGTCTCCGCAAGACTTTTCCTTTAGGCGTGATTTTAAAGCGTCTAGCTATCGATTTTCTTGTTTTCTGTTTCGGCATTTTTTATTTCGCCCCTTTTCTTTTTTACAGGTGAAATTATAGCAGATAAGTGACGCCCTAACATTTTTGGCTCCATATCTACAACGATTCTTTCTTTAAATCCATTTATTAATTTTTCAATAAGCTTGTAGCCAAAATTCGTTTTAGCCATGTATCTACCTTTGAAAACTACAGCTATTTTTACTTTGTGCCCAAGGTCGAGAAATTCCCTTACACGGTTTTTCCTTACTTCAAAATCCGCATCCCCTATAAAAGGTGAAAAGCGTATTTCTTTAAGTTCAGCAGGTTTTGCTTTCTTGCTTTCCTTTTTAAATTTTTTTTCTTGGCTGTACTTAAATTTTCCAAAATCCACAATTTTGACAACAGGAGGTTTTGCACCTGGTGCAATTTCAACTAGGTCAAGTTTCTCATCTTTTGCCTTAACTAATGCATCGGAGATAGAAACAATTCCTATTTGTTTTCCACTTGACCCAATAAGCCTTACACTGCTCGCTCTAATATTCTCGTTAAGTTTCCAAAAAGGTTTGTTCAAAGCTTGATATGAAATATAACTCTATTGTATTTTACACAAGAAAGCAGCCTTAATCAACTATCTTATTTTCAATTTTATTCTTTATTTCAGAAATTGCCTCGGCCAAGGAATATTGACCCAGGTCTTTGCCATTTCGAAGACGCACGGCAACTTGGTTTTTGCTTTCTTCTTTGTCACCAACTATTAACATGTATGGTACTTTTTCTTTTTCGGCGTCACGGATTTTTGACTGCAGTGTTTCATTTCTATCATCTAATTCAGTCCTGATTCCCCTGTTCCCTAACTTTTTATATACATCTTGTGCATACCTTAAGTTTCTGTCTGTAATCGGAAGAACTTTGGCCTGAACAGGCGCAAGCCAAATAGGGAAAGCCCCCGCAAAGTGTTCAATAAGTACTCCAAAAAATCTCTCCATAGATCCCAATATTGTTCTATGAATCATAACAGCCTGTTTCTTTTCGCCTTTTTTGTCTACATATTGAACATCAAATCCCCTTCCCAGATTTTTAAGATATTTCCATAAATTTTCTTTTGTTTTGAATTTGTCTTTAAAAGTTTTCATTGCCCAAAATTCCTCCAAATCTTCTTTTGTGCTTTCGGCATATGATGGCTGGTTGAAGTCAAATTGTATAGTACCTAGCTGCCACTCTCGGCCAAGTGAGTCTTTTACTTTAGAATCAATTTTAGGTCCGTAAAAAACTCCTTCACCCTCATCAATTTTGTATGACAAACTCTCGAGTTCTGCCGCCTTTTTGAGCGAATTTTCAGCAAAATTCCACATCTCAAGTGTACCCAGATACTTTTCAGGTCTTGTGGCTATATAAACTTGATAATCTGTGAAACCGAAAACTTCATACATTTTTCTGGTGAGTTTAATAACCCCTCTTACCTCATCAATTACCTGCCCTGGTGTACAGAATATATGAGAATCATCTTGAGTGAAACCCCTAACGCGTATCATTCCGTGTAACGTTCCAGCTCGTTCGTAGCGGTAAACAGTACCCAACTCACCCATTCGAAAGGGTAATTCGCGATAGCTTCGTGGTCTGTCTTTATAAATTTGAATATGATTAGGACAATTCATAGGTTTAAGTTGTTCGTCCACTAGGTAATCAGGTGCACTTTCACCTTCGATGTATTGATGAAGCATCGCTGGAAACATTGAATTAATATACTTATTGTAATGTCGTGAGGTTACAAACATATCCATACTGGCAATATGCGGGGTATAGACTAACTTATAATTTTCATTGGAATGTTCCTTTTTCCAATAAGACTCCACAATGTTTCTTACGGTGGACAGTTTTGGGTGCCACAGTATTAATCCGGGGCCAGTTAACTGATTTATTGAAAAAAGATCGAGTTCTTTTCCAAGCTTACGATGATCTCTTTTTTTGGATTCTTCAAGTTGTTTCAAGTAGTCGTTTAGCTCTTTCTCAGTAGGCCAGCAGGTGCCGTAGATGCGGGTAAGCATTTTGTTTTTTTCGCTGCCGCGCCAGTAGGCCCCGGCTACCGAAAGCAGCTTGAAATGGGTGAGTTCCTTTGAGGGGTTTTCAACGTGGCCCATTTTGCAAAGATCAAGGAAGTCACCCGGATTATTGGTCATGAGTTTTTTGCCGCCTTTGGCGAATTCCGTTGCCATCTCTACTTTATATTTGTTGTCCCGAAAGACCCTTTTAGCTTCTGCAAGAGAGACTTCATTGAACGTAAATTTTTCCCAGGTTGGCAAAATTTGTCGCATTTTTGCTTCGATCTTGGGAAGTTCCTCTTCAGAGATTTTCCATTTACCCATATCAAAGTCCTGATAAAATCCGTTTTCAATTGCAGGCCCTATAGCATTGAGAGCACCTGGGTAGAGCAGCTTCACAGAATGCGCCAACAAATGTGCGCAAGAATGTCTTAAGTTATCTAAATTCATACTTTTATAATACTAAAAAACCTCCCTGTTGAGGAGGTATAAAAAACCACTAATCTACCTCCCCTATTGGGTTAAAGTAGTAGTGGTTGTTACAAAGTTCATAGTGTTGTATGTATGATATTGCCTGAAACACTTTTTGTCAAATATATAGTTGTAGTTTATTCTTCGGGAATTCCCGAAGCTACTAATAAAGCTAATTCCATAAGAGGAACTATTTTTTCGTTATCTCCAAAAACTTCTACGACACGATTCAACTAAATTCTGTACTTCCCGCTCACCGGCAATTGTCACAAATCTTGTGGACCCGGGGGGATTTGAACCCCCAACCCCTTGACTGCCAGCCAAGTGCTCTAGCCATTGAGCTACAGGCCCTTGTGTAGACTGGTGGGCGGTGAGGGATTCGAACCCCCGACTTTTTACACGTCAAGTAAACACTCTGCCACTGAGTTAACCGCCCAATGGCATAAATTTTACTAAATCGTAGAGAGATAATCAATCGAAGCTAGCCTGCCGACCTCTGGCTGTAGTGTTCTCCCGATAAAAAGAACTTGCTTCCTTGAGATTTATAAAGACTCCAGAAGTTCTTTTTATTTGCACGTTTATTTACTGCGTGAAGCCAAACTGCAGCTTTTTCGACTTTTTTCCTGAAACTTTTCAAAAACTCGATTAACTTTTCAAAAAAAACCACATGATATACTCCAGGCTCGACAGGAACTTGCATGGTGGCTATTTTAAGCTCTTTTGATAAACCTTCAGTAGTTGTAGCCAAATTTTCAACTTCCTGTTTTAGTACATGAAGTTGTATCTGAAGCTCTCTACCTTTTTTCTCAAGTAGTATTTTTTCTTCTTCGATAAGGGTACGCTCGAGGTGAACTTGGCTTGCCAGTCTTTCTTGCTCCTGCCTTTTTCCCGACAACACTTGCGAAAATTCCAAAGACTCGCCCGGTATAATTTCTCCGGAGTATTTTTTGCCGTAACCTTGTCCAAATACTTGGTCCATAAAATCAGAAGACATGCCCCCCAAAAGGTCCTTTTTAAATGAATTCACACTCCCAGTTCCTATGTCTTTTAAGCTCTCAAGCACATTACGGCTCGCAATTTTTTTGTTGTTTGGTTTGTTTTGGAAATTCATACAAATATCCTATAACATTTGGTGGAATTTTACAACAAGGAACTTAATTTTTCAAGTGCCTTTCTCTTTTTGAGAATTTGTATTATACCGGTTAACTGCTTCTCTTCAGGTTTGTCCACTACTTCAGGATTAACGGATTTAAAAAACTCTTTAGCCTCGCTGGAGTCAATTTTTATGTCTTCTTTTAGTGCAATTTCAGATAGAATAAAATCGAGTATTATTGAGCTTTTAACAGACTCCAGATATTCATTTCTTAAACTTTCAGCCGTTTTTCCGATTGACTGTAGGTATCCCTCAAGAGTAAGCCCCAGTTTTTCAAGGCGAGAAAGAAGTGCAGAAAGTTTGATATTTACTTCTTCTTCAAGGAGAACTCTAGGGACTTGTATGTCCTTGTATTTTTCAAGGAGAATTCTTATAACCTGCGACTCTTTTTGTTCGCGGGTAGGTTCTTTCTTTGTTCTGTCTTTCCCGGGTACCCAAATATCTGCCTTTTTACTGTTCCTTATCAGATCTTTATAATCTCCTAATTGTATTTCTGGCGCTTCGCATGTTACAGCCTTTACTTCAATGACGCTGTCTTTTTTACCAACTACTTCAAATTTGGGGTACATAACTACCTTGATGTTGTGCTCTTTTATTACACTGTAAAAAGCATTTGGAAGGATATTGGAGAGCGCTTGGCTCAAGAGTTTGTCTTCGGAAAGATTTTTTCGGACAATATGTTTTGGTGCTTTTCCTTTCCTAAATCCCGGAACCTCAAGTTCTTTGGATTCTTTTTCAACAAGTTTATCGATCTCGGACTCAATCAGACTTTGCGGAATCGTAAAATTTATCTGAATGCTCCGGTCATTTTCTTTTGCGACTGTTGAACTGATACCCATAGTCAGTTATCCCTTGTGCTGGGTTTTGAATTTCGAAGGGTTGAATTTTATCTGTGGAGCTTTCCCGCCTGCGTTGAAATTACTTGCTCTGAAAAAGTCTGATGTTCGGTATCCCAAACTCTTACCAGATTTTTTCTTTATGAAACTTCTCATTGATTGTATTATACCCAAAATACTCTAATTTGCATATCTAAATAACATTTTGGGGGATCAAAATCACTTACGAGCTTGCCTGCGCAAGCAGGAGTTGCAAACTCGAGTAAGTGGATTTTATATCACCTCTCCAGCTTGTGGAGGAACCAGGAGACAAAAAACAGCGCAATTGATGCGATAATAGCAGAGGGGAAGTCTGTTATAGTAAATCCTTCAACAATACTTGACGCAAGATAAAGTAGAAAAACATTAATAAAGAAGGCAAAAACACCAAAGGTTAATATAGTCACCGGCAAAGACAAAATTATCAAAACTGGCTTCAAAAATGTATTTATAACCCCTATTACAACAGCCGCTACAATTGCACTCCAGAGGTCTTTTATAACTACCCCAGGTATTATTGATGAGACAATATAAAGCGCAAAAACGTTTGTGGCAAGCTTAATCATTATTTTCATTAGATTAAATCATCTCATAAATTTACTGAAAAATTCAAGGTCCTTATTTACTGCCTCCCCCCAATTGGGGTTCATATTGTGATCTGCCTGTGGATAGACAAAGTAATTTAGATCTTTGTCTAATTTCTTCATTTTCAAAACAAAGTCATCTGACCATGCTTGTGGCACTGCACTGTCGTTTCCACCCTGGTGAATTTGGATAGGTGCGTTTATCTTGTTCAAAAACTCGTGAATTGAGAAAAGATTAGAATCGTGGTATTCTTCAAACTTCGACAATTCACTCCTAATAAATTTTCCTCCGTCATTTGATTCGTCTGTATAGTAGAGTACCGAGTATGGGAAAGGTTTTGTGACCGGCGCCCAAAGAGATGTGGGTATATTGTCACCTGTTATTTCAAGAGCTGCTATCGCGATGTGTCCGCCATTGGAGTGTCCCCACATAAACAGATTCTTTTTATCCCAATTACTTAGTGAATCAGTAGAACTAAGTAGGTCAAGTAATGTTGTATAAGTTTCAAGCCTAGCCTTAAAAATATTTCCATCTTGTTCGTTTGAGCTCCCGTAGCCTAAAAAGTCAGGAGTAATCGTCATAAATCCGTTTTCCGCAAAAAATTCACCAACTCTTTGTGCCCCCATCCCTGTTTGATAAATCGACTGATCTACATATCCTCGGACAAGTATTACTAAGGGAAAACTTTTATCGTCATTTGGAATATTCAAAAGCCCTGACACTTTTTTTGATTCACCAGCCTCGGAAGGTAAAACTTCGAACTCTATAGAATAACTTGTGAAGTTTTCTTTTTGGTCAAGTACGCTACTGATTTTAATATCACCTTTATTTTCTGCCCGGCGGGAAAGATTCTCGGTAGTGTAACTAGTTAGATCGGGATAAGTCCGTAGTTTTACAGCGGGTGAAAGATAGGGAAAAGAACTACTTTTGAATAGATTGTTAAAAATTATTCCAAGAATAAATGAGGCAAGACACATTATAGCTGCAGTAATTGTTGTTTTAGATCGAGTCATTATAGAAATACGAATTTTTGAAGATTTTGAACAATGGTGAATGCAGAAAATCCGCCATAAAAAATAAAGGCGGAAAAGACGACGATAATTCTAAGTATCGAAGGGCGAAGTGGCTTTTCGAGTATTGTGGTATTAAGTCGAAGAATCATTCCCGAATATACGAACATTGAAATAGCATTCATTACTGCCCCAAATACAACGAGTCCAAGGGGCTCTGTAAATCCTACAGCGAAAACAGCTATACCTAAAAGAATTTGAATCCATAAGAATAAATAAAAGTATCTGGGCAGATTGCCTATTTTATATTTGTCTGGGTTTATTATCACCAGGTTTTCTCCCGAAATTCTGCTATTGCTACCGTATACCGAAAATTGTGTTCCGAAAAGCATAATACCAGCTAAACTCAAAAAGAAAGTTCCCAGGAGAGGGAAAGTTTGCCCTGCTATCGCCTGAGCTTCATGAATTACAAAGTTAATACTTGTTTCAACGCCGGGACTCCCAAAAACTGTTGTATAGGCTAAAAGTGAGAGTAGGACCATTGTGCAGGCACCGGTTATCCAAAAAACCAGAGCATGTTCAATGTTTATCCTTTTCCACCAGATCTTAAAGTTTTTAATGTTTTCTGGAGTGGTTTCAAAAGTAGTACCAACAAGTTTAATATCTTCTCTTTTGCCTTTAAGAATGTTAATTATCCTACCCGAAAATTTACCCATTCCGTAGCCTTTTTCTTTGATGTACAAAGATTGGGCCAAATTGAGGTTTCCACCTGCGCCGGCATACGCAAGCGCAGCCAAAAAAGTGGCCAGCGGTAGTTCCCTTGGCAATAACCAAAAACCGTTGCCTTTACCAACAAACCCCGATAGTAACACTTGTAGGTCTGGACCTTTAGCAAGGAGCAATGTGATAAAAAATATGAATGGCACCCCAATTAAAATTATTGTTTTTTGTACGGTTTCTTGGGTTTTATAAACAACATGACCAAGGCTATAAAGAACACCGATTACAATAAGAAGTAGTATTCCAACATAACGAGTGTATTCTATCCCGAGGGCGCTAGATAAAACTGTCGCGGATGAAGCAATTATTCCTGGCCACATCCAGGGAACAAGTGTTGTGAATATAAACCAAAAAGGGATTAACCTTCCGAATTTTCGTGTAAGTCCGACAAAAATACTCTCACCGGTGACTAGAGTGTATCGCTCAATTTCCATATTTATAAAAAACTGGAAAGTAATTCCAATTATTGCAGCCCATATTATTCCAAGGCCGAAATTGGCAGATAAATAAGGCCAAAGAATTAACTCCCCGCTTCCTAAGCCCACTCCCAAAATAATAAACGATGGCCCAATGAGTTTTCGAATAGATAAGGGTTTTGGAAAGTCCTTTTTGTCAAGCGGTTTTAGATCCATGATGCACAAAAAAAGTTTAATTTATCCCGGCACTTTTGGCAAGCCACCTTAATCGCAGGTTATTTTGGGGAATATAAATTTCAAGAACCAGACGGTTCTTGCTTCGTATGTGATAGAACAAGTAGTAGTCTTTCCTGGGAATCTGAAAACTCCGATTATTTTGGGTGTAGGTGTAGGTGTTGGCTCGGGAGTCTCTGTAGGTGTTGCAGTCGGCTCCGCTGTTGCGGTGGAGGTAGGAGTCGGGGTAGGGGTCGGAGATTCTGTAGGTGTTGCTGTTGGAGTGGCAGTTTCGGTTGGACTTGGCGAAGGAGATGGACTCTCCTCCGGTGATGGGCTTGGCGTATCAGTTGGTGAGGCTGTAGGTGTAGAAGTTGGACTTTCGGTTGGCGTCGGTGTGGGGGGTAGTTCAGGATCGGAGTCTGTATTTTGTGGATCAGACACATCTCTTAAGCTAAAGTCTTGTGAATTATTATTTGAATCTTCTCCATTACCACCATTTTCAACAACTCCACTACTGTCTGATTTTCTTTCAATACTTCCATTTGCGGCTGGATTTTGGCCAAAAGTAGCTGTCTCAAAATCATTTGCTGTGCCGAAACCAACCTTATCAACAAGTACGTCAGAGTCATTGTACAAAAGCACGGTGTAGTTGTTGGTTAGTGCGTTGCTAGGGGCCGAATAATTTACGTCGAGAGAAGGAGTTCCATTATAACCTGTTCCGTGCCCAATTAGAAAATACCCGTGAGCTGGGATTGTTCCATTTAGAGTATCGACTAAATTTTCTTCCGTGCCAGAGCTGTTTTTCCTTTTTAGAGCCCAGCTAGCCATCGCAACGTCAGAGTTGGTAGGATTATATAGCTCCACAAATTCGTCGTTTCCAGGATCGGCTCCATCCCCAGCAATTTGTACCTCGGAGATTACAGGATATGTAGCTGCTGACTGTACTGGGAAGGGTAGCCTATAAAGAAGAAAAGTAAAGATTGAGAGAATTAAGAAGAGCTTAAATAGTCCCTTATAAGTTTTGGGCATAAATAAAAGACCGATAATTCTATAATAGTTACTTAAAAAAATCTTTGTCAATGACCAATTTACACAATGTTGGCACTTGACTTTGGGTTTTATTTGGGTGTAGAAATTTAGGTGATGCTTCAAAAGATTAATGAACCAGTTTCCGTAAGTTCAATACATAACTACAAAACAAAAAGCGTAGTTCCCAAAAGTTTAATTTGGAGAGGCAGAATTCACCATCTTTTAAAGCTGGGGCTCCATCACAAATACAGAAATGGCAGAACTCTCTACCATGTCTTTTCAGTCTCAAGTAGTTCTCTTTATTTCAGGTTGGTTTTAGACACAGAGAATTTACAGTGGAGATTGGAGGAAATATCAGATGGATTACCGGAATAAACTGGATTTTAATAGCGCACCCTCAAGGATAATCCATATGGATTTAAATTCCTGTTTTGCGACTATCGAGCAACAGGCCAATCCCCTACTTCGTGGTAGGCCTGTTGCAGTTGCTGCGTACAAAACTCCAAATGGTTGCATTTTGGCGTCTTCTGTCGAAGCCAAGAAATACGGAGTCAAAACAGGAATGAGAGTAAAAGACGGCAAGACTCTTTGTCCCGGGCTGATTATTCTTGACCCCGATCCCTGGAAGTACAGAAACGTCCACCTGAGTTTAAGAAAAATAGTTTCAAGCTATACAAATGACTTTTCCCCCAAGTCGATAGACGAGTTTGTTTTGAATATGAGTGACACGCTTCATCTTTTTGGTGGGGATATGCACCGGGTTGCGAAAGAGATTAAAAAAAGAATAAAAGCCGAAGTGGGAGAGTGGTTAACAGTTTCAGTTGGAATTGCACCAAATAGGTTTTTGGCAAAAGTTGCCTCCAACTTGCAAAAACCTGACGGACTAAACGAAATAAACCAAGGGAATTTCTGGGAGGTCTATGGAAATCTTAGATTGACAGACCTTCCCTATATAAAGTTTAGGAATGCGCTGAGGTTAGGAAGTATCGGGATACAAAGCGTAGTTGACTTTTACAAATCTCCGATTTGGAAACTAAAAGCCGCTTTTGAATCTATTAATGGTTATTACTGGTTTATGAGACTTCGGGGTTTTGAGGTAGACGGTGTGGAATTCGGGAGAAGGTCATATGGGAACTCTTATGCACTACCCAATCCTTTTGACAAGTTAGAAACCCTTGCTCCTGTTCTTTTAAAACTCACTGAAAAGATGGGGTTCAGGTTGAGAAGTGCAGGATTGGCGGCCCGTGGTATTCATCTTGCAGTAAGCTATCGTGATGGTTATTTTTGGCATAAGGGTGTAAGTTTCCCAGAAAATTTATTTGACTCCAGGGAGATTTTCAAAAAAGCTTTTGGCGTCCTTAAACTATCTCCATTTAGAAAACCAGTGCGCGACATTTCAGTTTCTTGCTTTGATTTAAGAAAGAAAAATTTTTTGCAACTCGCTATTTTCGAGGATATTCAAAAAAAAGAAAAACTTGTTAGTTCAATTGACAAAATTAACAAATTTTGGGGAGATTTTGTGTTAGTTCCGGCAAGAATGCTTTTTCTCGACAAAGGCGCAGTTCCGGACAGAATAGCATTTGGCGGCGTGAAGGAGTTAGAAGAATTTACTTTACAAAAGTGACGCTGTCTCCAATCTTGAAGCCGTATCTATCCGAAAGGCCGGAGTTTACTTCTAGAACGTAATCAATTGGAATGTTTGAAGGATAAAGAGTTAACTTGTTATCTGGTGTATTTACGGGAGGAGTAGGTACATTTTCATCGATTTTGACTATTTTTTCGTCATTTATCCAAATAATGTCTAAGGCAAACTTCATATCTTTCATCCAAAACGTAGCATATATATCCTTTTTGCCAAAATCAAAAATCATACCCCGATCATGAGGTAGGCTGTTATAAATAGACAATCCTTTTGATCTCTTTTCCTCTGTATCAGCAACGTAGATATCAAATTTAACCTCTTTTATTAAAACTGACATCGGTTTTTGACTTAGGCGTAACCTTAATATCAATATTAAGATAAGCGAAAACATAAGTAAGGATATAAAGGATATAGTAGTCTTATTCACAGTGGCTAAAAAAATATTAAAGCGACTAAAAGTAGTACAAAAAATAAACCCGGGATTACCATGATTAAATAGTTGTAGTCAAATTTATCACCCTTTTTTAGAATGTGTATTACGTTTTTCGTCATGTGCCAGGGACAGGATTCGAACCTGCACGCTCTTACGAGTACACGGTCCTAAACCGTGCCTGTCTACCAATTTCAGCACCCTGGCCTATTTAAATTATATCACTTGGCACAAAAACCCCGCCGTTTGGCGGGGTCGTATAAATCTTGACGCTTTCCCGATGAATTTCGGGATTGCCTCAAAACCTGAACATATTATAAACCTATAATATTAAAAAGTCAAGAACACATGTTTGATTAAATAAACAGCGTTAATGAAGACAGTTCATTTAATGAAATTATTGAACCTTTTTAGCCAAGATAAATATAGATGGACCGAAGTTTATTTTTGCGAATGGTTTCTGAATATGTTTCTCAATATTTATTAAAAACTTTGAAGAAAGGTGGTTTTTAAGTATGTTATTTCTTAGGTTTGATACAGAAAGTTTATCAATAACTGAAAAACCATTATCAATTAGTTTTTTTTCAACCAAATCTGGATGATAATTTAAAAATGTTATAGCCTTCTTTTTTTTTGATCTTGCGGACCTTCTATCTATTGGAAAAATATCGACTGGGAATGTGAAGTCCCCTCTTATAAATTTTTTAAATATCGCCTTCCAATGATTTTTGTTAGCAAACTCTAATATTAAATATCCGTTGTTTTTTAATAGCGAGGAAAGAATACTAAATACTTTGTCGATATCTTTGATATGATGCATCACTCGTACAAAGAGGATGGTGTCAAATTTACCTTTTAAATTTTTATAGATAAGGTTTTCTACGGAGGATTGAATAAATTTTATATTTTCTAAGTAAAAAAGATCTTTTTTTGCTTTACTAAGTAGCTTTGAGGATGGGTCTATAAGATAAATGTTTTTAGCTCTTTGGCTGTAGGTGTTAACTAACCTTCCATATCCCCCACCGAGATCTCCTATAGTTGTAATATTTGGAATCTCATTAAGTAATGATTTAATTGCTATAACTTCACTTTTATGTTCATAATATCTTTTTTCCCAGTAGGTAGGGTAATTGTATTCGTCGTAAGATGCCTTCATCGCAAATTTATTCCATCTCTTCCATGAATTTTAGGACACCTTGCGCCCAGGAGCCATTTGAAAACGGAGTATATTTTAACATTATTTCTTCTGGTGTGACAAAACCATTATTGATGTATTCGTTCTTTAAGCCCTTTGATACGGCGTCTAAAGCCTCCATGTAAGAACTAAATCCTAACGTTCCTCTGCTATGGATTCCCCAACCCCAGCAGTTATAAGTGTTAAAAGGAATTTTTTTACAAAGATTTGATTCCTGTTGAGCTATAGCTGTAGTTAGTCGAAAATCGAGATTGTATTTATCTGAAATTTCTATGATTTCAAAGATATGGGGAAGAAGTGGAGAATCATATTTTTCCAGATATTGCCTTAATATTTCAGGTCTAGCGTCGGAAATTCCCAAAACTGGTGAAATTGACTTATTTCCTAGAGGCAAAGAGGCAAATATTTTAGCACCCTGATAAGAAATAGCCCCTGTTTTCTGGTTTGTATCTTCTGCCAATACTGCAAGCGAGAATAAACTAGTACCGAGAACAACGGGAGTTAAAATAAGGAAAAAAATCACGGTTACAAAACCTTTCAGGTTTAAGCGTTTGCCTAACATTAAATTCATTAAAGGATGACACATGGAGTGTTTAAAATCAAGCTTTTTTAGGTTATAATTAATCATTATGACAGATATAATGGAACATGATAAAGATGAACAAGGAGAAGTGAGTGATAGAGTTCAGGCTCAAACTGACGCAGCTGAAATTGTGGGAATAGCACAGCTTTTGAAGGGTAGTTCAAATGATCTTATTCAAATATACCAGATTCCCTATAATGGTATTAATCTAAGTGTATCTTTAAGAATGGTTACTGTTGAACTTCAAAATTTAAGATATCCGTTTGACATAATAACTGATCAGTGGCGACAAGCTACTATCAGAGTAGCCAATGCTACTACTAATGAAACTTTGCATGATGTTACCGTAAGACAACCAAGAGAAGAAAAACCTCAAAGTTTGGGGACTTGGCAAGTAAGGGATAATACGAAGATCGAAGTAAATAACGGCTTTATACCTGCGGGAGAATTAGAGTCTGTTGGGTCAGAGCTTCGCGAAGTAAGAAGCCTCCTTGAAAAAGTAGCTAATGGCAATAAGTAACATCCTTCTTGGCGAACGTTTTTGAATCGCAGGAAGAACCAGTTTGCGGTTCCGACGATGGTTTGCTACAGTGTGTCTGTGGATGAAACTAGTAGCGAATTCCAAGCGGTTTCAATGAAGGATATAGCTGAAAACGATACGGGTGGTTTAGAAAGTGCTCTACAAGAACTAGGTATAGAAGTTAAAGCTATAATAATTCATGGTAGTGCCGTTAATCCCGGAGAAGGAAGTGAATCAGTCAGGCCGAACCCCTCAAGATGGGATATAGATACTATAGTTCTGACTGGCCCATTAGACAAACTAGATAATATCCTGGATATCCGCACACCAGGCGGAAAAATATATTCCCCATACAATGTTGCAATTGGAGAGAGGCACGAGCCTTCCCTAACGATGATGGCGGAGTATCAGGAAAAGGGTGCCCTTGGGGCAAAACCTAAACACGGCTTACATATTTTTCTTATTAATCCAAGAAGATACCTAATGTATGGACCTCCAGGAAGGGAAGTTAAGAAAGCGCTCCAGTCTGGTGTACTTTTGAAAGGAGAGCTACCCAAAGATCTTACAGACTACTGCAGTTCGGAAGGTATACCAATAAGTTTAAAAGAACCTAACGAGGCTTCATGGAGCAGCCTAATGCTTGCCAGATAGTGTCACTATTTTCCTGTGAGCCGCGGAGGACTCGAACCTCCAACCACCTCCTTAAGAGGGAGATGCTCTACCATTGAGCTAGCGGCCCCTGGTGACCCGGGCGCGAATCGAACGCGCAACCTACTCCTTAGAAGGGAGTTGCTCTGTCCAGTTGAGCTACCGGGCCTTGTGAGCGGGATACGGGAGTCGAACCCGTTTCTGCTCCTTGGAAGGGAGCTGTTGAGCCAATCAACTAATCCCGCGCATGAGGAATTATACCACAGAAGACGCTGGCTCAAAGAGCTTTGAATTACTCTAGGAGTGATTTAATTTTGTCAAAAGTAATCGGAAGGTTAAGTTTTTTACCGTTTAAAAAGAAAGTCGGAGTAGCATTTATCCTAAGGCTGTTTCCAAGTTTAATATCATTTTCAATTTTAGATCTTACGTCTTGGCTTTCAAAGTCGATTTTGAAGATATCAATATCAAGCTCTAAGCTTTTTGCATATTCTTCAAATTTAAGATATGCGTTATTCTCTTCCGCCCAGTCATCTTGGAGATTAAACAAAAGATCATGCATTTCCCAAAACTTCTCCTGTTTACCCGCAGCTTCTGAGACACGTGCGGCATCAAAAGCGTTTTTGTGTATCGATGATAGTGGAAAATGCTTATAAACTACTTTTACCTGGCCTGATAACTCTTCACTGATTTGTTTTACTAAAGGTTGGTAACTTGCACATGCGGGGCACTGGAAGTCGCTAAATTCGAAGAAAATATTTTTACTCTCACGATTCCCTTTTACCCAATCGTTATCGGCTATTGTGAGAGATTCTGTGTTTATATTCTCTGAATTACTCGACGGTTTTAAAAAAGAGTAAAGTATAAAACCAATCCCTAAAAGAAGTAATAAATAAATACTGATTCTTATTATTTTACTAATTAGAGAGCTTTTGTTTTCTTCACTTTTGCGTGTTTCTCTTGCTAATATTCGGCGTTCTTTTTTAGACAAATTTTCAAAATTATCTTCACTCATGGAATCATTTTACAGCAAGTTTTACTTCTTTCAAGTTTATTTTGTCGGAGAGCCGGGATTCGAACCCGGGACCTCACGGTCCCAAACCGTGCGCGCTACCAACTGCGCCACTCTCCGTTTTGAATATTATAGCAGAACCCAAGAAAGCCAGCAGAACCTAATTTATATTATTTTCCACACATCTAAGGAGTTCACTTTTGTGTCACCGTTTAAGTCTAAAGCCGAACCCAGCCAGTTACCCAGGAGTTGCTTGATAATAACTTGAGGAGTAGGAGTAGATGAGGGTAAGATACTACTGGACACAACTTCGAGGTTGGAGGTTAAGATATTAAGACCAGTAGTTGCCTCCCATACATTTGTATTTGCAAATCTTACAGCATAGGCTGGTAGATTGCGAAGGTTAGCAGATTCGTCTGGTAACCACAAACCTAGCTTATAGATACCAGGTACTACATTCGCCGGTGTAGTTACATTGACAAATATTGTATGTTCCAGTCCTGCTTCCCAACGACGGGGGTCAATGTTTGTTAGAAGAATTTCGTATCGGTTACTTGTATTTTGTAAAACAGCAAATACTGGCCGGGGATTAAACATAGATGCGAAGCCAATATTCTTAAGATTTATCTGTAAATTCAAAGTACCACCGCGAGCAACTTGGGGTGAAATAGAAGCGTCTTTCAACTCTATTCTATAGCCCAAGCGGCGGCGGATTTCCGGTAAACATCCTTGAGTGGCCCAACTACCGGATTGAGGGTTGACGACTTCTGGCCTGTAGCCGTTGTTTATGAAGGACCAATGCAACAGTTCTAATTCTGCCAGGGAGTTAGGACAATCGGTTCGCGGCGGGTTATACTGACAGCTTTCTCCACCGATAGGAGTAAAGCGGCCTTCCTGGGCGACGAAATTTTTCCAGCAATCAATTTCAGCTTGACCGGATAGACCGGCACAATATGTTGAAGTATATTCTGCCCTTTTCGAGCGATAAGTGGTGTCGTCAGCATCTCTTAAGAAACAGTCATTGTGGTGACCGACGCGACTGCCTGCTGTTTGTGAGAAAGCTGTGGTTTCATTTAGTGGTCCTTGATAAAAAATTTCTTTAAAATTCGGAAAGCGTATTTGAAGCATCCGTTCATTTGGTAAGATGGAGAGCAGTGTATCAACAATTTCTCGTCTCACTGCCAGGTCCTGAAGGTATTTTGAACTGTGCCACTCACCCCAATGGCCGACAAATCCTGCTTGCAACGCGACAGTTACGTCAATATTGTTTCTAATGATATCAGTAAGTTGGGTCAAATGTTGCCGAACGCATTTTATCGGCACATCAGGGTTGGCTTCTACCGGGTTTGTGGTAGAACCCGGTCCCCAGTTGTAGATGAATCGGTACACGAGCTTCAACCCTTTTTCCCTTGCTGTCTGAAACGTCTGATTAATACGCGATAAGCCGGTGGCATCAATCGGTTGACACTGGTAATCGTTTTCGTTTAATTTTGGTCCTGGTACCCGATCATTTGGATCTCGATAGTTATCTAACCTGAAGTATATCCAAACTACCGAATCAGCAGGGTTTAAAACTCGCACCTTTGCCGGATCGAATGTTTGATCGGGGTATATTGATGATTGTTTCATAAATCCACGCTCGGGATTACTAAAGTCATCGTCCGAGGCTACATAGGTAACTTCGACAGCATTCGTAACAGCTGCTTTTCCTGTGTTCTTAAATTGAAGAGAAATGACTAGAATAATAAGAGCTAAAGTACAAAAAATAATTTTGTTTCTAGAAGTCATTCTATACACAGTTTAACTAATATTATTTGGTTATCCAATACTAAAGTTGTATTTATATTAATATTAAAATATTAAGATGATATAATTCGATAAATGTGTCATTTTTACTTCAATGATGACTATTAAGGGAATTCTACCCAAGGAGCAATTTGATAAGCTTGGCAAGTTAGTATTTTTTAGAGAAGAACGAATAATAGTTGAGGAAATAAGAACCTGGAGTTTGAAATCCAGAAATTTGATCAAAATCAATTTTTACGTCAATAGTATTATAGTTTTTATAATATTCGTTTCGCTGGTTTTAATAAATACTCCGATTAGTCTGGATATTAATTACGCTACCTGGATTTTTCTTGGGTTTATATTGTTTGCGACATTTAACCTATTTTTTATATATTTAAAGGAAGTACACTCTGTAAATAACTACCACAGAATAATAAGAGACCTTTATGATAATCTGCTTAAGTTTATTTTTGACTACTATCGTTTGAGTTTGGCCGAATTTCTACCCAACTTCCCTGATACCAAAGAAATTTCGGAAGATTTAGGAAGAGCGGGTCTTTCATCCTGCAATTATTATGACACACTGAGCGAAATATTAGGTATAATTTCAGGTTGTTTATTGATTTTGGTACTTTTTATTTTAAACAATCACCCGACATATGCGATATCAGTTTTAATAACACTTACTATATTGATCTTTTATGCAGTTTTTTTATATCTAGGCAAAAAGTATTCTCAAGCTCAGCAAGTTTATAGGAATGAAGCTGACAACTTTGATCTAGCCTTTAACGATTCTCAACCGTTACTTGTAAAAACACAGATTAATTACGAAAATTCTGTATATAAAAAATACTTAAAAAGGGTTGTTTCCTACACCGATAGAATTAATATCATTTCAGAACTCAACTCAGGTCTACTACCTGCATTTTTACTTTTTTTACCTATGGTCTTTAACGTAAGCAACCCGGCAGTTGTTTATTTGTTGGTAGGTCTATTTGTTTCTGGAAAACTTTTTGGAAAGTCTCTTATTATATCTCATAAAGCCGATATTGATTTAGCTGAAAAAAGAATCAAGGATGTAGACCATTTGCTTAATTTGATTATAAGAACTAATTCTGAAATAACCCCCCTACGCTATAAGAAAATGAGAGCGCTCGCCAAACGTTATTTAAACAAAACCAGTCAACAAGAGAATGGATTGACCATTAAAAACTTAGAGTATGTTTCAGGAAGGACCGGACAAAAAAATCTTATTAAAGCTAATAAATTGTTTATTCCTGCAGGTAAAGTTTCATTTTTGATAGGAGAATCAGGTATAGGCAAGTCAATATTCGGGCGCATCGTAACGTTAAGGTATGCTGATTTTAAAGCAGAATATTTGGGAATCAACGATTTTGACTTGAGAATGTTCCCAAGTCTAGAGAAAGCGCACGAGAATCTACACTTTAGCGGTTTAAGAAACATTACGACTAGTTATAGAAACGCAGTCAGTGTTTATATTAAGAATTGCCCTCAGAGGTGTTTATTAATAAAAAATACTAATAGTTTTCGTATATCGACTGATGAATTGCTTGAATTTTTTTATCTAAACAGCGAATATTACAAAGATACTCTGCTCGAATTTCTAAAATCGAATAGAAAATTATTATCGAAGGCTAAACGAAAGAGTGAATTAAGAAAGCGCGACCCAAAAATTTATTATGAATATCTGGGATTGATGTTCAAGAACATCAATATTAAGGGAGTTTTTTTGCAGCTAACCAAACAGTTTTTGGAAAAGTTTGGGATTGATGAGCAAAGAGAAATAATAGACGATCTTTTAAAGATTGAGATCTTCTCGTTTAAACATTTACTTTCATACATACCCGAAGCCTCACTTTATTTTATGGATGCAGTATTATCTGAGCCGCCGATTTCACAGGGTCAGAGAAGAAGAGTGCTTTACGCCATTGATGTACTTTTAGAGGGCAAGGTATTTGTGGTAGACGAACCTTTTAGTAATCTGGATGAGCACACATCATTAAATATTTTTCGAGACCTTGCAAGATATGCCAGAGAATACAACTCTGTTGTATTTATTTTAGATCAGAAGATGTTTAAGTCGATTTACACCAAACACAAAAATGATTTTGGTTTGGTGATGTCTTTTTCAAAATCTGCAGACGGTAATTATTTGATTGAACCCACACAAAATATGCAATTTGTGAATTAAATCGATAGTGCCGAGGGCGGGACTCGAACCCGCAAGGTCTATTCGACCACAGGATTTTAAGTCCTGCGCGTATACCTATTCCGCCACCACGGCATTAACTTATTATAACATCTATGAAGCTCCACTGGCTTAGGCCAGTGGTTTCTTCTCAGCTCAGCTTCACAGCAAAAGCTGTTCAGCTGATTTTGAAAAGCTTTCATCCACGGGTTTACACCCGTGGTTTTCAGTTTTTGCTGATAAAAAAGTACTTTCAGATGATTGCAGCGTAGATATCAAACCAAGTTTTTCAATCACTCTTTTAAAATATTAAGAAGTGTCAAGAACATTTCATCTTACCTACAGGACCAAACCCCCTTAGTGAACATCCTGAAGGAGCTTGCTCAGTTTTATATCTACAAATATTATCACAATCAGGCATATTACGCGTTGGACCTTGACATGTAAGAAGCAGGCGATTATCTGGTAATTCTTTGACATCAATTTTTGCTCCAGCAAGACCGTTTCGTGCGCAAGGTAAATCAAGTCTTGTTAGTTGTACAACTTCGCTAGCAGTTGTGGTTCTTTCATTCATGGCCAAGTATTAAATGTAAGCCTGTAACACTGAATTTTCAACAAAATCTTATTCGATAGTCTTAGCCTCGGTTTTGATAATTTGTACTAGTGCGCCCAGGGGGAATCGAACCCTCATATTCGGTTCCGAAGACCGCTGCTCTATCCGTTGAGCTATGGGCGCGCGTTAGGCTATGCGGGCAAATCTCAGCTATAATTATACATCATGGTAACGATCGAAGAGCAAATAACTGCTATTGAAAAAGAAATAAGAGAGACACCCTATCACAAAGGTACAGAGCACCACATTGGATTACTCCGAGCGCGTGTATCTCGCTTAAAGGATAAACAATTTGAAATACATTCTAAGAAAGGTGGTGGAGATGGCGGCTACGCTGTAAAAAAGCAGGGCGATGCCACTGTTGTATTAGTTGGTCCCCCGTCAAGCGGTAAATCGACGCTTATTAATAGGCTAACAAATGCTCAATCAAAAGTTGCACCTTACGAATTTACTACAGTAACAGTTATTCCCGGGATGATGGAATACCGCAATGCTAAGATTCAAATTCTTGACGTTCCCGGGCTAATCAAAGGTGCGAGGCTTGGCAAAGGAAGAGGGAAAGAAGTGCTTTCCGTCGCCAGAGGCGCAGATCTTATTTTGGTTATTACAGACGTTGAAAGGTTTGAAAGTGTCAAAGAGATAATTGATGAACTCGAGGGAGCAGGAGTACGTTTAAACAAAACTCCTCCAAATATCATGGTTGATAAAAAAATATCCGGTGGTATAGTGCTGCGGTCAAACATAAAGCAAGAACTAGACAACGAGACAATTAAAGATATTGCCAGAGAGTACCATTTTACAAATGCCGAAATAGCTCTTAACGAAAGAGTGGATATTGAAAAACTTATGGATAAATTTTCAGGTAATAGAGTTTACAGAAAGTCTCTAACAGTTATTAATAAAGCCGAAAAATTAAATGATAACCTTAAAAACAAAATTGCGAAGAATTTAAAAGAAGTGACTTTAATCTCTGCACAATTTTCCCTAGGATTAGAAGAATTAAAGGCTAAAATATGGAATTGTTTAGAATTTTTGACGGTTTACTTAGTCAAGTCAGATGAAAAACCTAGTACAAATAACCCAGTTATAGTCAAAAAAGGTTACACACTCAAAAACGTCTTGGAATTACTGGGTAAAGATAAGTCAGAGTATTACAAAAAAGCGAAGATTTGGGGTTCCGGATCTAAATTTAAAGGACAAGAAGTTTCTCTTACAACCTTAGTCGAAGATAATATGCAAGTAGGTTTTTTTAGAACCCTACATAATTAAAGTGCCAAAGCGGTAGCCATTATAAGAAGAAGTGCTCCAAGACCGATTCCAACCAGTGTCGGTAGTGATACTCCAGAATCAGGTAATTCATCGCCCGGGCTTGCGGGTATCAATGGACTAGGTGTGGGCGACCCCGTACCTGTTGCTGTGCCTGTTGGCGTAACCCCTGGAGAACCGGTGGGCGTGATTGTTGGACTTGGTCTAGGAGTGGCTGTTCCTGGGGGTGTAGTTGCCCTTGCCCCTCCTATTGTGTAAGAAGCAGTACTAGTTGGAATTAGAAGCACATCCTCACCGTTTGATTTTCTGGTGATTATACTCTTTGCGGAGTCAAATGTCAGAACCACAGGATTACTTTGAGGTACGGAATTTGCTGTTAAATTAAACGTTGCCAGCTGAATATTAGTTGAGGATGAAAAACCTGCAACATTGGTGTTGACACAGGTAACATCTATATTTACTTTGCTGTTTTCAGGTGTGACATTTTTGACGGGACAGGTCCAGTCCCCTGTTGTTTGCAGTACAGGGCTTATTTGTAAATTCGAAGTTAGAACTTCAGGTAAATCACCGGAATACGGGTACATTATTCGGATTGCCACTGCCTGAATTGCTATGCCACCTGTATTAAATGAAACAGTAACCGGAAAAGATTCCCCCACATTTTTATTAGCTGTCTGAGGACTTAAACTCACCGTTGCTTGACCACCGGGGACTGAGGCCTCTCTACGAATGTCCTGTTGCTGAGAAACTATATATACTCCAACTGGGATACTTACAGCCACAATAAGCGAAATTATGGCTAAGACAATAATTTTACCTTTGTTGGACATTTTGCTACCTACTAAACATAATAAAGTAATGTTAAATAGTAAGTCAATCCTTGAAGATTGAAACCCAAAATTGGTGCCGAGGGTGTGAGTCGAACACACATCTGGCGCTCTTCAGGCGTCCGCCGTGACCACCTTGGCTACCTCGGCAAGTTATCAAATAAATCCTACCGAAGCTATTTTACTACTTTTTTTGGAGTTTGTCAGGTAGCTTTTTAGGTAAAACATAATTTTTATACCACCACTTAAAAGCAGTCCCAAATCCTCCTATAACGGCAATGATTACAAGTAACTGTTCTCCTGCTGAGGCCGATAGCCATGTTTTTGCTAACCACTCTCCTGTTGGCCTAAGTATACCCTGAAAAATCAAATAAATTGCTGACAAAATTGTGAAAGCTAAAAAGACAAAAGCTAACATGGCGACTGCAATTTCTCCCATTGGAGGGGTTTTTCTGTGAATTTCTTTTAAGAGTTCATATACACCGATAAGTTCTCGATTTAACGCGAGTTTAGTCGGTAGTTTTCCTGAGCTACCAACTTGCACAGATTGTTTCAAATCAGCCAATTTACGATTAATTTTTTTCTCAATCTCGTCTGGTTTTCTACCCATATATCCCGTTGGCTGCAATTTTACTAGATTCTTTTGTGTTTGTCAGGTAGTATTGATACAATAACCCATAATGAACTGGGAGAGTTTTGTTGTAATTCTTTTAGCCTTAAGCCTTTGGGAACTTCATAGGCGTGTTTCGAAACTTGAGAAAAAGCTTAAAGGTGAAGATGAATTTGACTCAGAAAACATACCTCTAGAATTAACACCAAAACTTAAAAAATCGTATGAAAAATGGTTAAAGAAAAAATAAATATATGGATTCGATATTAACTATAATTGGGATAGCTTTAATAATAAGCTTCTTATACGATGTCCCTACTCTATTTAGGGAAAATTATTAAATATTTATATGGTCAGGTTTCATGTTATGAATTACTTGACCAACTGCTGAGGATTAATCGTAAACAACGATTATGTTCTTGGTCGGTGCTTTTAAAATGCTCAAGTGACCACCTTGGTTACATCGGCCCTTCGATTTTACTCAGGGCTTAAATCCTGAGCATGCCGAAGGATTGGCTACCTCGGCAAAATGTTTAAATATGTAAAAATATTTTAGAAACCAAGAATAAAACAATTATGGCTGTTACAATTAGAAAAACAAATTTAACTTCAGGAATTGTAACTATCATATACAGTAATTTCCTGTAAATTAATACAAAATAATACTGTATATTGTTCCAGTTCATGTGGTCGATGTAGGGCTCGAACCTACGACCTAACGGATGTAAACCGTTCGCTCTAACCAACTGAGCTAATCGACCCCAAGTGCGGGGAAGAGGACTTGAACCTCCACGGGATAATCCCACAGCCTCCTCAAGACTGCGCGTCTGCCAGTTCCGCCATCCCCGCCTATCTCTCGTGCAGATGGGAGGATTTGAACCTCCAAGGACAAAGAGTCCATACGGTTCTGAACCGTACGCGTCTGCCAGTTCCGCCACACCTGCCTGTATAAAAGAACTTATTCCTATTATATCATGTATTAGTATCAAGGTACTGGAATGAAAAATTTAAATGTAGTATCATTTTAGTCACTAAAAGCGGGTGTAGTTTAGTGGTAAAATGCTTCCTTGCCAAGGAAGAGACCGGCGGTTCGAGTCCGCTCACCCGCTCCAGAAGTGACAGAAATAAACACAAACTTACATAAAGTTACAATAAGTTACATAAGTTGAAGAAATTGACCAAAGTATCATTTGAAAGGGCAAAAAAATGGATTGAGGAAAATGGTCGTCCTCTTGAAAAAACTCTCATAAAATTCCATTTTAGTGAAGGGGCCTCTCAAGAAGTTATAGATACCCTAAAAACATTTCAGAATCCAGATGGTGGTTTTGGTAATGCCATGGAACCAGATTTGAGAACACCTAAAAGCTCGATCTTGGGTACGTCAATAGCATTACAGGTTTTGAGGTCTTTAAATCTTAAGGAACTCGGTAGTGATATTGTAGAATCTGCAATTATATTCATTTTGAATAATTACAATGTTGAGAAAATGTCTTGGAGAATTATTCCTCCGGAAGCAGAAAACTCTCCTCATGCTCCATGGTGGAATCAAGTAGATAGAGAAGATAACTTCGTGGGTTTTCATCTGAATCCAACAGCAGAAATTCTTGGGTATCTTTACAATAATAAACACCTTGTTCCAAGAAAATTGATAGGTATATTGAGTCTCAAGGTGCTTACTGAGTTAAAAAGCTCAAAAGAAATTGAAATGCACGACTTTCTCTGCTGCAAAAGATTACTGGAATCGAAAAACTTAGACAGCTCTTTTCATCAGAACCTTATACTTGAACTTGATAGATTAGTTGATTCGTGTGTGGTTAAAGATTCATCCAAATGGGGTGGGTATGGACTGCGCCCGCTTCAGGTTGTAAGTTCTCCCGATTCACCTTTTTTTGGTAAATTACAAAAACCGGTTGAAGAAAATCTTGATTATGAGATAGATATACAGGATGCTAGTGGAGCTTGGTCCCCTACATGGTCATGGGGAGATAGTTTCCTGAATGAATGGGAGAAAGCTAAAAACGAGTGGACAGGAATAATCACTTTAGAAAAATTGGTGCTTTTGAATAAGTTTGGGAGAGTAGAAGGTTAAGTCTTTGAAACTCTGGATCTTGAAGATACGATTTGATATATTGGTCTTGGCTAAACAGATCCGAGCCAATTACGGTCACCCGCTCAAATGGAGATGTTTCGAAGCATTACTCCGACGATTATACCCATTAATATCGCGCTTCCTCCCAGTAAAAACATTTCGAATCCATTTCTAACTAAATTTATCTTAAATATTTTTGCGCTTATTACTCCCAGCAAAAACAGAGATAAAAGTGAAATTAAAATTGAGAACCCGAAAGCCAAGCTCGTTTGGAAATAAACATAAGGAAGAAGAGGAACAAAACCAGATGAGAAGTAAGAAACAAACATAATTACACCACCTAAAAGTGATTTAGTTGAAGCCTTTTCCTTACCAGTTTTAAACTTTTCAATTGAGTGTTCGGACAGAAAACTACCTACACCCATCGAGAAAGCTTCTACAAAAATTAGGACCACGCCAGTCAGAAAAATAGTTTTTCTTGGAAGGTCGGCTACGGCTACCCCCGACAGTAAACCGACGGTTGACACTAAACTATCCTCAACCCCAAAGATAAAGTTTCTTGCGTAGACCGTAAACGTATCTTTTGAAAATTTGATCATGACACTCCCCTTTTATGCTCTTTTATATGGAGACTTGCATCGAGTATCGTTTTGACGAGTGCCGTAATTAATACCCAATTTTGGGGAAATTCAGAATATTTAGCTGCAATGACTCCCATAAAAACCGCTAAATGAGTCAGTCCGTACCTTCTGTAAGGCTCGAATATTTGCTTAATTGGAGACTCTTTTTTAAACTCCATTCTTTTAATGAAGTTGACATAGAACGATATTAAATGGCTAATAAAAAAGACCAGGATCATGTAAAGAATAGGAATAAATTCCAGATTTTCAATACCTATAATTAAATAAAGCAAAATGCCGTAAACAACTAGAAATATAAAGTAATTCGTGGCAAAAAAGGGTATTATCGGAAGTTTAATTAAGGAAGTAAATATCCTATCTTTTAAAAAAGCCTTTCTTGATAACGGGCCTTCGGACTTGAAGATCCGTATAATAGCGAAAAAGCCTTGAATGCCTGCTTCAAACCAATATATAGCTGCTAAAGTCTTGATGTCCCAGCCTAAAATAACAACTCCTAAAATTGGAACAGCATTTGCAAAAATGAGTACTAGTAAGGATAAATAAAGCAATAAGTTCATATAATATATATTATCTTCTGTCTTTTTGAGGTATAATGTCAATATGAACGATGACGGACAGGACGATGTAGTTTATGATATTGATAAGGCCCACGAGGCTATTTATGGGCATAAGCCGGGAATCCATGAGCCGGTTGACATGGCGCGTGAAGTCCGGGAAGCGGAAAAAAGTAGGCGTGGAGGAAGAAAGAAGAAGTCAGAAGTAGAAGAAAATAGGGGTTGAGTAATTTGGTGGCTGTAGCTCAGTTGGTTAGAGCGCGAGGTTGTGGACCTTGAGGTCGTGGGTTCGAGACCCATCAGCCACCCCAAGTTTTTTAGCCTCAAATACTGAAGACCCTCTTTGATAAAAATTTCTCGAAAATAAAACAGTGGTTTTATCTCTTAAAAACATTAATCGGTTTATCCTGCAACCAAGCTTCAATATTATCAATCATCATATTATTGCCAATTCGTGTGGTTGTATCACTAAATCCTGCAATGTGTGGGGTTGTATACACTTTGGGGTGTTGTCTTAGTTTTTTGTAAAGAGTGTTAGTACTATCACCAGGCTTTGCGTCAGCAACATCATGTGCCACTAAAGATAGTTTTCCTGAATCAAGAGCTTCAAACATTGCGTTAAAATCTACAATTGCCGCAACAGTAACGGAAATAAATATTGCACCCTCTTTTACAGACTGGAAAAAGTCTCTGTTTAAGAGACCTTTGGATGTAGAATTTGTGCTAAGAACATCAACAATGATGTCGGCGTCCTTAACTGCCTTTAACAAGTCATCACCTCTTTTGAAAATAGTGACATTCATTTCTAAAGCCCTACATATTTCGGTAACCCTTTTGCCAATGTTACCGTTGCCTAGAATAGTGATATTTTTACTTGCTAGACCTATGGGGGACTGGGCCAAAGAAACTGTTTCTGTTGTCCTCAGATATGTATCAAGCCTTCTTGTTGTCGAAAGCAGCATCCAGGTTATCCACTCTGATACAGCATTGCGATTACAACCTGGACTGTTTGCAATTGTAATATTTTTGGCACTTAAAACTTTAGGGTCGGCAAAAGTACCAACACCTACAAAGGGAACAGAAATGAAAACATCTTTTAGTTCACCGTATTTCTCACGAAGACCAGCCATCCAAGAACAAATTATTTCAAAACCCTGGCATCGTTTAAGCCATTCATCTGGTGAAGAAGGCATTTCATCAAAGTAAGTTACTTCACCTAGTTTGTTTAATCGAGCCTTTTGTTCCTCAGATAAACCCATGGGATTTGTAACAACAATCTTTTTCATTACTAGATAATACAATATTGTTAGCAAGCAATAAAGACTTTAAAACTAGGTATTCACTGGAATTTAGCCTCAAACTGGTTCGAACATCATTCACTAACGGACCCCAGTTTTCTACATTTAGATTTAAATTTAACAGAAAATTTGTTGTGTTTTTTAGACATTGTGCCGCCATGTCATATGACCAAATTCGCCTGAAGGTTCAAATCCCATTTTCGGATAAAACTCGTCACCGATTATTCCAGCAGAATTAACTAGTTCCAGTCTCGTAAATATTGTTTTTAAAAACTCTATCAATTGTGTGGCAACGCCTCGCTGGCGATAACCCTCCTCAACCATAAGTCCAAACAGGTTACCTGCACTGCAATCCACTGCTGCATATCCGATCATTTCTCCACTAGGACATGTTGCTATACACCAATATAAATCACCATTCTCTAATCTACTTAATTCACCATGATTTGTATTGGGCCAGTACTTAGCTACATTATCCGTTGTGATAGGAATAACCCTTACTGGCAGCCTTTCTCGTTTTTCCTTACCAAAATGTTCTATATCACCAAAAGCCATCACGTATTTTACTATGTATATATTAAAAAACATATAATTGGTATTTTACGTAGTAAGCTACATAAAATACGCAGTAAAGTTAAGTTAAATTTAATTGAAAAACTGTAATTTGTTTTGTATAATCGGGCAATATGAAAAATAGAAACTTTATTTTACCCACGACGATTTTGTTGGCAAGTATCGTTTTGGGAGGGTTTTATTATTTTACTCAAGTAAACAAACAGGCATCTATAGAAAGACAACAGGAACTCAAAGTAGAACAAGATAAGGCACAGCAAGAATCAAAAACAAAGCAGGATAAAAAGGAATATATAGCTAAAAGGAAAAACGAGTGCTATACACTTTATGAAAAAGAAACCGAGAAATGGAATAATGTAAAAGATTTCGAATATAAAGAGGATAGAGACACGTGTGTTGTTAAATATGCTTCTAGTGAACCCGCAAAAACTGAATCAGAGTGCAATAAGATGATAGAGAATATTCCAACATCGTTTAATCAAGAAACAAAAGATAGAATTTTTGACAGGTACTCTGATTGTTTAGAAAATTGGTTTAGTAAAGAATTTTAAGACTATATGTTTTCCTCGTCATCGAACCAAACACAGTGATTGTCCCATCTACTTCATACTAATCTATATTCGAACATTGAATGGCAACAGATTTATTGACACCCCATAGTATGGATTTACTTCTATAATTTTGATATATTTCTAATATACTTATCTTACTCGGGTTTGCAACCTTCGTAAGCTTGGGTATGATCACCCAAAATGCTATTCGAGCAACGTAAGAGTCAAACTACGCTTTTTTTGGATGCAAATTAAAGTATTTTGGTTATAAAATAACTACATGTATAAAAGCCATACGCCAAAAGATTTTAAAAAGTATTTTGGGTTGCCAGAAGATTACAAAATTGACGGTGTTCTTTCTTATGGAACGTGGAGAAAAAATGAGCACAAAGAATTACTTAAAGAAATTCTAATCGAGAGCGGTCTCCGGGTAGAATATGAACACTTAGGGGAGAGTTTTTTGCGTGATGTTTTAGTTTTTAAAATCAAGGGTAAAAGATTCTGGTTCGAGGTTGGATATGGTGGTGCTTACATTTCTGAAATATTTCATTTTGGATGTATGCTTGGTTCAAGAAAGAACATTATGTTGGGGACATGCGGTGGGTTACTTGAGACAGGAAAAACAGGAGATATTATTTTACCGACCTATTCTCACGGTAACGAAAGTACTACCAGAATGTATAAACCGAACTCCAAAAATAATAAACACTTCTCGGATCGAAAACTGAATAAATCTCTAAAAAGGCGTTTAAATAATAATCTAATGGTACATGAAGGTCCGGTAATTACTTGCCAGGCTATGTTGTCTGAAAGCTGGGAGGACGTACTAGAATGGTCCAGAGAAGGTTATTTAGGTGTAGAGATGGAAACATCTACTGTTTTTGCTGTGTCTAAGCATTTTAATGTTCCAGCTTCAGGTGTTTTGGTCGTGTCAGATAATTTAATAAAAAAAGAGACGACTCTGCATGGCAATTACGAAAAAGCCAAAGAGGCAAGAAATAAAATACGTGATTTAATTTACAAGATTGCTTTAGAGGAGTTATTGGAGGACTAGGATAATCTTGATAAACATTTACCCCTATAGTTTAGTGCCTTACGATTATTTGGATCATTAGTTAGTGCAGTTTCAAAGCAGCGTAGGGCGACTCGATAGAATCCTTGCCGAAAATATCTACCCCCACGTCTTATATAAGTATCTGCGGAAGTGGAATACCAGTACGAATGTTTCTCTGCGTGCGGATAAATCAATGAAACATTTTTCAATGTCTTGTGAGCAGCAGTAAAAAGACCATCGGAAGCTTGAGCAATAGCTAACTGGCTAATTGTTTCAGGAGATGGATTTAATGTGAAAGCTTTGCTTAAAACATCAATAGCCTCTTTGTACCGATTCATTCCAATAAGTGTCTTGCCTAACTTTAAAAGAAGGTTGCTATTACTAGACGTCGATTGATCATTAACAAGAATCTCATAAGCTTTAGAGTATTGCCCAAGAGCTAACAGGTCATCTAACTTTTTTGAAACATTAATAGTTTTTTTGGGGGTTGAGTTTTTCCTTACAGATATTGAGAATATACCTGAAGGATTTTGACTAAAAGAATCAACGATTCTTTTTTTTGCTTTCTCAATCCAATTTGTATGACTCTTTACCTTTTCTGTTTTAATAATTTCAAGGAACATTTTCCGATTCTTGGCATATTCTTCCTGTTTGTTTTTGGTGCGGAATCGGTGGCTTATATGTAATCCCGAAGCAGCATATAACGGGATCACATATTGACCGTTTGAAATAGCTTTTGCGGCAAGCAATCCGTCTGTGCATCCCCATCCTTGAAGACGTTCATCATGACCTCCGATATTTATATAAGCATCTCTTGAAAGACTAAATAGCGCGCCAAAAACAAGATCGGACAAACGCCACGGGTCCTTACAGGTTTCGTCATCAGGCATCCATAGCACTCTTTCATTTCCTAGATTTTTGTAATGTCCGCTTGTTAAGCACATGTTATCAGGCCATCCTGGAGTTGAGTAAATAATCCTTTCGTCATTAGCAAAAAAAGTACCCTGCGGGCTTCCATTTTGACGTATAAATTCAGGTTTAATATTTAATTTATCTCCAGAAGTTTCTGACCGAAAGCCTGCAAGCAACACGTCTGGAAAGAGTTGATGACGTGTTACAAAATGTTCAATTGCAAAGTAGTTCAGTATTATATCTGCATCACATGATATGACAATATCTCCCTTAGCCGAACTAATGCCTGTATTCAATGCTTTTGCTTGACCATGGTTATGAGTTTTTATAGCTATAAGGTTTAGTGAAAAAGAACTTTTTTTAATAATTTCCCACGTTTTGTCTGTTGAACCATCGTCGACTATAACCACTTGGAGTCTATTTTGATGTTTGATATTAAAACTGTTTTGCTCGATTGCAGTTAGGCAAGATAAAATAGTAGAGCTTGCATTCCAGGCTGGGATAACTACAGTTACACTCAACGGTTTTGCAGCAGGAATAGGTACGGGTGGATTATTGGGGTCAAGTGACAGAGAACAACCTGTAGATTTCAAATATTCGTCTTCCAGGAGACTATAATCATTGCTTTTTTCTTTAAGCACTTGATCTATAGTTTTCATACCGAGGGTTTTTCTAAAACCCATATAAGTGCGACTGGCAACCCCAAAAGGGCAGTTGCGATAGTTTTTGTAGTCAGACTGAAACCTTTCTGAGTTAATCTCATGTGTTTTTTTTCAATTACCGGTTCTGAGCATTGGAGCACTTTCAAGCCAAGACGTTTATATATTTGAAAATAGGTGCTATGCCAGTGAACATAATTCGTTATATAACCACGTCTTCCTGTTTTATCCTGAAACTCAGCTTGGGCTCCAAGTACAATAAGCCAAGGATGAACATCTGAAATTACAATATTTCCACCCGGTCGAACCACTCGGGACATTTCTTTTACAGAAGGACTAATATCAGGAACGTGTGTAAGTGCTAGCGCACAAATAGCTAAGTCAAAACAACTGTCGTCAAATGGTAACTTTGTTAAATTACCCTCAATAAATTTGATGTGGGGACTACGAATTTTTGCTTGTCGTAACATGGCTGAAGATTGATCCAGGCCCGTAACTTTATAGCCAAGTGAATATAAAAATTCGCTATATCTGCCTGTTCCGCAAGCCACATCTAAAACAGAACCTTTTGTGAGTTTTTGTAGTAATGCTTTTACGACCGGTTCTTCAACCTCAATTAGAAGATTTGCTGTTGTGTCGTATGTTTCGGCCCATGCAGTGTAGCCACTACTCAGACTATATTTTTTAACCTTAGTTTTAGATAAGGAATTGTTAGCAAAAGACCTGGAAAGATTGCGGATTTCGTGAAGAACGGATTTTGTAACTTTTTCGTGACCAACTAAACGATTACGTAAAAGAGCGAGCCCTGCTAAACCCAACTCATGTTGGTTTAAATAATTACGCATGTCTTTATCTACACCCAAGAATGATCAAGCTTTTACCTTTATATCGTTCTCTTTGAATAACTTTTAAAAGTTTTTCAGATCGCACTAAAGATTTTATCCGTGTAATGGCAGTAGAACTTGAGGATAGTAAAACCAATGATTCACTAGAGAGTTCATTAACCAGTTCCCCTATTAACAATTTATATATATTAAGATTTTCCTTTTTGTCAAGAATACCAATAATGCAATCGGTAGACTTTGGTTCGTTTGTGGAAATACCTACTTGATGCAGTAATGATATATTTTTGGAGAAAAAACCATTTAAAATTAAATTTCTTCTGGAATTTCTCAGGGCTAGTAAGTTTCTGTCAATCAGAAAGATTTTACCAACTTTACTGTATCTTGACAGTGTAACAGGCAAATAACCCTGGCCGGGGTTGAAAACGATAGCCTTGTCAATTTTATGACCATTTAAAATGGATAACCTTTTTGTGATCAACTCAGTTTCATAACTTAATGTGTCAAACTCGGGTAATCCATAAGTTGTTTTTATTGATACATTACCTGATTTGGTAGAAATGACTTTTTCGCCTCGGTCATATATCCCTCTGTCAAAAGCGCTTCGCATAGCTTTGGCTGCAGTTTTAGTATTTGAAGTAAACTCATAATGAAATACGACATGCCCTGGCCACTTTTTGCTGAAAAGAATTTTGATATTTGGGTCTTCAAGCACACTGGCCACATAAGTTGCAATGGCATCTATAACGACAACCACAACTTTACCTTTAGGCCTAAGATATTGCTGCCCATCTTTGAGAATATGAGATAGAACCGGCTCTCCCACTTTAGCTGGTATATTAGAAACAATAAGATCAAAGTCAGTTTCTGTTACATCGTCGAAACCAAGACTTGGGTAAATCTTAATATCATTTATATTATTCAATTTAGCATTTTGTTGGCTATAGCTTATTGCTAGAGCATCGCTGTCAACCATATGGACAACTGAAGATTGACAAGTAGTTTTTAAGGCTATACCAATAGGGCCATAACCGCACCCAAGGTCTAAAACTTTGTTAAAAACACTTACATCTTCAGAGGTAAGTGTCCTGAGAAGTCGTTGTGTACCAATATCTATCCCATAAGAACTAAAAAGGTCTTGCGAAATCAGAAATTGCAGGTTATAACCTCTATAAGCATATTGAACAGTTTTTTTAAAATAGACATCAGTATTAAGCATGTATATAATCGCGTTAAGATTTTATACCAATTTTACTTTAATTAGCATCCATAAATAGCAAAATTGGGGATCATAATCTCTTTCGACGAAGTCGTAAGAGGAGTATACATTTAAATGAGTGAAATTAAAATAGCTTTTGTTGGAAATTATCAGTACAATTGCGGGTCAAGTAATGCACTTCTAGGTTATGTGAGGGCAGGAAAGGCTATTAATTGTGATGTTCGAGTCTCAGATTTCGGGCATGTTGATAAAATTATCAGGAAAACAATTCCAGTTGCCGATAAAACTTGGCGCCCGGATTTGTTGGTGATTGTTTATGAATCATACCCCTTTCTCTCCGAAGCTGAAATTGGTCGGATATGCTCATCTACTCCTAGATCTAAACGTATTTTAATAGATCCAGACGGTAAATATTGTCAGCCTATTTCCTATTCGGGAGACACAAACCATTCAACTAACGAATCTTACAAATATTGGAAAGACTTATATGATTCGCTATCGGATACAATTCTGCAACCGTTTTTAGGCGAGAATAAGACCAAAAAAGTTTATCAGTTCCTTTATTTCGGCGTTGATAACAGTGTTTCTGACTTTCCTGAACGTCAAAAGAACTTTGATTTATTATATGTTGGCAATAATTGGTATCGTTGGCATGATATTAAATGGATTGTTGAGGTAGTTGCCTCCATCAGATCTCGGCTAAAGAAAGTTGCATTAATCGGGCAATATTGGTTAGGTGATGTTATGGATGAATTTAAAGAAGCTACTTATTCTGATCCAGATTTTTTACGTAGGAATAAAATAGAAGTGTTTGAACCTGCTCCATACGGCCAAGTCGAGGAGGCTATGGGTAGTGGTTTATTAAACCCTATTTTTATTCGACCAATACTAAATAAATTAGAATTTGTTACACCTCGAATGTTTGAAACCATCATGGCTGATTCTGTTCCTTTAATCCCTTATTATTTCAACTATGCCAAAAACTTATTTGGCGATGAAATAAAGAAGTTAATTCTTAGTTGCGAACATGCCTCAGGTGACATTTTACGAATACTAGATAATTATGATCAAAATAGAAATATAGTCAGAAATATTAGGAGAGTATTTATGAAAAAACATTCTTATGAACAAAGATTAAAACAATTACTGCAATATATATAAATGGCAAAACTAGTTTTAACAGCAGAAAATTTTGCTTTCGGTCCGATTGGGAAATTACTCGATATAGCCGACTTACTTAAAGATCAAGGTCATGAATTGGTTTTTGTGGGATTCGGCACGGCGTTGCAGCTTGCTGAGAGTTTTCCATTTACCGAGATATACAAGATTGATACAGACAATCCTGCGTCAAAAGATGCGCTTGAAAAGGTAATCACCCAAGCCGATATATTGATCAGTTCCATGGATCTTCCCAGTGTAATTATTGCAAAATGTTTGGGAAAGCCTGTGGTGTGGGTCGATTGTTTATTTTGGTTTTGGGAATCCATACCGGAGCCACTCTTTGATATTGATTTGTATGTTAGAGAAAGATCTTTAAAAGACAGCGTGAACGAATCGAAATACGGACCTAAAATCAAAAACCTTTTTAGCGTTGGACCGATAGTTCCAAAAATAAAGCATGCTGAAAGAAAATCGCAAGCTCTTATTTCTTTCGGGGGTGGTGAGGCGTCTTATTGGTACAAAGCGGGAATTGATTCAAATTATCCGTTTGTCATGACTGATATATTACTTAAAGATGTTGACTGGTCGCAGTTTGAAAGAACCATAGTCACCACGAGTAAATGTATCTTGAGGGAGTTATTTAAAAGATTTCCATTAACACCATTTGAGTTTAGTACATGCGGATCACATGACGGATTTATTAAAGAATTATCAGAGTCTGAAGTTCTTCTTATAACACCGGGTTTAGTAACATCACAATCTGCCTTTGAGTCAGGTACTCCCACGATTTTTCTTCCACCCTCAAATAATAGCCAGTACCTTCAGTTGGACGAGTTCCGGGAACTTGGTCTTGCGCGGGCTTCTGTGCATCTATCGGATTTTTTACCCAAGCTTGATTTGCGCGGTAAGCCTCCACGAGAAACTAGCAAACAGGTTTTGCGACAATTGTCTGAGCTTGAACAATCAGCAGAAATCCAAACTGGCATGGGTAGCCGTATAGACGAGTTAGTAAAGAACCGACGAAAGTGGTCTTTAGCATCTATAAACAATTGTCGTAATTTCATTGATTCCCTCGGCGGCAATGGCGCACAGGCTGTTACTGATAAAATTACACAATTACTGGTTACTAATGGTTTTCATTAATATGAATAGACACACAGGTCAACGCATTGAAATTACAAAAAGTTTATCCCCAAAAGACCTCGAGGAATATGCGGAATCATCAATAGAAGTTTTAATCCCCGCCCACAATTCATCTAGAAGCATTGGAAAGGTGATTGTCAATCTGGAATCTCAGATTCTTCCGTCAAACTCTCAGCTTAAAATTGTTGTTTGTGCTAATGCTTGCGAGGATAGTACAGTGTACGTTGCCAGAAACGCTCTTAATCATGCCTCTAAGACGAATAAGAATATTAGTAGCTCCTTAATTGCGACCTCTAAACCAGGTGAAGCTCAAGCATTAAATAGGATGTTAAAAGAGGCTATTAGTGAGATAATAATCGTGATTAATGATGACGTAGAACCGAGTCAATACAGTCTCGCGGCACTGTACATTGCAATGAAGAAGAATCCAAAATTGTGTGCAATAGGTATACCATCAAGACCTTTTCCAAATTTTGCTGGAAACAAACAAATACTCGCTGTCCGTATTGCTAATCAAATTAGTCAACTTTATCTGGAAAAAGATATTACCATCGTTGGCCGCATGTACGCATTCAGAAAATCTGTTATCAATCACTTCCCAAACATAATGTCAGAGGATAATTTCCTCACATACGTAAGTTTAGTTAGATCATCAGGCTATGGTATTGTCAAGGATGGCCAGTCCTATGTCTACCATAAACCTCCTTCAACCTACAGCGATGTATTTAGTCAAACTTTTATGCATTCTCTGTCCGGTGTGCAGTTTTTTCGAGAATATCCCGATGCCATAGACATGTTTTATTCTATTGAAGAAAGCATGCGTATTAAGGGAAAAATTGCTGACGAACAGGGAATACGCGATGTTGCACAAAAAATTCAGAATTGTTGCTGGCAGATGGCTGTTTTAGTTGACAAGCTCAATCCCGTCAAGGGCTCATTAAGAGAAAGAATTAAGTCAACCGTGTCATAACCCCTGCCTGTTGAAGTCAAATCGCGTTGGCCACCCAAGAGACTATTAAGATGTCCTTGACTTATACCAAAGGTTGATTTCGTTCCTATAATGTGTATAATGTCGATCTAATCTGTTAAATGAATAATAAAATAGCAATTATTGGCCAAGGAGTTGTGGGAAATGCATTTAAGAGGCTTGTCGAAAAGCATTATGAGATTGTGACGTATGACCCGGCGCATGACGGTAAATATCCCCAAAAGGAAATTGACACATGCTACATGGGGGTTGTTTGTGTGCCGACAAATTCCAACCCTGACGGATCCTGTGATATCTCGGTTGTAACGGAAGCCGTACAAAAATTAAATACCCCGCTTATATTAATCAAATCAACTGTTGAACCGGGAACTACGGATAAATTGAAAAAGAAAACCGGAAAACGGATTTGCTTTTCTCCGGAATATATAGGTGAAAGTAGTTATTATCATCCTTACTGGACGGATATGGTTGAAACTCCATTCCTAATTGTGTGTGGCGAAGAAGCCGACTGTAATGAGGTAATCGAAATTTTGGAGCCAATTATGGGGCCCACAAAAACGTACTTCACCTGCACAACTATCGAGGCTGAATTAATTAAATATTTGGAAAACAGTTTTTTTGCTACAAAGGTCACTTTTGTAAATGAGTTTTACAACATATGTCGTGCAGTAGGCGCAAACTGGCATAAGGTTCGAGAGGGGTGGCTTTTAGACCCGAGAATTAACAAAATGCACACATCAGTATTTGCCAACAAACGGGGGTTTGGTGGTAAATGTTTCCCCAAAGATCTAAAGGCAATTGTTGTAAGTTCAAAAAAAGCGGGATATCAACCTAAACTTCTCAAGCAAGTATTAAAAAGCAATGACGAGTTTGTAGCTTCAAACATCAAGTGAATTATAATTATAAAATTGTTACCACAAGCTGGGATGACGGCCACATACTAGACATTAAACTTGCAGATCTACTTAGAAGGTACCAAATTCCAGCGACTCTATATGTATCCCCCAATGGTAGACAATGGTTGAAAAAGGACATTCTCACAAGTAAACAGACAATAAAATTAAATAATGATTTTGAAATAGGCGCTCATACAATTACACATCCCGACTTAACAAAAATAAGTTTGAAGGAAGCTGCTAGAGAAATAAGAGAATCTAAAGAGTATTTAGAAAATTTACTGGGAAAAAAAGTGCCAATGTTTTGTTATCCAAAAGGTTTGTACAACGAAGAAATTAAAAAATTAACAAAGCGGGCGGGCTATTTGGGAGCACGGACAATCAAAACGTTTAGAACCAGACCTCCCTCTGATTTTTTCGAAATGGGAACTACAAATCATTCAGTTAATAGAAGTATTGGTTATAGTCTTGCTTTGGCTTTAGCCAATAATCCCAAATTTATCCCCTTTTCTTTTTACCGAGACTGGGTTAAGGTCTCATGCAAAACATTCGATGTTGTACAAAAAGATGGCGGTATTTGGCACTTCTGGGGACACTCATGGCAAATTGAACAAAATAACTGGTGGGGGAAGCTGGAGGAAGTTTTGGCTTATGTCGCCAACAGAACGGGAGTTAAATACTTAACTAATGGCGAGACCCTAGAGTGTTTAAAATGAAAAAAATTTACAAAAATATTATCGGGGATTCACTATATAGGAATTCATCATATTTGATCGCAAGTAATATCCTCTCCACGGCTCTTGGTTTTATATTCTGGGCTTTGGCTACAAGAGTATTTAGTACCCAAGATGTTGGTCTAGGATCAACTCTAATTTCATCCACAGATTTAGTTGTAGCTTTCGCATTGCTGGGTCTAAACATGGGACTTGTTCGTTACTTACCCGCTTCAGACAGGAAAAATGATAAAATAAATTCTGTCTTCGTAATAACCAGCATTACTTCATTGATTGCATCATTAATCTTTGTCTTAGGTTTAAGATATATTTCTCCAGAGCTAGTTATTATTCACGATTCACTTTTAGTCAGTGTCATGTTTATAATTTTTGTCGTTTTTTTAAGTCTCGCTGAATCAATAAAAAGCATTTTCAGAGCTTACAGATCATCTCAATACGTATTGATAAAAAATACAATTTTTAACTTCCTAAAAATAATTCTGATCATTATATTTGTCAATTTAGGCGCACTTGGAATTTTCTCCTCATGGCTAGTTTCACTAGTTATATCCTGTATTGTTAGCCTTATAATTCTAACAAAAAAATTCAACTATGAATTTAAGCCAATAATAAAAATTGATGTAACTAAAAAAATATTTTTGTATTCATTCGTAAATTATGTAAGTGAGTTTTTAGAAAGAGCCCCGAAACTTGCAATGCCTCTTATCATAACAAGTATCGCTGGACCCCAAAATTCAGCTTACTATTATATTGATATGTCGATTGCAACATTTCTCTTCATGCTGCCTGAGGCAATTGCAAGCTCTTTTTTTGCAGAAACTTCTACAAACGAGGCTGAGTTAGCCCTGAACACAAAAAAGGCTCTCAAAGCCTTTTGTTTAGTACTGATACCAGCAGTTATTGGTATTATGTTTTTAGGGAACTACATTCTTCTTTTCTTTGGTAAAGAATATTCCACTCAAGGATCGGAACTTTTAAAGTTACTTTCGTTATCTACCGTCTTTATTGCCATAAATGCACTTTTTTCAAATATAGTAAGAATAAATGGTGAACTAAAAAAACTAATTTTAATAAATTTTTTGGGTGCTGTAACTATATTAGGCTTAAGCCTTATATTAATTAACCTTTCTCTTGTTGGAATTGGTTGGGCCTGGCTGATCGGCAATACACTAATGAGCCTTTTCTATTTGGCTACTTCACGGTACAAATCTTGATATTTAAGAACGACCCTTTTTATATCATATTTTAGTGCCTTTTTTCTAGCGTTTTTCCCCAAACGTTTACGTAAGTTGGAATTTTCCATAAGCTTAAGAATTGCACGTTTAAGCTGAATAATATTCCCGGGTTCTATAATCAGTCCATCAACTCTATTATCTATGTATTCGCCAAACCCGACATACGACGCGACCACTGGTGTGCCGCAAGCCATAGCCTCCAAACCTACCATGGGCATACCCTCTGAATATGATGGAAAAGTGCAAAGAGTAACTTGCGAATAAAGCTTAATAAGACTTTCTCTTCTTTGGAAACCTATATCCTTTGTGTTTTCTAACTTTAATAAGCTAACCAAAGGCCCTTTTCCTGCAAATATAAATTTATAGTTTTTGAGTTGTCTTGCCACTTTCAATAAATCTTCTATGCCTTTGCCTTCGACATATCTGCCTACAAATAGTATCGATTTATTAAATCTTCTTAGCTTCAGTGGACGAAATTTATTAATGTCTACACCGTTTGAAATAACTTTTATTTTAGTTTTATTTTCTTTATCAAAATCCTTTACCAGCCAATTTGAGACCGAAGTAACTGTCACATCATTATCCTTAAGCATCCTATTTAAAAACATCCGAATCAATTTTTGTTCCAAGGTTTTGGGATTATGATAAATTTTTGTTTCATCTCCGCAAAGGGTAAAAACCAGAGGGACAGAGGGTTTATTAAGCATTGTTCCAAGTAGTATTAATGAGTTTTCAAGTCGGGCGTGAATAATTTCTATGCGGTATTTTTTGACAGACTCAAATAATCTGGATCGAATTTTTATTAAAGTATAAACTTTCTGAATCTTTTTGTTTGATTCAAGCCGGCCGAGATTTACAACACTTACACTCCTGATATCTTTGTATCTATCGCAAAGGAATTCGTTCACCAAAAGACTTACTGCAAACTCCTTCTTGTCAATATTTTTTGCCATATTGTAAATAGATTCTTCGGCGCCTCCCCAACTGTTTGACAAAACCAGTAATCCCAACCTTAGTTTTTTCATTTATAAATTATTGTCTCTGCGTTTGAATATATAAGATCTTTATTTTGATCCAAGAATTTGATTGGGTATTTGTAGATAAAAAGATCTCCTTTATGGCTTACTATATCTTCTTGTTTGTCTACATTCGTGTAATCTAGGTACACGTATGCCTCTTTAGTCAAAACTCCCGGAAGCACATTTTTGTAAGAAAACAATCCTGTCAAGGATTTTAGTTTAGAGTGAGATGATGAAGTGGAGTAAATATCATACAGGGTACTATAATTTTCACTCAGCCATTTCATAGATTCTGCCTCTGACTTATGTAGTAAATAGGAGTCATAATAAACACCGTCGTTTTCCAAATGCAGCTGTGGATAATAAAAACCAGTAATATAAGGTATGAAACCCGAAAGAGACAAAAATATGGTAACTAGAACTGCCACCGAAATACGACTGCCCAAAAACGCAAAAAAACCTATTACCATAGGCAATGAAGAAATCATAAGAGTCTGCTGGAAAAGGCGTTGGGTTCCATATTCTATTGAAAGAACTGGCAAAACAATAAAAATTGCAAGAGTAACAAAACTTGCGAAAACTAATACCAAGTATTCAAAGTCTAGATTTTTGACAAATTTACTCTTTCGAAGCAGAATAACTATAAGTCCAATAATCATAAACACCTGAATTATCTTCGCAATTACTTGTCTCAAATAAAAATTCACTCCAAAAGGGTCTATTTGGTAATTTATAAGCCACTGACCAATATTTCTCGGTGGGCTTCTGTGATCATCAACTAGATTTATTGCATATTCAGAATAAATTGCTTCATCATATAGTCGGTCTCTACTGGTCCGTAGTCTAGCCTCGTCGATACCTGTCTTGACATAATCTTTCAAAAGTTCTTCTTTATCAAGACTTTGCCAGCTAAACAAGCTGTAAAGGACTCCACCTGATTTGAGATCTTGGCTAAAAGTTTTTCCAAGGTTTTTGTATGTCTCAGTAATTACTCTGGTTAAACCTGTAGTTGTATTTGTCAACTGGACGTTCCATAGAAGAGTAAGGGCAAAAAGGAGTAGAATCATACCTAGACTTAGCCGTGATTTAGTCGGTCTAATTTTCAACTTCTTCATAATTCCTAAAGGATTTTTCTTGAGAACATGAATGGCTACATAAACGAAAACAAATAGAGCAATTGCTATATAAGTTGTAGAGTAATGAGATACCACCATACTGAAGCCAAAAATTAAAAAAAGTATTCTATTTACTTTCGACCTGGGAGTTTTAGCAAAAAGTTCAAGAAGGACTAATGAGAAAAAAAACATTGCAATTTCTTGCCTATTCAACATTGGCATGTCGTTTATAAAAGTTGGAAATGAAATAAAGCTAAATACCGAGAGTAAAGCAACAAACCTGGAAGTATATCTCTCAAAAAACAAAAATAAACTTACTCCGATTAAAGAAAAGATTATTTGGAATATCGTCTTGTAGATATACACGTCGTTTATTCCCAATAGCGAATAAAATACGGTAGGCAAGATTGTGATGCTTAGGCTGGCATTATACGGATCGCGGTACTCGGAAATGTCCCAAGTGTAATCAGACTTGGTTAATTGAAATACGAAATACTCAAGCTGGTTATCGTGTCCAGTTGTATACCATCCCCGTAAAGAGGTCATGAAAAGGAGTGCTAGAGATATAAAAAATAAAGATGCTGGATAAATATTCCGATCTAATTTTTTACCGAATATAGCAACCATTACGACCCATAATGCGATCGATCCTAGCATAGTAGTTGTATATGGGTTGAAATTGTCGTTGTTTAAAGTTACTGCTCCAAAAATGGCAAGAACCGGAAAGATTGAAGGGATAGATAACGATAACCAGTCTATAAATTTAAGTTTAGGCAATTTTATTGTCCAGACGATTCTTTTGTTTCTTGCCATTGCTAAAATTAGAAGGATTATTATAAAAAAGTTAAAGACAACTATTAAATGAGAAGTTGAAAGTGGTTCACTTATTTTCCAATTGGTCAGTACCCAATTTGTTATCAAGCCCGCAAACATCAAAAAAGTAACACTTAAACCTACCACATACACAATTGCTTCCCAAAATATTTTTTTCTTTATTTTTAATGCCAACATTAATAGCACGCCTGGAACAAAAGCAAGAAAGGCCATACCAAATATGGGTCGAATAAAAAAATAATTTATGTCCAAAGAAACCAGCAAGTTTAAAACCTGAAGCATTAGTAGAACCCCAAAAAATATTCTATTTTTAGTTATTTTCATATAACCCTTCATACAATTCTTCGAACTTTTTGACTATTTTTACCCATCTGTATGCTTGAGCTTTTTTGCGGCCACGGCGGGATAATCTCTCTGCCAATTTTCGGTCTTCGATTAATTTATCAATCATAAAAGCAAAATTTTTTGGGGTTGGCGGATCTACTAATAAGCCGGCGTCTTCGATAAATTCATGATTACCAATAACGTCCGATGCAATTACTGGTACACTGGCCGCCATGGCTTCTAAAAGGACAAGGGGTAATCCTTCCTGTTTTGAGGCTAATAAAAAAATATCGGCTTTACGGTAAAAATCAATAAGCTCCTTGCCAGTTTTACCCCCGTGTAATATCACATTAATAAGTCTCCTTTTAGTGATCATTTTTTCTATTTGAAGTAAAAGCTCGCCTTCACCAACTATATTCAGGGTTGTCTTGTTTTTAACCAAAGAAACTGCTTCAACCAAACAAGCAACATTTTTTTGAATAGAAACTCTTCCAACAAAAAGTAAATTAAAATCGTCACGAACAGCGGTCTTCCTCTTCGCTAAAAAAAACTCTTCCCCTACACCGTTGGGTATCACTAAAATCCGCTTTGTCAAACCATATTTATTCTTCATTAGATCTTTATACCGAGTTGACAAAACTACCACTTTATTTGCATTTTTCAAAACACGTCTTAAAAAGATCATTTTATAAATCGGCAGAAGAAACCCTAACCTACCCGACGGTTCTACATCCAAATGAAAATGGGCTACATACGGAATTTTTCTTATTTTCGAAATCAAATAAACTATCTCTGGAATAAAAGCTTTGGAAATATGTACATGCATTATTGAATCTGTGGGAATCAACAATAGTCTAAAAAAAAGCATCGGAACGACAGGTGTATGTGCAAATACAAAATCTTTAAGGTAGTAAACTGTCAAATTCTTTTCTGTTTGTCTCTTAATATCTTTGATACCGTTTGTACAAGTGAAGACGGTAACTTCATGACCCATATTTGCCAAACCGACGGAAATCTCTTTGGCAACATTTTGGACCCCACCGATACTGGGCGGATAACCTGGCGTAACTTGAATTATTTTCATTGTAAACGTATGACCTTATCAAATACTTCCTTTGTCATTCTGGCTCGATCGTCCCAGTTAAAATTATCTTGTATCTTTCGATACCCTTTCTGGGCTAGACTATCTGCCAACTTTTTATCCCTGAGAATCCTTATTATCGCATTTGCCAAAGCCTTTTCATCTCTGGGCGGAACCAATATACCACTCTTGCCGTCATCGATTATATCTTTCACCGCACCAACAGCAGTTCCTATCACAGGTATCTTACAAGCCATAGCTTCCAAACAAACACTCGGAAAATTGTCGGAAATTGAAGGTAAAACCAACAAGTTAGAAGTTTGATATTCGCCAACTAAATTTTTACCGAAAAGTCTTCCTTTAAACTCAACAAACCGGTTTATGCCTATCTTCTTACACAAGCTATGGTAATATTTGTAATTCCCTTCTCCGACTATTTTTAGCTTTATCTCTTTTATATGGTCTTTTACAAACCTTAAAGCTTGAAGCAGGTAAAAGAGCCCTTTGTATTCGACATAGAAATTTCCTACAAAAATGATTTCATTTCGGACATTTGTTTCCTTAGGTATAAATAGTCTTGTGTCTATCCCTTGGGTAATAGTTACTATCTTATGCGAGTAGTTTTTTAGAAAACTTTTCCCTATAAATTCTGAAGAACATATAATGACTTTAGCTTTGTTTAGCATGAATCTTAAAAAAAGCGACTCATAAATTTTAATTAATATGTCAGGAAGTATCTTACCTTTAATCATGGAGGGGAAATGGTAGCCCAATACGAACGGTATTTTACCGGCAGCCAGGGCTCCCAAATCTGGCATAAACGGGACAGGTGCACGACTGTTTATAAGGTCCGGCTTTTCTCTTGCAATTATCTTTTTTATGTGGAAATACCAAAGGGGGTTAATAGGGGTATTTGATAACTTAAACCAAAAAGGAAGCCTGTAAACTTTTATTCCCGAGATTTCCTCTTCCTGATATTTTTTTCCGGATGAAATTATAACTACTTTAAAATGATAGTCAGATACAAGACACTTGCACAAATTATACATGTGTTTACCTACTCCGCTGACATCTGGATAAAAATAAGAAGTAACAACTAAAATTTTATTCATATGCTAAATCTCTATTCTCGACATATAAAACATTTGGCCTGTTGCTGATGTACTCAAGCACGTTTTCAAGTTTTCCCCACTCTTTCTTTCTGTCTATAATCCAAGAGTGTCCCCAGAAATGGTAAACACTTCCCTCTTTAAGACTGTCAAATATCCTTTTAGCTAAATTTTCCCAATTCATATTTTCTAAAAACGATATTGGATTTAAGCAGGAAAACCTAGCAATTTTAAAAACGTCTTGATACTGCCTGAAAGCATGTAAACTCGTAGGACTTTCATAAAAGTTTTTCGGCATAGTAAACTTGTATCTTTCAACTGTGCGTGCATACAAAAAGCCGCTTTTCTTTACTAAATTTTGGATGTCTAAATTATGCTTGCCACGCGGATAACTAAAACTTATTAGTTTTTGCCCTGTGAGTTTTTCAAGATATCGTTTGCCTTCAACAATTTCTTTTTCTGCTTCGAGCAGACTAATTTTTGTTAATACAGGATGAGTCAGTGTGTGTCCTCCTATTTCAAAATCTTTACCTAGTTTAGTTATCTGTCTATCGGTTAACAGATCACTTTGGGTAAACTCTCTGTTTCTAGGTGGAATATAAAACGTACCTTTAATGGAATATTTTTTAAGTAACCTAGCTAGTTTAAGATCTAGAATGTGTCCGTCATCCCAGCTTGTAGTTACAACAATTTTTTTCATTAAATTACTTTTTGATAAATCTTTAAAAGTTCTTGTACGTTGTTCTCCCAACTTGCTTTTGCGATAGTTGTTTTTAGTGAGTAATGCACCATAGTATCTCTTAATTTCTTATTTTTAAATATTTCAACAATTGCTCTTTTAGTTTCTATACTGGTGGGCGAAATAAATTTCACGAAGTGCCTATCTAAGTATTTATCAAACCCTGGATGCTTACTTGTTATAATCGGTAAACCAGAAGCCATCGCTTCCTGTATAGACAGCGGAAATCCCTCGCAGTCTGACGGCAAAACGAAAACATCACTAGCTTGGTATATTTCGCTTAGTTTCTTTTGAGAAATTGCCCCTAAGAACAAAACTTTGTCTTTCTCATTAGTCATGTACTCGGGCACTTCGCCCAAGCCAACAATAATTATCAAGTAATCGCTGCTCTTTACTTCAAAAAGTCTTTGAAAACCCTTCTTTTTTACTAACCTACCCACATAAAGGACTATTTTTTTGTTAAGCGGAAAGCCATATTTCTTTCGTATTTCCATTTTTGTTTTTTGGGTAACTGGGTGAAAAAGGGAAGTATTTACACCATTCATAAGTGTCACCGCACTTGTCCCGTCTTTCCCTAACCAATTTTTCACATCTTCGTTTACTACTATTATTTGATCGCTAAGCTTTAAAACTAGCTTTCCCATGGTTTTATTAGTCAACAACTGGAGAAGGTTAGTCAATCGATTTGGATAGGAAATAAAACCAGCATGCTGAGTCAGGACAAAAGGTTTAGCAAATCTTTTTGCAACCAAAGCAGCCAGCATTGAATGAGGATAAAGCATGTCGTGACTGTGGACGACATCTGCGTTTTCAATATGAGATATGACCTCGCGGCTCAAGAAAAAGAAAGGTACTGGAATACTGAATTTATCCATGAAATTCAGGCAGTTTTGCTTCAAATGTAAAACCCTGTTTCTTTTGAACCTTTTCCAAGTAGCCGGTATGTTGCTACTGACAAGAACGACTTGGTGTCCCAGTTTTGTCAAGCCTTCTGCTTGCATTAATGCTACCTGACCCAATCCACTTCCGATAAAAGGATACGTATAACTGACTAAGATAACTACATTCATTTAAATACTTCGGACTTCCTTTCGTTGGGAAACCAAAACAAATTTTTAAAAAACATGGCAAGTATCTGTATTCCATCCTTAAACAATTTAATCTTCGTTTCGCCTTCTCTTTCGTCATATGTAATAGGTACTGAATAAACTTCATAACCGATCTTGACAATCTTTGTTATCATTTCCATTTCAACTGTGAATCCGTCAGACTGAAGGTAAAGCTTTAATTTATCTGCCACTTCACGCTTAAATGCAAAATAGCCACTTAAAACATCGGTAATATTGGCTTGATAAAAATGCCTCACCAAAAAGGTGTAACCCCAATTTGCACATCTGTTTGCAAATTTCAGCGAATTCTTTAGCACTTTACCACCCAGTCTGGAACCAACTACAACGTCGCAAAAATCACTAACTAAAGGCTCGATCATCCGCAAAATCTCTTTTGATTTATATGTGTTATCCCCATCCAACACCACAACATAATTTGTGTCTATGTCCAGCGCCTCAAATCCGGCCTTTATAGCATTTCCTTTCCCGGGATTTTTTTCACTAACAATCCGTACATTTCTCTGGAGAGCTACTTCTACTGTTCCATCAGTTGAATTATTATCAATTACTATAACTTCAGTTTGATAACCCAAAGTGAAGAGTAAATCTCTTGGAATGCCATCTATTACCTTACCAATTCCTTTCTCTTCATTAAGACAGGGAATTAAAATTGATATCTTTTTCATATGTCCTCCTCAATCCAAAAGCTAATTTCCTGATCTTTATTAACCAAACTGACTGTAATTTTTGCTCTCCCAAAGGATTCTGGAATTAAAAACTCTTCAGGAACCGATTTTGTCTCACCGTGAGTCAAGATAAATTCTCCTTTCTCAATCAGGCTCATACCTTCGTTTTCAGAAACTAAAATCTCATAAACATAATTTGTATCTTTATACTCAAGATTCCGTGTTGTGAATTCAAAAGAGTAAGGTTTTCCTTTCTCGATTTGCTTCGGTATGTTTAAATGATTAGAAAAATATAGCTCCGTAAGCGGTTCACGTTGTCTTTTTAAATTAGGTATAAGGATCTCTTTTGTTGCTTTAATTGATAGAAGTGCACCTACTAAAATAACAAAGAGTATAACTATCGTTTTTGATATACCCGCGAGATTGGGCCGGTTTATAGATGTTTTAAGATCTCGAAAACCCATATTCGTGGCTTATAGTAACGACAAAGGGGCGGATAGTCAACATCATATCTATATCTATAGTAATTAGTGAAGTATTATCTTTGCACCAGATTACACAAAGTTAGATATAAACAACGGTATTAGAGGAATAATACTCCGGGTAATTTCGAATGTTTAATTAATTTCCCAAACCCTTCTGTCTTCGCCGCCGAGCTTCCAAAAATAAAATTTATTTATGCCCTTTAACCGGACAATATTTATTTTCTTTTCAAGAGTTTCTTTGTCTTCGAACCAGACTTCATGGTCTACACCATCTATCTCATATTTAAAATATTTTGAATGTGTTCTGGGTTCTAATTTAATATCCGCAGAAAATTGATTTGCAAGAGATTCAATATCTTCAAAAATGAGCGATACCACTTCTTCCCCTCCCCAATCATACCCATAAAGAGGAAGAGCTATAACAATTTTTTCTAAAGGAATCTGATCCAAGGCATAATCAACCACGTCTTTAAGATAATTATTGGGTGTTATTGATCCTGGGCTAGTCGCGGAATTATGATAATCATAAACCATAATTCGTATCTCATCAGCACTTTCGGCGAGTTTTTTCCAATCCTGACCCAACGACCCTTCCCAGTCGTTTTTCCCTGTTTTTGAGTGTACAGTGACCGAGAGAGCTTTATTTTTTTGGTGAACGACTTTTGCAACCTGATCTACAAATAAAGAAAAAGCGTCCTTTTGGTTCTCTTCAATAGTTTCGAGATCAAGATCAACACCTGCATAAACTTCTGTATCAGTTATTTTTCCTAACGTTTGGATAAACTTTGTTATTTTATCTTTACTTTCCAAAAGCTTAGATATCCTTGTTCCGTCCAAGTCATTAGAGATCGAAGGAATAATCAAGATTTTTTTGTCTTGGGTATGCTGTCTTATTTCTTCCTCCTTGGTTTGATCGTTTTTGACGAGATCTGAGTATTCATCCAACTTATACCAGACAGGTGAAACACTTTTAAGTACAGTGTTTCTGTCTAAGCTTTCGTTAGCCAAATCCTCGCCCCAATAGGAAATCCAAGCACCAAATTCAGGTGGCATATCCATAATAAGGTAAGTAGATTCGGGCACCGGAGAAATAAATTGTTTAAAGCCAAAAAGATTACTCAAATAAGAAATTACCACCAAAAATATTGTAAAGATTAACGAAAATAGTACAAACTTTCTCACTTTCTTTTAATAAATTTACCAAGAAGCTTCTTTATTGTAGTTGAAGTTTTTGCCACAACAATTACCAAAAGGTGAATAACTAGTGAAATATTATTTAATCCAGGGATGGGCTGAGCCATAATTTCCTTTCTGAAATCTGCCATCTTCTAGTCCTTTGCCACTCTCCTGAGGGAGCAAGACCGAATAAGACCTTGAGAAAACTCTTAATAAAAATTAATCCGGTAAAAAGTCTCATAAAATAAAACTGAGGGATGTAAAGCATCATTCTGTATTCTTTGTATTTTAGTATTGTGTAAAGAAGCGATGGTAAAAAAAATAACCAGAAATCAAATATAAAAGGATAAATCATAAGCTCGTACCTAAACCTTATTATGACTGGAGAAAGAAGAAGAAGCGCTAAGACTATAAAACCATTAAAAATTCCCTCTGTTGCGAGTAGTGCCACTTCTAAGTCAAACTTCTGTCCTCCCCAGGGAACATTATGTTTTATAACACATTGCCAGAAACCCTTATACCATCTCTCTACCTGTTTAGCAAAGTCTCGAAAAGTTCCGGGATCTTGGGTATTAACTGTAGCTTTCGAGCAATACCCGATTTTCCCCAGTTTTTTCCTGTGTATTTCAAAAGTAAGATCCATGTCTTCTGTTACAGTATCCCTTGAAAAGTGTATCTTTTTAAACACCTTCGATCGATAAACAGTGGCGCAGCCTGGGCAAACAGCAATTGTGCTTGTCGCATTTTGTGAGTTTTTATATATATTTTGCGAAATTTCATATTCCCAAAGCCTGTATGCGGTAATCCAAGATGAATTATTTCCTATAACCTTGCCCGTAACTGCTATTAATTTCCTTTTTTTATTTAAAATAAAGCATTCGAGGATATTTTCTAAAAATTGAGATGCGGGCACGGCATCTGCGTCAATTGGCATTATGTATTCGTATTTTTCAGTTAGTTTAAATTTATTTATACCGATGTTTAATGCGCCTGCTTTGCCGGAGTTTTTGCGCAAAGACAAGACGTTATTTAACGGAAGGAATTTTAGCGCCAGCTCAAAAGTTTTATCCTTTGAATTATCATCGACTAGGTAAACGTCATGTTTATTTATATAAGACAATATGGTTTTTAGAGTTTTTTCAATAACAAACTCCTCATTTGAGGCTGGGATAATAATTGCCGTTTTTGAATTATTTTGTTTCATTTTATTGACAAAACCTGCTCCGGCAACGCAACTTGAAGTTTTGATTCCTCGACTAACTTAGTAATTTCATCAAGAAACTCCGGAGTAATTGCGTAAATATCATTTGAATAGTCTATCTGGTGAAACATCAAAACAACCCACTTTCTATTTACTTTTGCATCGTTTAGAAGACCTTTGATATCCTCAATTTTAGTTGTGTTAATAATAGTGTCAGCTTTAATAAAATAGGGATCCTCTAAAGGAATATCATTTAGCCCAGGTTCCGAGGTTCTCATTGACTTATAATACGTTTTTGCTATTTCATTTAATTTATCATCAACCACCCCACAGGGTACTACATAGTTATCAGCCAAAAGACCTTGAGACATTATTTCAATCTTAGAATATCTTAACTCGAATTCAAGTTTCTTGTACGTCATTATTTCTTGGTCACATTCGTGACTTACGCTATGTGAGTTGATTTCCCAGCCATTAAACTGCAACTTCTTTATTTGCCACCATTTTATATAACCTTCATATTTAATTAGCTCCGTTGGGACAGCTAGAGCGCCTTTAAAGCCATGCTTTTCAAGTATGGGGAAACCGTTAGTATATTGACTCATCCACGCATCGTCGAACCAAAAAGTTACAATGCCTCTTTTTTCCCATTCAAAGGAATCAATTAAATCTAGTTTTACCTTGGCTATTTCATCTTTATGAATTGTTGCATCGCTTAATTTTGGAAGATTATTCTGCGGTTCTACCTCATTTGCTTCGGATGACGTTATGTATTTTGTAATCAAAAATATCAAGATAGCTGGTATAATCATCCACATAGTTAATTTTAATTTCATGGATTAAAACCTCCTCTCATATATTTTGACCCCTTTTTCGTTATAAATTTCATGATAGTTCTCTTCAATTATTTCTGAAATTAAACTATTTAGTTCTTTGCTTCTTTCAAGTTTGGGAATGTTTTGATTTTCAAGTTCTATAAAGTTAAAATAACCATCTTCTACCGCCCGCGTGTAAATATTACTACCTTCATTACTCTTTTCATTTTCCAAATAATTTATATAGTCGAATGTAACGGTATATACAGGATTTATTTTTTCATATAATGCTAAAACGAATGCGTCGCCTGACTCAGTTAAAACTGTATCTCCCTTTTTAACTCTACCGTTAAGAAAATTTAATGACTGACCTAAGTTTAACCATTTATTATTTATTGTAGGCATCACCGAAAAAAGGTAAATTAACATAAATAATAAAAAGCCTATAAAATTGCCTCTTAAGAATGATTTCGCTCTTTTTCCTATATTTATTTTCTCGTAAATTAAAGGTAAAGCAATCCCTATTGGGATGGACATAAAAACTCCAGATAAGAAAATGTGTTTATCATAAGAAGGTGCACCCGGGTAAACAAAATGAAAAACCAATACAAAAAGCGTACCCATAATGAAACTTACAGCCGTCTTTACTTTTTTTGAAAATATTAAATATAAAAACGAAATTAACGCCAAAGGTGCTATCAACAAATATTCATTTACGAACATCTGTATTTTTGTTGGAATATCTAATATTTCTAAGGTGGATTCGGTGGTAATATAGGTATAAAGATTACTTAAATTTGTAACAGTATAAAAACCAAACATTAAAAGTATCGGAATAATAAAGTAACTAAACCAGCCATTTTTAAAAAGATTCTTGAACTTCAATTTTTTTAGATAGAGGAGGGACACTAAACACGCGTAAAGTACATATATTACTGCTAAATATTTGAATAAAAATGATATGAAAAAGGCAACACTTGAAAGCATATAAAGCTCATTTTTGGGTTCTTTATCTTTCATGTTCCGAAATAAAAAATAAAGACCCAAAAAAATGAACATAAAACTGGGTATATCGTAAGTTGCTAGCCTTGAGATATAAAATGAAATGGGTAAAAGAGCCACTATGGCAACTGTAACTAGGGCTGTTGGAAGTTTTTGCCTTTTCTTCTGAAATAGAGCCGCAGTCTCACCGGCCAAATAAATTGTACCCATACCAAAAAGTACGTTTATAAATCTTGAGAACTCAAGTCCACCAATCTTGTAGGCAATTGCTGTTACTACCGGATATGTATAAGGACTACCGGCCATCCAAGTTACGGCATCCAGATTTTCCCAGTCTTTTTTGAAAAGACCTTCTGTGCCCACGACTACATAAATTGCCTCATCATTAAATGGACTATTGTAATTAAGATTAATAGCCCGCAGTAGCAAGGCCAAAAAAATAATCGCAATAAAAATAAATCGCGACATTAGAAGTATTATACCTATAATATGTTAATAAGTCAATTATATTGCCTATTATTGTAGTACTATAGTATTACAATCTCTCAACGCTATAATACTCTGGATAATAAAGAAATATTGCTGGCGAATCTTCGAGTAAAAACCTTTGAAAATCAAGATAAATTTTTTTCCTGGATTCGAAGTCAAGTTCCGTGCGTCCATCTTCAAGCAAATTATCAATTCTTGGACTTTTGTATTTTGTTATATTAGTCTCTATTTGTGTAGAGTGCCACACAGAATATTGATCTGGATCAATTGGAATATCGTAAATTGCTAGAAAAAGTTGGTATTCGTGAGGTGTAATAGAAGAAACTTGGACGGAAGTATTAACCCCAATTTCTTTTAAGTTTTGGGCAATTTTTTCAGCTACCGGAAGTAAAGAAGGATAGGAAGCAATTTTTACTTCCAATATTTTATTATCTTTATCTTTTAGATATTGATCCATAATCTCTTTTGCACGCTCTTTATCATAATCGTATGATTTGACTTGAGGATTATAGGCCCAGGAGTTAATAGAAATAGGAGAGCTTGCCCGCTCCCCCAAGCTTTCTTTGTCTATGGCGTAGGCAAAAGCCTGGCGAAGTGTCTTGTCTGTTAGAAGATTATCTTCTGTATTTATAAAAATTATAACTAGTCTGTTTCTATTGACTTCATTAGCAATTTTGACCGTATTCCATGAGTCGAGTGGTTTCGGGTCAATAAGGCCTTCTATCTTGTCAACCTCGGCAGTTCTAAAAGCCAGTTTAGTCTGATCTTCTGTGGGATAAAACTTATAAATCTTTTTAGTACCACTATCATCTGATATAGCTAAAGTTTGGACAAAGCTACCCATCAGAGTTATTTTATCTATTTTCCAGCTTGATACACCAAGTAATCCTTTCTTAAATACTGGTTTTGATACAACAACAGGGAAAGGACTATAAGGTGTTGAAAGTTTAAAGACGATAGTATTTTCATCCGGGAATTCACTTATTACATCGCTAAAATTGTAGTTTAAATCTCTTGACTTAAGTGGAGAACCGTCGTTCCATTTTAAATCTTTCTTGAGAATAAAGATCCATGTCTTTCCCTTATCTGGAGTTTCCCAACTTTGCGCCAAGTCCGGCTCTACTTTACCGCTTTCTTCGGTTTTTGTAAGTCCGCGAGATATCTGACGCTGTATATTATATGGAATATCCTCAACAGTAAATCTTCCAGAAATGCCGATCCTTACTATTTTGTTGTCGAAAATTAAAGGTGCTATAGCACGCACAAAAAAAAATGAAATAGTTCCTATTATAATACTCAGGATAAAAACTAATCGAAAACGAATAATAAATTCGATAAGAAGCCTTGTTAGGTATCTAATCGTAAACATGAATTGTACTACACTAAAAGCTCGAGCGTAGATACGAGTAAAAAGATAAAAGATATAACAAAAGTAAAACGAAACACTTGATTTTCAAGGCCGCGCCTAGTAAAGGAAAAGTTTGCACTTCCCCATACTCTTCCGAACCCCTTTCCTTTAACTTGGAGTGAAATAAGGACAATTAATACTAACCCCGAAACTATTTGGCTGATAAGAAGAATCTCTTTTGACATAATAAGATTATAACTTATTGAGGATTACTTTGCGACCCAGTAACTAAGAGTGACAAAAAGAGATAGTAAAAATGAAAAACCTACGTATGAGAGCACTCCGGTCCATTCTGTAGGAGGAATGTTAATTAACTCAGAAGAAAACCCAGCAAATTTAAAAGAAATCACCTTAAACTCTTCTAGAACCAAATCCACAATGAATAAAGTAACAGCAAATCCTACCCATCTGAAAACCCCGAATGTGACTAGGTTTAACGGAAGCAGAAGTAGATTGACTACAGGCTTAACTAGATACATTGAAACTGTTAGTACTGCAACAGTTATAAAAAAGCTTTTTGCTCCTTGGCTAAAAACTAATCCTACTGCAATAATATTCGCAAAATAAAGTGACAACGCTTGTATACTAAAAGATCGGATTAGCCTTTTCATAAAAGCTTCTTTTTTACTTAAGAACTATTTTACATTTTTAATAAGTAGTTCTACAAGTTTATGGTGATATGCTCTTGCGAATCGGTGGGCTTCATCTCTAATTTTTTGAACGAAGTTGAGGGCGGGTCCAGTAAGTCTATATTCACTAAATCTTCCCTCATTCATAAAAACTAACGTTTCGTAGCGCTTTGCTATACCTATTATCGGCACAACCCCCTTTAGAGCGTCAACGGCTGCTTTTACCTGGGGCTTACCTCCGTCTACTATAATTAAATCCGGCGTTCCCCAGGAAGAGTTTCTTGAAAGGTCGCTGATATGACTTACTCTTCTTAAAATTACTTCTTTGATGGAGTCAATGTCGCTTTTGCTATTTTCGGACTTAATTTTGAACCGTTTATAGCTAGATTTATCAGCTAAACCTTTCGTAAATACCACCATTGAAGCCGCAGGGCTTGTGCCTGTTAGATGACTTACATCGAAACACTCAATCCGATTTAACCTTTTAGTTACAATTCCATGACTTTTTAGTACCCTCTTTAGCTCATTTTGCTCATTTCTTGTAATATCTTCCATTAAATTCGGATTTTCAATGTAATTAAAATTTAAAAATTTTTTTGTTGTCAGATTGTTAAATAATATAAGTTGATTTCTAATCTCTATTGCTTTTTCATACTCTTGGTTTTTTGAAAATTTATCCATTTCACTAATTAACCCTTTCTTCACTTTTTTTAGTCTTCCGTCAAGAGTAGCCCTTACTCTTTTGATATTTTTAAGGTACATCTTACTTAAATCTTTTTTAATCTTTAAATTTAAAGTTTTTTCTATTAAATTCGGGCAGGGATTACACAATCCAATCTGATTATAAATGCACGCAGTTTTACTGATTTTGTGGTCGCTAAAGGGAAGTACTTCTCGGATTGTTTTTAGTAATGTCTTTGTTTCCTTGAAACTTAGGTATGGGCCCCAATAGAATTTTACCTCATACAAATTTGTTTTTCTCACAGCTTTAACAATTGGGTATTTATCATTAGTAATTCCTATATAAATTGGAGACTTGTCGTCTTTAAGTTCTATATTATATTTTGGTTTGAGACTATTTATAAGCTTAGCTTCAAGTAGAATTGCTTCAAATTCACTATTTACAGTAATGGTCTCTATAATCTTTGATTCTTTGACCATTCTCATTGTCTTTGTTTCAAGATTCAAGTTGAAGTAACTTTTGACTCGGTTATTTAAATTTTTAGCCTTTCCCACATATAGAACTTCTCCGTTATTGGATTTAAAGATATATATACCACTAACATCGGGGAGAGTATGAAGAGAAATCGACTCAATCTCGTGAATTCTTCTTGCCATATGTTTTTCTTACGAAAAAAAACAATACAAAAATTAATAAAATTATTATAAAAAGAATTAACGCAAGGCTAAAAACTATAACCTCGTTTTTATAAGTTTCTATGCTTTTATTTTGGTCCTTTAGAATAACTGTAATAACACGAGGTGTACTTTTACCCAAAAAGCTATATGGAACGGTTGTTATTTTTTCAAAAGTCGAAAAAGGGGCAAGAAATTTAATCATGTTTAAATTAACAGTCGTCTTGTCAAAAAGTACTTGAAACCTCTCGCTATAAAGAGCTGTGTTACCTGTGTTTGTTATACTTATCTTTATTTTGGAGTCGGTCCAAGGTCTTGTAGAAATTGGCTCAAGAACGATATCAACTGATTGGGTATGTGTTAACCCTTCAGTTGCGAGTGTCACAAAGACATCCTTTTGAGGATTTGGGCCAAGTTTATAAGAACCTGGAGGATATGGTTTTTGAGGATCTTTTCCGTGCATTACAAAAGTAAAATGCCTGAGATCAAGTTTACTAAAATAATCAGTACCACCTGTTGTCGAACCCCATGTAGGATCAACGGGTTTCCAATAACCTAATTCTTCGTCCCAATACTCAGGCCATGCATGCAAGACGTCAGCGACCAAAGAAAGGGGTTGGATAACAGGATTTTCTGAATACGCAAATCCGTTTACTTCCCTTGCGGGGATTCCGGCTGCGCGTGCGATCGCTATAAAAAGATCTGTGAACTCCGTACATATTGCCTTTTGTTGATTATCTAACGCAGCAACTGCACCTAATCTTTCTACATTTGGCCTAACTTTTGAATAGTCATAAACTAAAAAAGACGAAACATAGTCATAAATAGCTTTTGGAGTTTTAAGTTTACCCGCCAACTCCTGAATTTTGGAGTCATTTACTTGCCAAAGATTTGTTTCCAACAACGACTCTTCTAAATATTCTTTGGAAGGGAGTGGAAAACTTGAATCTGCTGACGAGTAAATTTCAACAGCGCCAACTACTTTAATATCCAGTTTCTCCCGAGGATCGAGTACAAAAGTTGCCAACCAGTTATTTTCTTCGTCAGGATAAATGTTTTTTGGTCTTGGATCGATTGATTTTAGAATTACCTTTTGAAAAGCTGTGTCTGGAGGTATTGCAATATCCAATTTTGACTCTTTGTTTAGAGGATTCTCCAGATGATAAGATAAATCAAAATCAAAGACTTGAAAATCGCCGAAAGCAGCTGTTATTCCGTTTAAAGGTACATCTTGGGATTTAAAGAAAAAGGCAAAAAAATTTTCTCTTTGTTGCTCAGTAGTCGGCTTTGGTGAAATATAAGCTGGCCTGCCGAATATAGAGGGGGTTAAAAGTGTTACGCTTGTTACATCGTAAACATTATTTGCCTCTTCTTTTGGAATTGATATTTCCCAAACCGAACCGGTTTTAGTTACAAAATCGTCTGTTTCAAAAAATATCTCAAAGGATCTTTTTTTTCCAATACCTACAACCTTATCAAGTTCTATGATAAGCACCCAATAATCTTCCCCTTTTTGTGTAAGTATAATTAAAGATTTGCCGTTTTCAAAAGCCTTGGGGTTTTGCGGACTCGTTCCTTTAACAATTAAGCTAAATTTGTCTGCGTAGTATTCTGTTGTTAAATTTTCGATTGTTATTTCGTGATTTACAACTGTAACTTCGTTTTCTTCGACGAGATACGATATACTTGCAGTCGTTTTAAAATTATCAGTTGTAGCGAATACTGATTTTAGGCCAATAAAAAATAATAAAAAAAGGTGTGCAAGAAATATTTTTTTCATTCTTAAATAAATTTTAAAGCACTTTTGTCAAAAAATCTCCTGTGTAACTATTTTTGTTTCGGGCAACTTGCTCTGGTGTTCCTTCGGCAATAACGTAGCCGCCCCTGTCCCCTCCCTCGGGTCCAAGATCAATTATCCAGTCAGAATTTTTAATCACGTCTAAATTGTGCTCGATTACGATAACAGTATTTCCTCTATCAACCAAAATTCTAAGAACTCTTAACAATTTTTCAAGGTCTGCAAAGTGAAGGCCAGTGGTCGGTTCGTCTAATATATATAGTGTTCTGCCTGTTGACCGTTTAGACAGTTCACTTGATAGTTTCACCCTTTGAGCTTCTCCTCCGGACAACGTCGTTGCGGACTGACCCAGCTCGATATAATCAAGACCAACATTTTTTAGTGTTTCAAGCTTGTTTATAATCGCTCCATTGGCGTGAAAAAAATCCAAGGCCTCAGACACCGGCATCTTTAAAACGTCCGAAATATTTTTCCCACGGTAATTTACTTCTAAAGTTTTTTGGGTATAGCGAGTTCTTTTACAAACCTCGCATGTTATCCAAATGTCACTCATAAACTGCATTTCGATTTTAATTTGCCCTTGCCCCTCACATGTTTCACACCTTCCCCCTTTTACATTGAATGAAAACTTACCCTTATCAAGTCCTAATGCTCTAGCGTCTCGTGTTGTAGAAAATAAGTCACGAATAAGGTCAAAAACTTTAGTATAAGTTGCTGGGTTACTTCTTGGAGTTCTTCCGATCGGAGACTGATCAATGAGAATTACTTTGTCCAAAAAATTTTCACCTTTTATATCTTTATAAGCTCCGGGTATTATTTTGTGAAAAGGATTTTTTAAAACCATTAAGGCATGATAAAGAGTTTCTACAACGAGAGTCGACTTACCTGATCCTGAAACGCCTGTTACACATAAAAATTTGCCAAGGGGGATAGTAATATTTATGTTTTTAAGGTTAAACTGGGACGCGCCGATGAGGGTTAATTCTTCCTTGACCATTTTGTTATTAATAGAATTTGATCTAACAATAATTTTCTCTTTTCCTGATAAATATTTAGCTGTAATAGAATTTCTGTTTTTTAACAATTCTTTCGGAGTTCCCGATGCAATAAGTTTACCTCCAAGGCTTCCTGCTCCTGGTCCGAAATCGAAAATATAATCACTTGAGAGCATCATTTCTTTATCATGCTCCACCACAAGTACAGTGTTACCCATGTCCCTTAAATTTATTAAAGTTTTTATAAGTTTTTTATTGTCTCTGGGATGAAGACCAATAGTTGGTTCATCTAATACATACAAAACTCCAGTTAGTCCGGAACCTATTTGCGATGCGAGTCTTATCCTTTGGAGTTCTCCACCGGCTAATGTCCCAGCTCTCCTCTCTAAGGTCAAATATTCAAGGCCAACTGAAGACAAGAAGGATAATCTTGACACTATTTCGAAAATTATGGGATTTGCTATAGTTCTTTCCTTATCACTCAGTACATTTAACTCAAGATTTTTTATCCACAAAGTCAAATCTGTAACCGATTTTTTTGAAATATCTGCGATTGATTTGCTTTCAATAGTAATACTTAACGACTCCTTTTTAAGTCTTGCCCCAAGGCAGCTTTCGCAGGGTGTCTCACGCATAAATTTCTCCGTCCCCAACCTTACGTAATCTGACTGGGTATTTGCGTGGCGTAAAGTTAGTTCACCAACAAACCCGTCAAAAGATTCATAAATGTAGGTAAGGTTCCCCATCCTGTTTGTACCTTCCACTTTAAAAACCTCTCCCTTTTTACCAAAAAGAAGTAAATCTTTCTTTTCTTTATTTAATGAATTAATGGGGGCTTTTATGTCTATATTTTCTTTTTTACAAAAAGTCTTAACAATTCTTGAAAACCACGTGTCGTGTTCAAACATACTAGAGAAAGGAATAACTCCACCCTCGATTACTGATAGCTCCTCTGCAAATAGTAAATTTGGCTCAACCTTTAAAATACTTCCTAGCCCCAAACATTTTGGGCAAGCACCATGAGGAGAATTAAATGAAAAAGTTCTAGGTTCAAGAGGAGGCAAACTGACGTTGTCAACGGGGCAGGCAAATTTTTCGGAATAAAGATGATCTTCAAGTATTTTTGGAAACTCTGGTAAAATCAGTGTCTTGTCTTTAATCAATGATACTACAACCTGTCCCTCCGAGAGTTTAAGAGCCTGTGATATTGACTCAGATAACCGACTATGTAAATTATCAAGATAAAGCTTGTCGGAAAGGTTTTTTGATTCAATACTCAATTTGTCGATCAAAACATCAATGGTATGTTTGTTGGTTTTTATCAGATAGAAATCCTCGCTTAAGTTTTTGATAACATCATCAATCCTGACGTATTTAAGGCCTTTTGTACGGAGGTTATCAAAAAGGCTTGAAAATTCTCCCTTTCTGTCTTTGACAAGTGGGGAAAAAACCGCAAACCTTACCACTTTCGATTTATAGGAATTTTCTTTTATAAGGCCTTTTATGGAGGCTACTATCTGATCCAAAGATTGGCTTGCAATTTCCCTTCCGCATAACGGACAGTGGGGGTGACCAACTCGGGCAAAAAGAAGCCTTAGGTAATCATAAACTTCAGTAATCGTGCCTACAGTCGAGCGGGGGTTATGTGATGTGCTCTTTTGGTCAATAGAGATTGAAGGAGATAGGCCAGCGATTGAATCGACGTCTGGTTTATCCATTACGCCCAAAAATTGTCTGGCATATGTTGATAAGGACTCTACGTAGCGCCTTTGACCTTCAGCATAAATAGTATCAATTGCAAGAGAACTTTTACCTGATCCCGATACCCCCGTAAAAACGACCATTTTGTTTTTCGGAATGTCGATATCAATGTTTTTTAAATTGTGCTGTCTAGCCCCTCTAACTTTTATATATTCCATAACAATTAAACCACCCAAAATCGCGTGGCAACAAATTGTAGCACAAAATTATATCTTGAGGCTTTTGATGTATTTCTTAAAATCGCGGAAAATTTATGCTACTCCAACTCTCTTACTTTGTCGCGGATAGTGGCGGCAAGCTCAAAATCCAAATTATCGGCAGCTATTCTCATTTCCGTTTTTAGTTTTTTTGCTATCTTTTTGGCGTCCATCGGTGTGAGAGATTTTATGTCCAGTTTATCCAATATTTTACTAACTTGTGTCTTTTTTGTCTCAAAAAGTTCACTAAACTCTCCTTCTTGCCTTTCTATTACCCGATCGCGAATAGGCTTTACTATAGCCTTGGGTACAATATTATTTTTTTCATTCCATTTAAGCTGATAATTCCTACGTCTTTCTACTTCATCAATGGCTTTTTTCATTGAGTTGGTAACGTTTTGTGCATATAAAATAACCCGGCCTTCAGGGTGACGGCTAGCCCTACCCATCGTCTGAATCAAGGACACCTCACTACGTAAAAATCCCTCTTTATCGGCATCTAAAATTGCGACCAACGTCACCTCAGGAAGATCCAACCCTTCACGCAATAAATTAATTCCAACCAAACAATCATATTTACCGCTTCTCAGTTCATCTAAAATATCGGAACGTTCCAAAGTCTTTACATCCGAATGCAGATAATTAACTTTAAGCCCTTCCTTCTTGAGAAATTCCGACAAATCTTCAGCAGTTCTTTTAGTAAGCGTAGTAATAAGCGCTCGTTGACCTTTAAGTCTCAAGTTTTTGACTTCTTTTAAGATATCTAGGACTTGAGTCGTAACCTGTCGCACGTCTATCATTGGGTCTACTATGCCTGTTGGGCGAACAAGCTGCTCTGCTACAAACCCTTTTGACATCGATAGTTCCCAATCACCTGGAGTGGCACTAACAGCCAAAAAATTCGGAACCCTTTTCATAAACTCCGTGAAAGTCAAAGGTCTGTTGTCAAAAGACGCAGGAAGCCTGAAACCATAATCAACCAATACTTTTTTGCGTGAAAGATCCCCGGTGTACATTCCTCGGATCTGTGGAAATGTTATGTGGCTTTCATCGACAACAACCATCCAGTTTTTTCCGTAAGCTTGTTTAAAATAATCTAAAAGACTATGTGGTGCTTCGCCTGGTTGTCTTCCGTCAAAATATCTCGAGTAATTTTCGATTCCCTTGACATAGCCCACCTCTTTTATCATCTCAAGGTCGTAATTAACTTTCTGAGTCAACCTTCGTGCTTCAAATTCTTTACCTTCATTTTTAAGCTCAGTTGTGCGCTTATCCAAATCCTGTCTTATTATTTCGAATATATTATTTTGTCTAAACACTTGAGAGAGAAAATGTTTTCCTGGGTAAAGTACAAAAGACATTAAGTTTGTTATCAACTTTCCAGATATCGGGTCAAATGTAGTAATCTTTGAAACTTTTTCTTCTTCAATTTCAATCCGAAGACTTATATCTTGGTATGACGGATAAACGTCAATTGTGTCACCAAATACTCGAAATGTTCCACGATGGAATCCAAAGTCTGACCTTACATATTGAAGTTCGACAAGACGGTTTACTACTTCATTTCTTGCTAAATTACTGCCTATTTTTGTTTCAAGTGTAAACTTACCATAATCTTTAGGTGAACCGATATTGTAAATACAGCTTACCGAAGCGACCACTATTGTATCCTTTCTAGAAAGTATATTCGTGGTTGTTTGGAGCCGAAGTTTGTCAATGAGCTCATTTATTGATGCATCCTTTTCGATATATGTATCTGTTGATGGTATATAAGCTTCAGGCTGATAGTAATCATAATATGACACAAAGAAAGAAACGGCATTTTCCGGAAAAAAATCCCTCATTTCCTGATAAAGTTGTGCGGCTAATGTTTTGTTGTGAGATATGATAAGCGTTGGAAGCTGGAGTCTATAAATACTACTGGCAACCGAAAAAGTTTTTCCAGATCCTGTCACACCCAAAAGCACTTGATATTTATTTCCATCTTTAATCCATTTCGTAATTTTTTCAACAGCTTGAGACTGGTCACCAGTAAGTCCAAAGCTAGACACAAGTTTAAACTTTCCCATATGAACAATTATAGCTCACGCTTTTGTTTTCAACGATTTTGATATATTTTGTCATATTGACATATTCGGGTTTTATTTGTAAAAAGTATATATGACACTCGTTGTATACAAAAGGCAAAGACAGATAATGGACTTCATTAGACAATATATTGAAGTGAACAATTCGGCACCGACCCTTCGTGAAATTGCAGACTCTATAGGAGTTGGTTCGCTTGCTACTGTTCACGAACACCTTGCCAATCTTGAAAGTAAAGGGCTAATTAAAAGGACTGGTGGAAAAGTTAAATCAATTACTTTGCTTGATAAAAAGAGCATAAAAGAAAGTAATGACGGCCAAAGCTTAACCGTTCCAATACTAGGTTTTATTGCAGCGGGTTTACCTATCGAAACATATACAGACCCCAACGCTACCATTTCCATTCATCCCACTTTCGTATCCGGTCAAAAGCGAGTCTATGTACTCCAAGTCAAAGGAGAGTCTATGATAGATGAGCAAATCAGGGACGGAGACTTTGTCGTTGTTGAACAAACTGAAAACGCCAGAGACGGCGACATAGTAGTAGCCCTACTTGATAATGGTATGGCCACTCTTAAACGTTTTTTTAAAGAAGCTACGCGCGTAAGGTTAGAGCCGGCAAATTCTACAATGGAACCCATTTTTGTCAGAAATGTCAAAATTCAAGGAAAAGTAGTTGGACTGATACGAAAGTACATTAACTAACTTAAAAAAAGTGCTTCTTTTTAGCTGTTTCTGATATTTTTCCTAACAAGTTTCGTCCTGTCATTTCAATGGGTGGAGTAATCCCTAGAAGAGAAAGTATTGTGGGTGAAACATCCGCAAGTATTCCGACTTCCAGGGTAAAAGGTTTATTCAAAAACTCTTTAGAAATTACCACAAAAGGAACGGGAAAAGTGGAGTGTTCCGTATCGATTGCTCCTGTTTCCAAGTTTATCATCTCTTCCACATTACCATGATCTGCTGTAAGTATTAGATATCCACCGTATGCTAATATAAAATTCGCCAGCCCTCCAATGCAATCATCTATAACCTTACACGCAGTAACCGCCGCACCAATATTGCCTGTATGACCCACCATATCAGCGTTAGCAAAATTAACAAGAGCAAAAGAATATCCGTTATTTTTTAATCTTTCTATAATCTCTTTTGTAAGTTCATGAGCTGACATTTCAGGTTTTAAGTCGTAGGTGGGTACTTTAGGTGAGGGTACAATTAAATTTTCCTGCTTGGCAAAATCTCCCTGTAAGCCGTTAAAGTAGTAAGTCACAAATCTTTCCTTTTCGGATTCGGCAGCACGTAGTTGTTTAAGGTTATTTTCGGAAATTATTCTTCCTAAAGGCATATTTATAAGTTCCGGAGCATAAGCCACCTTTGCTCCGTTTTCGACCAAAATCTTTTCGTATTCGGTCATTGTGACAAAATAAAGGTTTGAAAGTGGGGCCCCCCTCTCGAAAGTTGGACGAGTTGTATCTGTTGTAACCAAATGGCTTTTCTCATATTTTATTCTGTAAGGGTCAAACTCCATTGCAGCAGTTTGCTTTTCAAAATCTTTTAAGACAAAGGCACGCGACAATTGTCTAGGTCTGTCAACTCTGAAGTTAAAAAAGATTATGGAGTCGTTACTTTTGATTGTCGCTAATGGATTCCCTAGAGAGTCGACGATAAGAGACGGTTCAATAAACTCGTCTGTCTTTCCTTGATTGTATGAGCTTTCAATTGCTTCTTCCGGGGTTGAAACTTTGCTGCCTGCTCCTTTAGTTAGGGCAAAATATGCTTTCGCTGTCCTATCCCAACGAAGATCTCTGTCCATTGCCCAATACCTACCCATAATGCTTGCAATAATACCAACGTTTTCCCTTTTTATTACCTCATGTACCTGGCTTATATATGTTCTAGCCGAAGTTGGTGCCGAGTCCCTTCCATCGGTAAAAAGATGCAAATAAACCTTCATAAAATTCTCATTTTTAGCAAATCTTAGCAATGCGAAAAGGTGCTCTATATTTGAATGTACTCCACCCGCGCCAACCAGACCCATCATGTGAACATTCGAACCGTTATTTTTAGCATGTACGAAAGCGTCTTTTAACACTTTATTTTCAAAAAAACTCCCGTCTGCAATCGACATATTAATTCTTTGCAGATTCTGGTAAATAATCCTTCCGGCGCCTAAATTGAGGTGTCCAGTTTCAGTATTACCATCCTCTCCTTTTGGTAGTCCAACAGATTCTCCTGAAGCTAAAAGTTGTGTATGTGGGAAAGAAGCCCAAAATCTCGTAAAGTTTGGAGGCTGAGCCTGGGATATAGCATTACCTGGACCTGGTGGTGCGATACCCCAACCATCAAGAACTACCATTATTACTTGATTATTTTCCATCTAATTGAAGTTTACACAAGACTAAAGCTCCAAGTCTATAGCGGAAAGCCTGTTGTACTTAGCAACTCTTTCACCTCGGGCAGGCGCACCAAACTTTACATAATCGGCACCAATTCCAACTGCAAAATCAGCTATAAACCAGTCGTTGGTTTCACCGGATCTGTGGGAAACTATAATTTTCAAACCTGCGTCCTTAGACATTTTTACAACTTGAAGTGTTTCTGTTACAGTCCCAACCTGGTTAGGCTTAACCAAAATACTATTGCAAGCTTTTTCTTTTATGGCTTTTTGGACTCTTTGTGTATTCGTAACAAGAAGATCATCTCCGACTATCGTTACGCTTTTACCCAAAATCTCTGTTATTTTTTTCCAGCCTTCCCACTGGTCTTGTTCTAAAGGATCCTCCAGAATAGCAAGGTGATATTGGTCGTTCATGCTTTTATAATATTCGATCATTGCATTTTCGTCTAAAGGGGACGATTTATCACGAATTGTATATGATCCGCCTTCAAAAAATACTGATGCAGCAACATCAAGTCCCAAAAACACTTCTCTTCCTAAGCTATATTTTGAAAGATTTATTGCTTCGATTAATAGTTCCAATGCATCAGTGTTGGTAAAAAGGTTTGGAGCATATCCGCCTTCGTCACCAACAGAATGAATAGCCCCCTTTTTAATAAGGGTTTCTCCAAGAAAGTGGTAGATTTCAACTCCAGATCTTAAGGCTTCCTTGTAAGTCCTTGAGCTAGCTGGTATTACAAAAAATTCTTGAAAGTCGAGATTTCCTGCTCCGTGAAGACCGCCATTTATCATGTTAAATATAGGGGTGGGAATGTGTTTATTAACAGAGATACCCATAGTCATAGCCAAGTTTTCAATCCAGGCGAAAGGGTGGATTTTTGCTTCCACCGCGGCAGCCTTAGCTACAACAATTGAAACGGCAAGAATTGCATTTGCACCAAGTTTAGATTTATTTGGAGTACCATCTAGGTCAATGAGAATACTATCAATGTCAAATTGATTTTTTGGGTCTAACCCGACAACGGCGTTTGAGATGACAGAATTAATGTTTTCTACAGCCTTTAAAACTCCTTTACCCGTATATATATTTGGGTCTTGGTCCCTTAGTTCAAGTGCTTCGTGTGTTCCGGTTGAAGCTCCTGATGGAACTGAAGCTACTACATACGCGTCCCTGTCGAGAACGCAAACCACTTCAATTGTCGGAATTGAGCGCGAATCAATTATCTGCCTTGCCCATATCTTTTTTATTTTGCTCATAGCGAGTTTACTTAACTATTTTCTTTTCCGCTTCAGATATTACCTTTCTGACCCTTCCAACAGCGTCAGGGTTAACAGAAATGCTTGTTATTCCGCATTTAACTAGAAATTCAACAAAATCGTCATAAACGGACGGAGCTTGACCGCAAATTGAGGAAGTCACATTTTGCCTTTGACAGTGCATAATCGTTCTTTTAATTGACCAAAGGAGTGCTTCTGACCTTTCATCAAATGCGCTTGCTACATCAGCGTTGTCGCGATCTGTTCCAGTGACAAGCATTGTAAGATCGTTTGCTCCTATCGATACTCCGTCGATACCAACTTTAATAAATTCGTCAATCAAAATCACATTAGTGGGAATTTCAACCATCATCCATAACCTAAACGTAGCAGAGGAAA
>Ga0209542_10000443_pt1 | contig 100011 bp, 132 predicted proteins | sample RifCSPhighO2_01_FD_184028 | JGI IMG/M metagenome (GOLD analysis project Ga0209542, IMG submission 184028) | Soil microbial communities from Rifle, Colorado - Rifle CSP2_plank highO2_0.1 (SPAdes) (version 2) | ecosystem: Environmental > Terrestrial > Deep subsurface > Rock core/Sediment ...
AAAGTTCGAACCGACTTTTTTGAACAAATGAGTATTTTCCTCATTTGTTCGGTCGTTTGCCAATTCCATATTGTATTTCAAAAACTTTTCGGTAAGTTCGAACCGATTATTCGCTTTTTGCTCAAAAGCCAATAATTTCTCTTTGAGAAGCTGTTTGGAGGCAACCAGAGCGTTCTTTGCATCACGATATTCTTCGAGCGAAAGTGCGCTCTCCAAATAGGCGTTCATCAGCTTCTCTATTTTGGTTTCCAAAAGAGAAATTTCGGCTTTTATAGAGTCTGCAAAAAGCGTACTCGATTGGATTTCGGATGATTGGTCTTTTCTGTTCTCCGCAATCATCCAAGAAAGCCAATCGAGTGGCAAAGAAACTTTTTTGATTTCCTCTTGGATTTGAGAAGTGATGAGCTCCTCACGGGCATACTTCTGCTCACAAGGATTTTTTCGTTTGGTACACCGCAAATAGTTATGACCTTTCTGTGTTTCGGTGGTAATGAAGCAACCACATTCTCCGCAACGGAAAAATCCTCTGTACAAAAATGGTTTCAAACCTTTGGAATGCGGTTTAGATTTTCGGCTCATCACTTCTTGAACTGTATCAAAAAGTTTCTTTGAAATAATCGGTTCGTGCTTTCCCTCAAAAATCTCTCCGTTGTATAACATCAAACCCGTGTAGATAGGATTTTTGAGAAGTTTTTGATAATTCGACACCGCAAGTTCCTTTCCGCTTTTTCGTTTCAATCCAAGTCCGTTAAATTTGTTACGAAGCTCCCGCAAAGTGAAGTTTCCTGTGGAATATGCCTCAAATGTCTTTTTGATAAGGGGAGCAATATCTACATCAACCACAATTCTTCCATCCTCGTTTCTATATCCCAACGGAGACATTTGAGGCCATATACCGTCCTTCACTTTGTTATTCTTCCCACGCTTGATATTCTCACCGAGGTTATCAACGTAATACTTGGATTGCGAAAAAGCAATTGAAAGCATGAACTTGCCTTGCGGTGTCGGATCAAACCAAAAAGTTGGAAATTTCATCTCGCTAATCACACCAGTATCAACGAGATAAATCACCTTTCCTCCATCAACACTATTTCTCGCAAGTCTATCGGGGTGCCACGCCAAAATACCAGACGCCTCGCCTTTCTCCATTCGCTCCATCATTTCGTTAAACAAAGGACGGCCTGGTATTTTGGCGGTCTGCTTTTCGACAAAGACATCTACCACTTCAAGTTGTTCTTTCAGCGCGAGTTCCTTTAATTCACTCAACTGGTCTGCAATACTACGAACTTGCCTGTCTTTGTCGTCAGTGGACTTGCGAGTATAGATGAAAAACTTTTTGGTTTGATTATTCATAGAATTGTATTGGCAAACGACGAGCCACGCGGAGCGTGGAAAACCCTTTCAGATTCAGAATTTTTTGGGGGGAATGCAGAACAGACGGCGCTTCGCGCCGACCATATTTTTGGTTCAGAAACCCTTTTCGAAAATTTGCGGTGTTTATTGGACAAAGTTCGAATGTATTTTGAGTTAAATCCTGATTCAGACTAAATGCGCCTCGGACATGCTCGCGGACTCGCGTGTGCAAAAACCAAAAAATTTCCTTGCATTTTCCTCGCGTCTCCTCCCCCCACCCTTCCACCGCGAAGCGGAAAAAGAAATGGAAAGGAAATTTTTGGTTTTGCTTCGCCGCTACTATCATACTAATACATAATAACCTATGATGGTATATTCCACAATCGGTTATATCATGTTAGTATATCTATGTCAGACAAATACCGAGTAAAATATCAAAAATTGACCGTAAAACTTCGTTCAGCTCGCCTAGAGGCAGGTCTAACGCAAGTAGAAGCAGGCAAAAAGCTCAAGAAGCCACAGGCGTATATTTCCAAGATAGAACGAGGCGAGCGTAGGGTTGATGCGGTAGAATTAGCGGAACTGGCAAAGGTCTATAGTAAATCCTTGGATTACTTTATCGAATAAAATGAAAACAACTTTTAGTGAAAAGCAACTGGAAGTACTATCAGAACTTGGACTAAGTAAAATCCAAGCCACTTTGTATTTGACTTCACTAAGACACGGAATATTGTCTGTCTTGGAATTATCCAAAATCACCAAGATAAATAGACAACAAATTTATGCGGAAGCAGAAAAATTAGTTGATCTTGGAATTTACGAGCTGACTCGAAAACAAGGAAGAAAATATATCCCTGCAAATCCAGCGAAGTTAGTAAAAGTTGGAAAGAAAAAAATTGATGAGACCGAGGAAATTTTAATAAAATTGTCAGCAATCTTGCCTGAATTTGAGGCTCTTTCAAAACCAAAGAAAAATAAAGTTGTTGTAAAATACTTTGAAGGTTTGCCAAAAATTAAGGAAGCGTATGAAGAAGAATTGGAGGCTTCAAAAAATACAGAAGTTTTATCTCTTGCTGGTTCAATCGACAATATTTTTGAATTTTTCCCAGAATCATATTGGGATAAATGGAATAAAAAATTTATAAAACATGACTCAAGAAGTCGGATGCTCGTCCACAATTCTGATATTGCCCGCAAGACCGCCGAGGATGACAAGCAATACAAACGAGAAACTCGATGGCTTCAAGATTTTCCTCTCAAAGTAAATATTGATGTTTTCAATAATACCGTTCTCGTTGTCTCTTTTCACGATGAAATCGCTATTTGGATTGAAAGTCATATGTTGGCACAATCCTATCGCATAATGTTCAATACGCTTTGGGAGGTAGCGAAACCTTTCAAACAGTAAAAGTGTTGTAAAGAAACTTACAACTTTTATACCTTAAATTTCCTTGCATTTACTGACTTATTTAGCGCCTTCATGGCGTTTTTTCATTTTTTATTACACGAATTAGCTAATCATGGAAAAATCTCAATGGGTAGTACAGACACCGCAACAGGCCAAAAGGCCAAGAAAGGAGAAAGTCATGCCACCAAGTGGATTCAGCGAGAAAGCCGTGGAAGGTGCTCTCGTCTTCGTGCAAAGTTGCTACGAAGACCTACTGGAGGAAGTTCGCTCCGGAAAACACGCAAGCTACGAGGAGGGAATCAAGTTCGAGATCGCGCAGATCAAAAAAGCCCTCACAAAGCTCCACATCGACGCCGAGGGAACCCTCGTCGAACGATGAGAACATCAAGCCCGAAACGCTAACAAGTGTTTCGGGCTTTTCCTTTGTATCCTCAAGGGAGCAATCCCCGCCGTTTTATAATTTTTCTTCAAAACGGCGGGGGTTTGTGCGCGCATAGGGTGGGTGGGGTAAGCACATGTAGATTTGTTTGTCCCTAGCACAATCCATATTCTTTGAGTTACCACACACTCTCTCGAAGTCACCAAGCGAACACACAACGCCGAAGCAGCCAGCGCGAGCGAAGCGAGCGGGCTATGCGTAGGCGGTTGTGTGTGGTTCGCGGATGTTAGAGCTACCACTAAACGTGGATATGGGTGCGCCTCGGTCGCCGTGAGGGTGGAGAAAAGAGCAATCAAAATATGATAAAATAAGATTGCTCTTTTCGGAGACTGAAACGGCGAAGCAAAACCAAAAATTTCCTTTCCATTTCTTTTTCCGCTTCGCGGTGGAGGGGTGGGGGGAGGAGACGCGAGGAAAATGCAAGGAAATTTTTTGGTTTTTGCACACGCGAGTCCGCGAGCATGTCCGAGGCGCATTTAGTCTGAATCAGGATTTAACTCAAAATACATTCGAACTTTGTCCAATAAACACCGCCAAAATTTGACTCTTTTGCCTAGATTTGTTAGCTTTAAGGGAGCCCGAAAGGGCATTTTAATAGATATGGCAAAAACTTCAGTTATAGCAAGATCTTTAAAGAGACCGAAATTTAGCACTCGGGCCGTTAATCGATGTTTTAAATGTGGTAGAGGCAGAGCTTACATGAGAGATTTTGGTCTTTGCAGGATTTGTTTTCGAGAACTGGCTAATGATGGTAAGGTACCAGGGGTCAAGAAGTCTTCATGGTAGTTTACCTAATTTCTAATTAACCCAATTGATCTAAAATTGGGAATCGTTTAGAAATTAAAATAATTAGAATAAAATAATTAGAGCAATTAGAAATTTATGACAGACCCAATAGGAGATTTTATAATAAGAATCAAGAACGCCGGAAACAACAATAAAGAAAATGTTTCGGTGCCTTTCTCAAAAATGAAACTGGCTATCGCCGAAGTGTTGAGTGACAAGGGATACTTGGGAGTGGTAACCAAAAAAAGCAAAGGCGATGCAAAATTTTTGGAGGCTGTGTTGCTTTATACGGCAGACGGTAAGCCAATCTTGTCTGGCGTAAAAAGAATATCAAAACCCTCCAGACGACTCTACCAAAATTCTAAAAGTATCAAAATATTTCGCAAAGGTTTTGGGATGTCGGTCTTCTCTACTCCCAAGGGCATTATGTCAGATGTAGATGCCAAAAAAAATAATTTAGGAGGAGAAATATTATTTAATATTTGGTAGCATGACACGAATACACGAATTAGCACGAATGACACGAATAAAAAAACAAAATGAGTAGAATAGGAAAAAAAGGAATACAAATACCAGACAAAACAGAAATTTCTATAAATTCTGGCGCTGTTTTGGTAAAAGGTCCCAAGGGCTCTTTGGAAAGGAATTTTCGTCCTGATATTTCAATCGTTATAAGCGATAAAAGTGTTTCTTTAACTCCTGCCAAGGAAAATAAACAAACAAAGGCTCTGTGGGGCACCTATGCTTCTCATATAAAAAATATGATCAAAGGGGTAAATGATGGTTTTGAAAAGAAACTTATTTTGGAAGGGGTTGGTTTCAAATCTCAGGTGAATGGCCCCAAACTGGTGCTGGCATTGGGCTTTTCTCACCCGGTGGAAGTGGTAATCCCAGAAGGATTGAATGTAAAAGCTGAAAAAAATGTTTTGACCATGTCCGGTATTGATAAGGAATTGGTTGGAAGTTTTAGCGCCAAAATCAGAGATTTGAAGAAACCAGAACCCTATAAAGGCAAAGGCTTTCGTTATTTTGATGAAGTAATAAGAAGAAAACAAGGCAAGAGATCAGTGTAATTGAAAATTTATAAAATGGATACAAAAATCAAAAAAATACAAAGAGAGAGAAGAAAAAAGCGAATCCGAGCCAAGGTTTTTGGTGTAAGCGACAAACCCAGACTTTCTGTCTTTAAATCAAACAAATATATTTCGGCTCAGCTGGTTGATGATGCTCGCGGAGCTACTTTAGCTTCTGCTACTAGTAAAAATATTAAAGGCAAAAGCGTATTAGAAAAGGCTAAAGCGGTGGGAGAGTCGATTGCCAAACAGGCCGAAGTCAAAAAAATTTCTACAGCCGTATTTGATAGGGGCGGATATCTTTATACCGGATCGGTCAAGGCGGTAGCAGATGGGGCAAGGGGTGCTGGTCTCAAATTTTAATTATTTAAATTTAATCATGTCTGATAAAGAAAAAAAAGAAATAGAAGAACTTGTCCCACAAAGTGATAGCGAAGTGGGAGAAAAAATAATAGAAACAGTGAGCGAGGTGACAGATGTCTCTAAGATTGAAAAAGAAGCTCCTGCCACTCCTGCGCCAGCGTTTAATCTGGGTGGCAACAGAGATAGGCGCAAAAATGAACGCAGACCTTCTAGAAGACCCGAAAGAGCTAGGCAAGAATTTGATAATAAAATCATAAGTGTTAGGAGAGTGACTCGAGTGGTCGCTGGTGGTCGTAGATTTAGCTTCAGTATCGCGATGGTAATAGGGGATAAAAAGGGACGAGTAGGAGTAGGTATCGGTAAAGCGGGAGACACCCCCATTGCTATTGATAAAGCCACATCAGCCGCTAAAAAGAGTATGATTACAATACTTTTAAACAATAAAAACTCTATCGCTCATCCGGTAGAGGCCAAGTATTCTAGTGCCAGAGTCTCTATTATGCCCGCTCCGGGTAAGGGAATAATCGCCGGTAGCGCAGTTAGAGTTGTTTTGGAATTGGCTGGTGTAAAAGAGGTTTCTTCCAAAATTCTTTCTAGATCCAAAAACAAATTAAACATTGCCAGAGCGACCATCAAAGCCTTGGAGATGCTCAAAGAAGGAAAAATTAAAAAAACCAAAGATTAAAAAATTATGCAATTTCATAATTTAAAAAAGAATACGAAAAATAGAAAGGCCAAACAGGTCGGTCGCGGTGGCACCAGAGGCAAGACTTCGGGCCGTGGCACCAAAGGCCAAAACGCAAGAAGCGGTAGAAAAAAGAGGCCAGAAATGAGGGACATAATCAAAAGATTACCAAAGCTTCGTGGTCGTGGTAAAAATTTCTTAAAATCTAGACTCGAAAAAGCCTTGCCTATAAATATTTCTCGCGTGAAATCGCATTTCAAAGAGGGAGAAGAGATAAATGCCAAAACTCTTTTGGCAAAAGGTCTCATAAAAACAAGAAACGGAAAACTTCCAAAAATAAAAATTTTAAATGGCTAACTTCATTCACAAAATAAAATTAGTATTTGGAGATAAGATTTTGAGAGGCAGGATTTTATTTACTCTCCTTATCTTGGTCTTGTTTCGTTTTATGGCGACGATACCGATCCCCGGGATTGATGCTTTAAGATTGGAGCAATTTTTGTCGGGCAATGATTTTTTTGGTTTACTCAATATATTTTCTGGGGGTGGTCTTTCAAATCTTTCTATTATAATGCTTGGTGTCTCTCCATACATTACATCTTCTATTATTATGCAACTAATGACTGTGATGTTCCCAAAACTCAAGGCGATGTATCAAGAGGAGGGGGATTTGGGCCGAAAGAAATTTTCTCAATATTCAAGACTTCTGACTGTGCCTTTGGCTTTAATGCAGGGGTTTGCCTTTATCACCTTACTTCAAAATCAGGGTATTTTGGCCAAGCTCTCTACTTTTGATCTTGTCACAAATCTAATTGTTATTGGTACAGGCTCGCTTCTCCTTATGTGGCTTGGGGAGCTTATCAGTGAATTTGGTATAGGCAACGGGGTCTCTCTAATTATTTTTGCGGGTATTGTCTCTGTCTTGCCAAGCTCAATAAGCCAACTTGTCTTTTCATTTGATCCTTCCCAGCTGCCTGTTTATGTAGGCTTTTTGGCAGCTGCTCTGGTGGTTATTTGGGGAGTGGTGGTTATTACCGAAGCCGAAAGGCCGATACCGGTCACTTATGCCAAACAAGTCAGAGGCAACAAGGTATATGGCGGTGTCTCTACGTATTTACCACTTAGAGTAAATCAGGCGGGAGTTATACCTATTATCTTTGCCCTCTCTATACTCCTTTTCCCTCAGATGATAATCAAGTTTTTGGTTAACGTGAACAACACCATTATTCAAAATATTTCTTCTTTTCTGCTTAACCTTTTAAATAATCAGGCATTTTATGGAATAGCTTATTTTTTGCTTGTTTTCATCTTTACTTATTTTTATACCGCCATTACTTTCGACCCAGATTCAATATCTAAAAATTTACAGAGGAGTGGTGCCTTTATACCAGGTGTTCGCCCCGGCGTCTCTACATCTGGTTATATTGCCAAAACACTTTTCCGCTTGACTATGGTGGGAGCACTCTTCCTCGGTGTGATTGCTGTCTTGCCCCTCATTGTAAAAGCTTTCACCGGCATTAGCGCGGTGGCTATCGGCGGTACCAGCCTACTCATTGTTGTCTCTGTCGTGATTGACTTAATCAAAAAAGTAGACGCTCAAATCTCCGCGAGGGAGTATTAATTCCGTTTCCCAGAAGATGACCTTTGAAGATTCTGCCCCAAAAGGTCATCTTCAAATTTTTTCGACCCCACCCCATCCGACTTATGTCGGCTTGCCCCTCACCTTGCGAAGGTGAGGGGAGAAATAAGAACTATTTTTGTTTTTTAAATCCTGTCTGATATACTGGAAAATATGACACCACAAACATTTATATTTTTTGGGCCATCTGGTTCAGGTAAAGGCACTCAGGCCAAGCTTTTGCAGGAGGAACTTAAAAAAAGAGATCCGGATAGAAAAATACTTTATATAGAAACAGGGCAAAGATTTAGAGATCTGGCTCTCGGCGACTCTTTTACCTCTAAAGAAATAAAAAAAGTAGTAGAAAACGGGGGGCTACTACCTGAATTTTTGCCAATATGGCTTTGGACGAGCATTATGATGGAAAAGATGAAAGGGGATGAACATCTTTTTATGGACGGACTCTCTAGACAATCCAAAGAGGCGCCAATTTTAGATTCGGCTGTGAAGTTTTATAAAAGAGAAAACCCTACCGTTATTTCTATAAATGTTTCGGACGAGTGGGCTATTGCAAGATTGAAGGATAGGGGTAGAAACGATGACATAGACGAAGATATAAAAAAAAGACTAGATTGGTATCATAAAAATGTTGTGCCAGCCATAGAATACTTTAAAAACAATCCTTACTACAAATTTATTTCTATAAGTGGTGAGCGGAGCATTGAAGAAGTACACAGAGAATTAATGGATAGAGTGGGCTTATGATTAAATACAAAACAGAAGAAGAGATAGCCATAATGAGAGAAGGGGGCAAGATTCATGCTCGGATTTTGAAAGAAGTAGCCAAAAAGGTAAAACCCGGAATAAGGACCGATGCTCTCAATAATTATGCAGAAAGGCTTATTGATGAAGCTGGAGGTACCGCTTCCTTTTTGGGGTATCAGCCATATGACGCCAAAAGACCTTACCCAGCAGCTCTTTGTGTCTCTATAAACGAAGAAATAGTACATGGTATTCCAAATGAAGGTGGTGGCCGAATTTTATTTGAAGGCGATATTGTTACCTTGGATCTAGGGTTAACATACCAAGGTTTTATTACCGATGCGGCAATCACTGTACCGGTCGGTAAAATAAGTAAAGAAGCGCAAACACTTATCCAAGCGACCAAAGAAGCATTGGAGAGAGGTATTAAAGCAATGCGACTACATGGTCACATTGGAGACATAGGAGATGCCGTAATGCAGATAGCCAAGAAACACGGTTTTGGTATTATAGAAGGACTCTCTGGCCATGGGGTGGGCTACAGCGTTCATGAAGAGCCGTATGTGCCAAATAAAGCTAATCGTGGCGAGGGCCCCAAGCTTCTCGAAGGGTTGGTCATAGCCATTGAGCCGATGTTTTCTTTGGGCAGTCGAGAAATAAAAAGACTCTCCGATGGCTACACTTTTATTACCCGAGACAAATCTCTCTCTGCTCATTTTGAGCATACGGTGGCGATGACTAAGAATGGGGTAGAAGTGCTCACGAAATAAGAATTTTGCTTTATCTGATTTTTAGTTTACAATCAGTCGGTTATTAGTTATTAAATTTTTTAAACGAAAATGTCACATTTTAAAGAAGAAAAAACATTTCTGATGATAAAACCGGACGGTGTCCAAAAGGGTTTGATTGGAGAAATTATCAAACGCATAGAACAGCGAGACTTGAAAATAGTAGCTATTGAAATGTTTCAAGCGACTCCAGAACAGGTGAGTGGTCATTATCCAAAAGATGAAGTCTGGATTTCTCGTCTGGGGGACAAAACTCTTTCTACTTATACAAAATACAACATTGATCCAATTAAAGAACTTGGAACAGGTAATAATCTTGAGATTGGCAAGATGGTTCGTGCTTGGCTTATTGATTATATGACGAGCGCTCCCTTGGTCAGGATGGTTGTGCAGGGACTCCATGCAGTAGATATGGTCAGGAAAATTGCAGGGCCCACTTTGCCGTATCTTGCCGACATGGGCACCATCAGAGGTGATTTCTCAAATGATTCGCCCATTCTTGGTAATATTGAAAAACGAGCGGTGATGAATTTGGTGCATGCCTCCGAAACTGCCGAAGAGGCAAAGCATGAAATAGAGTTTTGGTTTGGACAAAAAGGCAATATATTTGATTACAAACGCTTCGGAGTTGACAGGTAAAATATGTTATAATGGTAGTAGGGTTACTTGGATTTTTTCTAACTTGCAAATTTTAAGGGAGGCTAACTTTTTTCGACATAAAGTCGGGATCGAGGCCACCCACCTAATATTTTTCAATTAGGGAATTATTCTGGGTAGCCCTACAAAAAACATCCGCCGGTGCGGTGTTTTTTGTCCCACATAGTCGCGTCTGACGCGACAAAGTGGGATATGTTATTATATTTTTATGCTAAAAAAACCACTTTTTTGGGAAATGTTTGCTTCGTTTTTAATTCTTGGGGTGCTTAATTATATTGCTTTTGTTTACCATCTCTACTGGTCTACTTATGAATTTGACAGTCTAGTCCATTTTTTTGGAGGAGCGTCTCTTTCAATGTTTTTCTTGTGGTTGTATTTTTTCTCTGGATTTTTTAATCCATCAAAAATAAATTTAATACAATTTTTGATTGTTTCCATTGTTGGGGCAATGTTTGTCGCTATATTATGGGAAGTTTATGAACTTTTTTTGGGGGAAGTGTTTATCCAAGAAGTGGAATATCCATATGACACTATGATGGATTTGGTGATGGATTTTTTGGGAGCTTTAGTTGCCTGTTTTTATGGATATTTGAAAAAAATATGAATCCCAAATTGATTTTCTTTGGAGGTGTCGGTTCTACAACGGGGGCTAATATAATGCTTCTGTTTAACGATAAGAAGTTGCTTGTTGATTGCGGGCTCTTACAAGGTGGCAAGGAGCAGAAAAATTTTGAGCCCTTCAAATATGATCCGAGGAGTGTTGATTTCCTTCTTGTCACTCATGCTCATATGGACCACATAGGCAAAATACCGAAATTAGTAAGAGATGGGTTTAAAGGCAAAATAATCTCTACCTCCGAGACAATGGAGCTCGCGAAGCCGATGCTAGAGGATGCTCTGAAAGTAATGAAAGCGAGACACCCAAACCAAACACTTTTTGACGAAGGAGATATAACAAAAACTCTATCTCTTTGGGAGGGTCGAAGTTACGGAGAAAAAATCAATCTTTTTGAAGATTGTTTTTTACAAATGCAAAATGCTGGTCATATTTTAGGCTCCGCTATTTGTAATGTTACTTGTGGTGATAAAAAAATATCTTTTACGGGGGATTTGGGCAACTCTCCTTCGCCACTTCTGCCAGATACAGAAATACCAAAGAATTCAGATTATATTGTGATGGAAAGCGTCTACGGAGACAGAAATCATGAAGCCAAAGAAGAGAGAAGAGAGAAGTTAAAGCAAGCAATTTTAAATGGCGTAAAAAAAAGTGGCGCTATCGTGATACCGGCGTTTTCAATAGAGAGAACTCAAGTGTTGCTTTATGAAATAAATAATATGTTTGAAGACAAAGAAATACCAGAGGTTCCGGTATTTCTAGACTCACCTTTAGCAGAAAAAGTAACTCACATATACCAAAAATATCAAAAAGATTTTAAGGAATTGGTAAGAGAAGAAATAAAAAAAGGGGATGACATTTTTGATTTTCCCGATTTGAATATTGTTAAAAGTGCGCGAGAGTCAGCTGATATAGAAAAAATAACGGGAGCCAAAATAATTTTGGCAGGTTCCGGTATGTCGGAGGGAGGTAGAGTAGTAAACCACGAAGCCAACTATCTGCCAGATCCCAACGCGACTATTATTTTGGTCGGCTATCAATCAGTTGGCTCTTTGGGTAGAGCTATTCAAGATGGGAATAAAGAAGTCTTTATAGAGACAGATGGTAATAAAAGCAACGGCAAAGAAAAAGTAAAAGTGAGAGCTACTATAGAAAACATCACCGGTTATTCTTCACACAAAGATTCGGAGCATCTTTTGGAGTTTGTCGAAAATGTAAATAAGACTACCTCACCCCCAACCCCTCTCCTTGCAAAGGAGAGGGGGGAAGAGAAAAATAAATTGAAACGAGTATTTGTCATTATGGGCGAACCAAAATCATCTCTCTTCCTCTGCCAGCGCATCCGCGATTATCTCGACATAGAAGCAATCTATCCTGAAACAGATAAGGAGTATAAATTGGACTAGTAATTAGCCTTTTTCTTGTCCTTGACAAGAAGGTATTCAATATGCTATAATATAGGGTAGAAAGCCCAACTAGGGCTCAAGGATCTTCCACATGAACAAAGTTTTATTTTCACTTTTGATCGCTGCCATCTTAGCGATGACGGCAATGGGCCAGACCCGGCTCGACAAACACGTAAGTGCCCAGGCGTGGGCCGCGGTAGAGGGACAGAAAGTTACCAAAGGAAGTGCTCACACGGCAACAACACAAATCCCTTCAATCATCGGGGCGGCTGTTGTGGCTGAACCTCAAGTTAACAGTTGGGGTGAGAGGTTTTATGCCGTCATCTTTTCGTCAGGTACCTACCTGGCTCAGGGAGTTATGTGTGATGGTTTTCCGATCCGTATGGGGGAGTGGCGTTTTGAAATGCCGGCTGACGGATATGGTGCTGGTTTCGTTATCCTCGATACCTCCGCACTTAGTACAGCCGCTCCAGGTATACAGCCATTTTGCCATCTTCAACTTTTCCGCTTAATCAATGGGGAAGTGAGCGGAGTGAGCGTCGGCGTACCCCTCGATCACAAAGAGGTTCTCTTCGAGGTTGTGGGTGAAAGTATTTTACAACAAGGTGAATACCTGGTTGCAGTGAGGGGTGAGATCGATCCCAAAGCTGAAGTTGTCTTGGGTCGAAGCCTGAGGCCCGTCCGTAGAGACAAATACATTACGGGGGAGACAAGGTTCTTCTTCAATTCCAAGGACGTTCCTTTTGTTGGAGCGTTGACTCTGACCATGTGTCAGGGTGGCGCTTGCGACACGCAGTTGATACCTCGGAATCCCAATGTCTGGGGTATTCCCAGGAAGTAGGAGAGCTGAGACAAAATAGCGGGGGAGGTGCACTAGCACTTCCCCCGTATTTCTTTTTATTTATTTTTTTCTTTCCCTCTCCTGCATCTAGGAGAGGGTCAGGGTGAGGTTTTTACCTAGCAAACTCTATAGTGCGAGATTCGCGGATGACGACTACGCGGATTTCACCCGGATATTTGAGTTCGTTTTCTATACGGACCGCAATGTCGCGAGCCATACTCTTGGCTTCAATGTCGTTTACTTGAGAAGGGGTGACAAATATACGAAGCTCTCTGCCAGCTTGCAAAGCGTAAGCTTTTTCAACCCCGGTTATAGAGGTAGCAATAGCTTCTAGGTCGCCCAATCTCTTTAAATAATTTTCTACACTGTCGCGTCTTGCTCCAGGTCTGGCACCGGAGATGGCGTCGGCCGATTGGACGATGTAGGACTCCAAGGTAGAGTAGGGGTATTCGTTGTGATGAGACTCCATCGCTCGGATTATTTTTTCATCGGCTCCAAATTTTTGTAAAATTCTTCGGCCTATTTCTACGTGGGTGCCGGCAATCTCGTGATCTACTGCTTTGCCGATGTCATGAAGTAGTGCTCCCGCTTTGGCGACAGCCACATTGGCCCCTATTTCAGCCGCTAACATACCGGAAATATGAGACATTTCTATTGAGTGTTGCAAAACATTTTGGCCGTAAGAGGTTCGGAAATGTAGTCTCCCCAAGATAGAAATAATCCTCGGGTCAAGATTGAAAACTCCGCATTCATAAGCGGCGGCTTCACCTTTTTCTTTTGTTATCTTATTTATTTCTTGTTTGGCTTTTTCTACCATTTCTTCAATTTTTGCTGGCTGGATCCTGCCGTCAGCAATCAGATTTTCGAGCGCCACTCTAGCTACCTGCCTTCGGACCGAGTCGTAGGAAGATATGGTAATAAGGCCTGGGGTATCATCAACGATGATCTCTACCCCAGAGACTCTTTCAAAAGCTTTTATATTTCTACCTTCCTTGCCTATAATTTTACCCTTTATTTCATCAGAGGGGATAGTGACGGTGGTAGAAAATATTTCTGAAGATACCGAATTTGCCAATCTTTGGATTGAGGTAGTGAGTATTTCTTTGGCTCGGCTTTCTATTTTTTCGTTACCGCTATTTTCCAGTTTTTGCATCCTGACAGTGATGTCTTCTTCTTGTTTTTTCTCGATCTCTCGTATTAAAACGTTTTTGGCTTCTTCTTCTGTTAGGTTGGATATCTTTTGTAGTTCGTTTAATTTTTGCTTTTCCAGAGACTCTACTTTTTCCTTGATAGTTCTCACTTCAGAAACCTTTTCTTTGACTTGTTCAATCTCTTTGTCTATATCAAGCTGTCTTTTATCTAAAAACTCCTCCTTTTTTATAAGGCGGTCTTCGGTTTTTTTAATTTTTTCTTCTTTTTCTTTAAACTCTACTCGTGTCTCTTTTAAAGTTTCTTCGGCCTTATTTTGAGCTTCCTCGGTAATCTTCTTGGCCTCTTCCCTTGCGTGAAGCTCCATTTGTTTGATGCGAAGCTCAACGGATCCTCGTTGACCCAAAGATATGATCCACCGCAAGAAATAACCAAAACCTACACCCACCAGAGCCGATAGGCCAGCCAGAAGCATCGCTAATTTTAATGACATATATTTTGCTGTAATTCCGCTCTATTTTAAAGCGGCGAGAGATTTGACCTGATTTTGTTGAAAAATAAAGACATTTTTGATTTTTTACCACTAATCCTTCGCTGTTTTTCTAAACGAAATTACTTGATTTAATGCTAATGTAGGTATTATACAAAATTTACTCTTAAAGTGCAAATTTTAGAGAATTTTATCTACAATTCCGTATTTTTTGGCTTCTTCAGCCGTCATAAAGAAGTCGCGCTCAACATCAGTGTCTATTTTGGAAAGGGTTTGACCTGTATTTTCAGCCAGCATTTTATTTAAATTCTCTCTGGTTTTTAGTATATGTTTAGCGGTGATGGCGATGTCGGTGGCTTGGCCTTCAGCACCACCAATTGGTTGGTGGATCATTACTTCAGCATTTTTCAAAATAAATCTTTTACCTTTAGTGCCAGAAGAAAGCACTAAAGCCGCACCACTAGCGGCAATACCAACACAGAAAGTAGAAACATCTGGCTTTATAAATTTCATAGTGTCTACTATGGCTAAGGTAGAAGTGACTGATCCGCCTGGAGAATTGATGTAAAGAGAAATTTCTTTTTTGGAATCTTCGGATTGCAAAAACAAAAGCTGGGCAATAATGAGGTTGGCCATGGTATCTTCAATCTGACCACCCAAAAATATGATCCGATCTTTTAAAAGTCTAGAATAAATATCGTAAGCTCTCTCGCCGTTGTGGGTCTTTTCTATAACCGTTGGCACTAGTATCGAATTTTTTATATTGTCTTTCATGCTGAGTATAATAACATATTATTTTTAAAAAACCTAACTCCCCAAATTTTTAATTTTTCTAACTCACCAAACCTCTCTTAAATTAAGAGAGGGTTTAAGGTGTCAAAATTGCATTTTGACCCTTTTTTAATTTCGTTAATTTTGAAAAGAATTTTTTCTAGAACTCTCTCTATATCATTCTCTACTTCATTATTCCAAAATCTAATCAGATTAACATTAGAAGTTTGCAACACACTTCCTCTGTCTTTATCATAAAGGACTGATTTATTTTTCGTATGAATACTGCCATCAAGTTCAATGCCAAGTCGAATTTGAGGACAATAGAAATCAAGAATATATGCTCCAATACTAAACTGACGATGAAATTTTAATCCATGAAATCTTTTACCGCGAAGAAACTCCCACAACTTTTTCTCTGCATCAGTTTGGTTAGCCCTCAATTCTCTCCGGCGGTTTTTGAGTGATTGGTTGTTAAATTGGAATTTGTACATAAATACATTATAACCTAACTCCCTCTTAACTTAAGAGGGAATTTATTGAAGGCTTTCAGCCCCCTTTTTAATTAAAAGAAGCGCAGCTTTCCATAAAACCTCTCTTAAATTAAGAGAGGTTTGGTGAGTTAGGATAGAGTGTGCAATCCTTCCTTATTTTAAAGCACATTTTGCTATTTCTGTTTACAAACATTGACAAGCAAGGTGTAATTTGCTATACTTAACGTCAGATTCCAAGCTACCACAACACCAGCGGAAAAAGCAGGAAAAATGGTAGACCTTTACCGAGATTCAAGAAATAAGTTTTGAGGAGACGAAGTCAATGCAAACCATAAGTGTGGAAGCAAAACGGCCGTGGAAGATTTTCGCCGGCATTCTGCAATGGACTGGCCTCACGGTCATCATTGCTTGCCTTGTTAACATTTTTGCCCCTTTCGGCTTTCCGAGTTGGGCATTCTACATCGGCGGCGTGCTTTTCTTCATCGGCATGCTCGGTGGAATGAAACTCACATGGTTCCGCCAGCACCGATAGTGGTCCAGCCCCGCAACAAAAAGCCCTGCGCTTGCAGTTGCGGGGCTTTTTCATTAATTAAATAAGCAAGCGAAGCTTTCCACAAACTCCCTCTTAAATTAAGAGGGTGAGAAGCGAATACTTGGAGCTTCGCAAGACTCATTGAGATTTTTTGCAAAAAAATCCAATGAGTAGACAGATCCTGTAAGGATTTAGGGAGTTAGATTTGAGAGTGGGTGAGTTAGTTTTCTAATAATCTTAAGACCTCAGAATTGAGCAAGATAGTCGCCACATAAATGCGGGCGTTTGTTTCGGAAGCGTCAGGGTAGTGCTTTAAAACTTCTTTAACTTCATTTTCTAAAATTTCTTTGTTGGGTTCTAATTTTTCTGTTTCGGCTATTTTATTAAAGATAAGTTGAATCTTGGCTTTCTTCTCTGAACTTCCTCTCAAATCTTTTTTCAAATCTTCTTCGCTTTTTTTGGTTTGTAAAAGATAGTCCCCAAATACCCCTCCCGCCCTTTTCACCTCGTCTTTCATTTGGGCCAAGGACTTTTCTGTTTCACTTTCTACCAAAATTTCTGGCAAGTCTATGGCGGTAGCCCTTAAGAGCTCTTCCATTATCTGGGCTCTTCTTTTTTCTATAACCTTTGCATTTTTTTCGGCTACTATATTTTGTTTTATTTTTTCTTTAAGTTCGTCTAAATCTTTAAAATTACCAGCTTCTTTGGCCATTGTGTCATCAAGAATAGGTAAGTCCTCATCTTTGATTTCAGGATGATTGTGATCTTTTTCGTCTGGATGATTTTTATGCCAATCAAAATGAGCTTTATTTCTTCTTATTTGTAAAAGCACGTCTGCTATTTCTTCTTCGCCCGCTGTAGCGGGAGCGGAGGAGGGTTTCGCTTCTTTAATTATATTGGATGCTATTTTCTTGTAATCCGGCAATTTAATTTCGGGCAAAACCGCAAAAACCGATCTAAATTCAACAGGATTTCCTATCGCTAATTTTGTGATAGAAATTTGAGGTTGGCCCAGAATGTCTATTTTTTCTTGCTCTATGATTTTAGGGAAGTGTTCTTTTAGTAAGATATTGGCGGCTTCTTCTAAAACGGTTGCTTCACCAACCTTTTCTACCACAATATTTTCTGGTATATGCCCCTTTCTAAACCCGGATATTTCTAGGGAAGTAGAAAACATCTCAATTGCTTTTTTTCGACTGGAGACCAAAAAATCAGACGGCAAAGATATTTCTACCTCCACCTCTGATTTTGGCAATTTTTTTGTTTTGACCTCGTATAACACTCGGCCAGTCTATCAAAATATATTTATTCCGACAACTCTCTTTACTGCAACTCCGCTTCAATAGCAGCCGCACCTTGGTCTAGATTGTCAAGATTGGTGGCGTTTAGGTCGGCTTCTATGGAATTCAAATCGTCAGAATCACTCTGCTCGTTCAAAGAATCAGTGATACTGTCGCTTGTTGTCGTTGGTATGTATACTTCTTGAGAAGATCTTTCTTTTAAGAAATACAAACCGCCTATTATGATAAGGGCCAGTATGATGATAACCGCAATGAGTGGTCCGGCCGACTTTTTATTTGGCTCACTTTGCATACTTTGCATTGGGGGCATTTGATTTGGGTTGAATGTGTCCATTTTGATTTAATTATAAATATTAATATTACTCAGAATCTGTCGATGAGGCTACGGGCTCTGTAGAAGTCGCATTTCTATTCTGGCCCGGCTTTAGATTTTTAACTACTTCTATCAATGTGGCATGAGCCACTTTGATATCAGCCTTTGCTTTTGACAGTTGGTTTCTTAAAGACTCAAAATCATCTCTAAATCCTACTGTGGTGGTAGCGGTGCTAGATGATATAACTTCTGATTCAAGATTAATTCCGGAGACACTTGTCTTGGCTGTTTCAATCTTTATTTTGGCGATAGCCAGGAGTTCTTTTGCTGTCCCGACATCAATATTTGAAGCTTCCATCTTAGCTATCCTTGCATCAATTCTTGAAGAGAGTTTTTCTAGTCGCTCTATGGCCGCCTCAAATCTTTCAATGATATTTTCTGCAAATTTATTCAATTTCTCCTGCATTTTCTCTACGGCATTTTCTCTTCTTTTTTCTATTTCACCTTTGATAGTCTCTCTTTTTGCTTCTAATTCATCTCTAAGAGCCTCTCTCTTTGCTTCCATCTCATCTTTTATAGCTTCTCTCCTTTCTTCCATTTCCTTTTTTCTAAGTTCAAGTTCTGCCTTGGCATTTAGTCTGGCCTCAGTGTTTACTTGTAAAGAATTTGTTTTTACATTTACATTTACACTTGCACTAACACCCGCTTCTTCGGCTGAAGATATTGCCGGCAGAAGAGCCAAAACAAATATAACTCCAGATATAAATAATTTATTTTTCATAATTAATTTTTAATTTATAAACAAAAACGACCGCACTATTATTATAGTACGGAAGTCTAATTTTTTGAAGTGGAAAACTTATTTGGCTACTTCTAGTTCCTCTCCTTTGGTTGATTTGATGTCGATCCTCCAACCAGTGAGTTTAGCTGCCAATCTGACGTTTTGGCCACCTTTACCAATAGCCAGAGATTGCTGATCTTCGGAGACAGTAACATTGGCTTCTCGCTTTTCTTCGTCTATTACCACAGAAGTTATTTTGGCCGGAGAAAGAGCGTCCTCAATAAATTCGGAAGGATTTTCTGACCATTCTATAATGTCTATTTTTTCACCCCCCAATTCGCTAGTGACGGTGGCCACCCTTACCCCTCTCTGTCCCACTAGGGAGCCAACGGGGTCGATGTAGTTGTCGTTGGTGGCTACGGCGACTTTAGAGCGTGAACCGGCCTCTCTGGCGACTGATTTTATCTCTATTGTGCCGTTGCCAAGCTCTGGCGCTTCGTTTTCAAAAAGTTTTATAAGAAAACGTGGATGAGAACGAGAAAGACGCAAAGAAACGCCCTTGGGGCCATCTTCTACTCGGTACAAATATGTACGAACTCTCTCTCCCTGGCTAAATCTTTCACCAGGTATTTGTTCTTCATATGGTAAGATGCCAACAGCTCGGCCGACATCTATAAAAACATTTCCTCTCTCAATTCTTTGGACGGTACCGGAAATAATTTCGCCTTCTCGCTCGCCAAATTCTTTGATTACCGAAAATCTCTCGGCTTCTCTTATTTTCTGCATGATTACCTGTTTGGCAGTCTGGCTAGCGATCCGTCCATAATCTCCTCTTGATTCAATAGGGAAAATTATTTCATCGCCCACGATCGCCCCCTTTTTTATTTTTTGAGCATCGGGTAGCAAGATGTGGTGTTCGGAGTTGAAAAGGACCCTGTCATCATTTTTGGCCTCGGCCTCTTCTAAAGCTTCCTCCAAAGACTCTTTATCCATAAATACTTTAGTATCATCTACCACAATCTTAATCTGGTTCATCTCTACTCCTCCTGTATGCAAATCAAATTTGGCGCGGATTATCTGGCCACGCTTGCCATATTCTTTTTTATAAGCGGTGGCTAAAGCCATCTCTATGGCTTCGATCACCTTATCTTTTGGTATGCCACGCTCTTCTTCTAGCTGGGCTAGGACCGAATTTATGACTTTTAGATCAAACATATTTTTAAATTTCTAATTATTCTAATTAACCTAATTTCTAAAATAAGAAAGAAAAAATCCGCAGGTGAAGCGGAGTGTCTATCTTTCAGTATTGAAGACCATTATATACCCGGGGCAATAAATAGTCAAGCCCACCTATTGACAGATAAATATTGTCTTTTAAAACGCTTAGTTTATAATTTTATTTATGGAACCAATACTAGAAGGTGCTTCTCCTATAAGAGAAGCAATAGAATCTAAAAGTAGAGAATTGGGTGTGCAAATTACTTTTGATATTGAAAATAAAACAGCAGAGGAGAAAGAGAATATCTATAGAGAGACTTTAAAATTCTTAGAAAGTTTAAATGATGAAGAAAAAACTAAGTTGGCGGAAGTGGCAGGAGAAATGATGGCTATAAATATTGAAGGTATAGAAGATTTGGAGTATTTGACAGTAAAAGTAAGACCCGGCGCAGAGGAAACTATGCCAACTCCGGTTCCAGCGCCGGCACCGACACCAGCTTCAACATCGGAAATAGAAGTAAAGCCAAAAGAACAAAATGGCAATGGTAAAACTGACTCTCATATTGCTCTGGACGCAATGAAGATTGTTAATGAGTATATGGGCGGGGGAGTTAATGAGGCCAGAACGCCAAATTTCACTGCTTTAAATATCGACCAGAAGAATTCTGTATATAATTTAGTAATTGGATTGCCAAAATTGTTGTCTTACAACCCCAAAGCATCAGATTGGCTAAGGGGAAAATTATTTTTGGCCGGAGAACCTGGTGTATCTTATGAAAATGGTCAATTGAAAATAGGTCCCGGGGCTACGGCAAATGGAGTGGTAAATTTTATAAAAGGACAAATTTCAAATCCAAGTCCAGACATTGCTCCAACACCAACACCAACACCAACACCGCCGATACTAGAACCAATTACTGTAGAATCAGAAGTGGTTTTGGGCGATACAAAAGAACCGGAAAAAGAGCCTGTTTATGATGTGCCTTTAATGCAAGCATCTGCAGGCGATATGGTAATGGGCGAGCCGGGCTGGGGAGGGCCACTCAAAATAATGTCAAAATCAATTGATCCAAGTAATCCTCATTTTTATTTGGGAGATGATTCTGAACCTAGAAAATTTTTGATTAGAGGCGAAGATATTAACAGATATCGTGCTACAAGAAAAAAACAGACTTCAGTAGAAGGATCTCAACCTGCGCCACCAACTCCAGAACCCGTCCCCATTCCTTCGGGAACAGAATCACAAGAGGACAATCCTGTTGATGTTTTAAAAAAGATGGGTTTTGAGGTTGACTTTCCAGCAAGACGTAATAGAACGACACATACGTATGAAGAAATAGAAGGGGATCCAAATTGGGCAAAAAATGTCGTAGAAGCTTTAAAAATTCTGGGAGTGTCTTCTTCAGACCAAATAGAGATTAATAGAATTATTGTTGGTAGTGATACTATTTTTTACTCGAGCTCTAATTTTAACTCTCAAAAGAGGCTGTTTGTTTCGGCTGATTTAGATCCACAAGAACTGGCAAATTTTATAAAATTTGCCGTTGATAAATTTAAAGAAACCAATAGCACAGTTGGTTTTTATATGTATGAAGATCAGAAAAAATTAAATCAAGAAAATTCAGAACCCGCCCTAACACCAGAGCCAACACAACCTTTTGTTCCGGTCGTGCAAGAAAAAATAAATAAGCAGCCGTCCAACTGGGCTGAGTTGAATAATCTTTTAGGTGATTTAGGTATTGAATTAGAATTGAATGAAGAGCACTTAGCAAAATTTGAAGGAAAAAATACAGCAGAAGAAAAATATAAAGAAATAAAAGAGGCTATAGCATCTTTCCCCAATAAAAATGTCTTAAAGGAGAAATTTAATACAATACGATTGGTTTACCCGGAATTTTTGAAAAATAATCCCAAAATTTCTATAAGGGACAATATATTGTATATGGACCTTGGTATTAGTAAGCAAGAGATAACTGACTTTTTGAATAATACGTTTGGTTCTGATGTTGCTCCTGCTCCTACTCCTACTCCTACTCCAACCCCAGAGCCCGTCCCTACTACCCCAGAACCTATTGCGGTTACTCCGGAAAAATCTCTAGACGAAGAGTGGTTAGAATTTGTAAAATTAAGAGATGATTTGGCAAAAACTGAAGCTCTAAAAAGAAATTATAGCGGTGATACTGGTATTAGTGTTGAAGATTTGAAAGCAAAATACATAAGTGATAAAGAAAAAATAGCTAGTTTAACGAGGAGAAATGCTTATGTTAGATTTGGTTTTGGCGAAGGACCACTCACCAGAGAACAGGAGACGAGTCTCAATGATTATTTATTTGAAGAATTAGTTAAAAAAGAAAATGATGTGTATCTCAACGCCTTGAAAGAAGCAAGAGGAGAGAGGTTAGTCGACAAAGTCTGGGAAGGAGCCAAAAGTCTATTGAGTACCAAAGCGGTAAAATGGTATCTAGGACTTTCTAGAAAAGAAAGGATAGCTTGTAGTTTTGTATTAGGTACTGCTGCGGGGCTCACTTTTGGGGCTGGAGTTGGCGCATTTGGGGTGGTTGGTTATGTAGGGAAAAGGGTTCTTACTGGTTCCGCCGGCATAGGGATGGGAGAATTGGTTAATAAAAAGAAAAGTTGGTCTGCTGAAGAAATAAAACGAAAAGAAGACGAAGAGACTGAGGCTCTAAAAAATTCTAATTTTTCTTTAGAAGAAAAATCAAAACAACTGACTGAAATACAGAAAAAATATAAAAAAGAAAGACTAAAAGCAGCCGCTTGGAAAGTTGGCTTAACTGCCACCGCTGGTGCGGGCACGGGTCTTCTGGCCAACCTTGCCGAGGGCGCGTTTGCGGGTACGGGTGGCAGTCTCACAGAAAACAAATTACCAGGAAGAAAAGGTTTTGAGCCTGTAGACAAGCCAAAAACTTCTTCAGTTTTTGAACAAAAAGAGCCCATCAAATCAGATATACCAGAACAGGTACAAAAAACTACACCTCCAGAACCAGAATTACCAAAAGATCCTATTGTTCCAAAATCCGTTGAACCAGTATCACCCGAGGGAGTTGAACAGGCATCTGCAACGACAGAATTATTTGATAAGCCGGAAGTTTTTAAACATACTACCGAAGCTGGAAATTCTGGCTGGGGACTATTGAAGGAGACATGGGAAAATAATGAGCAATTTTCAAAATTACGTTCCGGCCAAAAGACTTTTGTTTTGAGTACATTTACTAATAAATTTATGGAAGATCCGACACAGTATGGGGCAAATGCGGATGGAGGTCTTTCTGTTGGTAAACCTATAGATTTCTCAAAACTTTTTGAAGATCAAAAATGGGCGAAATCTGTTCTTGAAAAAGCAGAACAACTTCCAGATACTAGAATCAAATTGATAGAAGCGCAGGATGAGAAAATTTTGAGTTGGGTGAAAGCTCATCCAAACGAAGCATTAAATGAAGATAAGGTGGCGGAAATTTTAGCTACTAAGCCTAAAGTGGTAACTTTGAATGAAGAAATGTATGGAGATGAGCTAGGAACTTTAGGGGGAACACCAGAAGTGCCTTCACAAGAAACTTATACCGAAGCTCCAGAGACTGGTTTAAGCGACCAAGAGCTTGAAAAGATTCCTGAATCTGTGATAGAGGCGCCACCTGAATTTCCGAAGTCGCCAGAGTTAGATATTCCAAACCAAATACCAAATGATTTTGGGGGAGATAGGGTTTTGGCTGGAGGGGTAGCGGTAGCTGGAATGGCTGCCATGGGGGCTGTTGGTGGGAAACAAAGAGAAGAATTGCATAAAGAAATTGGAGAAGCAAGGGCGAGACTTTCTCAACTTAAAAACGAAAGAAATCCAAACCTAGAGAGGACTTTAAGATCTGATTTGAATTCCGCAATGGGCGTAAATGAATCCGCTTCAGATCCAAATAAATCTTTCAAAAAAGGAATTGATGATATATATGGAGAAAAAAGTTTCTTTGGTCGCAAAAAGAGAGAAGGTGTGGATACGGATAAATGGAAAGAAGTAGATGGGTTATTGGCAAAAGAATTGATACAATACGATAAAGGCGAATCAGAGCGCACAAGACTGTCGCCCAAGACCTTGAAGACATTAGAATCCAAAGAGAATCAAAAATTTATAAAAGAGTTGGTACATCTTGTAAGGGAAACTAATGGGGTGGTTACGCCTCGTGAAAATGAACACCCGGGTGAATTTATGGTGCGCCTCATTGATTTTATTGTTAAAGAACAGCAAAAATTAGAAAATTTAAAAAAAGCAGCATAAAATAATATGGACGAAAATTTTAAGAAAAAAATAATAGAAGATTTTGGGCTGGGGAGTATGGACTCTCGAGAGCAGGAGAGGATGATTGAAAAGGTAGGCAACCTCCTTTTTGAATCAGTGGTAGAAAGGGCGGTTGACGCTATGGACGAGTCGGCCATGAATGATTTTGAAGAGACTGTAGGGAGTGCTGGCAGTGATTATCAAAAGGTTATCTCTTTTCTTAAGTCTCGCGTTACTGGTTTTGACACCATAGTCTCTGAAGAGATGTTTCGCTTGAAGCGCGCCACCTCTGGTATCTTTACTTAACCTCACCCAGCCCTCTCCTAGATGCAGGAGAGGGAGTAGAAAAATATAAAAAGAAAACCGGCGAGCGCTTCTGCGCTCGCCGGGGTGAGGGGGATTCCCTTCTAGATCTTGTTTCGAGGCTGTTCTTGGTTCTTGATGAATTCTTTCAGCCATCGGAAATCTTCCTCATCTTTTTTCAGGGCGGACTCCTTGGCTTTCTCCGCCCTCTCCATCAGATTTTTGTAATCCTCTGATTGGATTGGCGCGAGCGATTCCTTGGTGATGGCGAGAACTTTGTCCTGCCACTCTCGGTAATTGCTTGGAGCGAGTTTGAAACCTGCTTTTGCAATGGCTATGACGTTGTCGAAGTACGCAAGTGTGGCTTTTTGCGTAGGTGTTTGCAGGGCATTTCTTGCTGAGAAGGTGCCACTGGTCGCTTTGAGAGCATCGAATTTTGCAAAAGCAATCATGCGGAATGTAGACGACTCATTCTCCACAACTCCCCTGAGTTTAACCAGGGCGTCTTTGAGTTTCTGGTCAGCTCTGAGCCGATCCCCTGCTGTTTCTGTGATGACTTTGTCAACTTGCTCCATAAGGGAGCGGACTTCGGGGGTGATCGCATCAACCTCACCTTTTTCGTTGGGGGTGAAGGTTTGCGCAGTTGCCGCCATCATGAAGATAGCGATAATCAGGAGCGAGGCGAAAAACTTGGTCATATGAAAGATCCTTTTGGGCCCTAGTTGGGCGCTTTTTCTACCCTCTATTATAGCATACTCCATTTAGAAATGCAAGTCTAAATGGGGATAAGTAAAAATGCTAAAATTTGGCAGTTGACTTCTTTTTGGGTTTTGTTAATATATAACATATTGATAAATAAGCGACTTTTACTTTGTCGCAATTTTTAGAAATTAATAATAAATTTTAATCAAAATATTATGGCAGCAGAAGCTTTTGATCGTTCAAAACCACACATTAACGTTGGAACCATAGGTCACGTTGACCACGGTAAAACAACTCTAACCGCAGCTATCCTCAAGATTTTAGACATGAAGAAGGCCGAAGGGTACGGTGCTCGTGTAGAAGCGGTTGACAATATTGATAACGCGCCTGAAGAGAAGGCTCGAGGTATTACCATTGCTCTCCATCACAGCGAATACTGGACCCCAAAGAGACATTATGCCCACATAGACGCTCCGGGACACGCCGATTACATTAAGAACATGATTACGGGAGCCGCTCAAATGGATGGTGCTATCTTAGTGGTAGCCGCTACCGATGGAGTAATGCCTCAAACTAGAGAGCATATCCTTTTGGCTTACCAAGTGGGTGTGCCCAAGATAATCGTATTTCTAAACAAGTGCGATATGGTACCTGAACAGGATTTGATTGATTTGGTGGAAGAAGAAATTCGCGAACTTTTGACCAAAAATCATTATGACGGCGCTGCTACCCCTATTATCAGAGGTTCTGGTCTTAAAGCTTTGGAAGATGCTGACGCAAATGGTGAATGGGCTAAAAAAGTGGCTGAATTGGTAGATACTCTTGACTCCTATATTCCAATGCCTGTCCGTGACCTAGATAAGCCATTTCTAATGCCAATTGAAGACATTTTCTCAATTGAAGGTAGAGGTACTGTGGTTACTGGTAAAATCGAGAGAGGTGTCGTAAAAGTTGGTGAAGAAATGGACATCATAGGTCTTAAAGCTGCGCAAAAAACCACTATTACTGGTATTGAAATGTTTAACAAACAGCTTCAACAGGGTGAAGCCGGAGATAATGCCGGAATCTTGCTCCGTGGTTTGAAGAAAGAAGACGTACACCGAGGTCAGGTTATCGCTAAGCCGGGAACAGTTACACCCCACACAGACTTTGAATCAGAAGTTTATATTCTCAAAAAGGAAGAGGGGGGCAGACACACACCATTCTTTACCGGATACAAACCTCAGTTTTATATCAGGACTACTGACGTGACCGGAGAAGTGACTTTGAAAGAGGGGGTAGAAATGGTTATGCCGGGAGACACCGTTACCTTCAAAGTAAAGTTGGTGGCGCCGGTAGCTTTGGAAGAGAAACAGAGATTTGCTATCCGTGAAGGAGGTAAGACCGTGGGTGCGGGAGTAGTAACGAAAATTGTTGCATAATTTTGTGACTCGTCTCAAAGAAAATGGCAGAGAGTACATTAAAAAAAGAAAAAAAGACAACCAAAACAGTCAAGGCTAAAATCAAAAAGGAGGAGCCTATTTCTAAGTTGCGTATCAGAGTGATGGCCTATGAGTATAAAATACTTGATTTGTCGGTTAAGCAGATCATTGATACAGCCTTGCGGTATGATGCCAAGATTGTGGGGCCGGTACCTTTGCCAACAGAAATCAAAAAATATACCGTCAATCGTTCGCCTTTCGTCTACAAAAATGCTCGTGAACAGTTTGAAATGCGAGTGCACCGAAGGGTAATTGACATCATAAACCCTTCCCCAAAAATAATGGACTCTTTGACCAATCTCTCTCTACCTAGTGGTGTCAACATAGACGTAAAGATAATCTAAAAACAAAAAACCGCCGCGTCAGACGCGGCGGTTTTTTGTTGCAGAAAATACACCAAAGGAGTATAAAGGAGAAGGAAAGAGAGGTGGATTTTGTCTGAAGCAATTGGGGATTTTGTTGGTCCAGTGCCATATGCCTACATGGCGGGAAAAATGGCCAAAATTTTGGATAAATATCTGAAAGAGCGTTGTCTGCTGAAAAAAGAAATACCTCCGGGTATTTTGGCAGACGCCAATAAACTTTGCAAACTTGTTTTGGAGGGAGCTCGGTTTATTGACTCTTCAAATCCACCCGTGAGTTTGGGTGCATATACGATGGCCATAACGGTTGTGGAGAGGGTCGTGGGCCATTATCCCGACAAAGAAGATATTTCGCACCTCGTATTTGGTTGTAGGTTAATTCGCCTTTTTGCAGAACAGATAGAAAAATCGGAGAATGCCGAATGTCTTCGGACTTCGGCCTTGACCGTCGAGTTTATGTCAAAATTCTTCTCTGAACTCCATAAGCTGGGGGAGGAAGTCGCGTATCCTCACTACGACTGACGAGCGCTTTGGGGCAGTGCTGGGAACAACACTGCCTATTTTTTAAGATATATTAAAATGCTTCGGACTTGTGTTTTGATTAGATGTTTGCTAATCTATCAGAAAGCCAAACGGCGTTTTTTATATGAAATTTATACTGGCAAAAAAGGTAAATATGACCCAAATTTTTAGGGAAGATGGTAAGGTACAACCGGTGACCGTTTTAAGTGTGGAGTCGCAGGCTATCTCTCAAATTAAAACCAAAGAAAAAGATGGTTATAGCGCGGTGCAATTAAGCGCCGGTTTACGTAAAGACAAAAATATTTCAAAGCCGGTAAAGGGGCATATCAAAGATCTGGGTACATCTTCAGTTTTAAAAGAGTTTAGAATAGAGGACGTTTCTTCTTTGAAAGTGGGAGACAAAATTTTGATAGATACCTTTGTGGCTGGAGATAATATAAATATTTCCGCTATATCAAAAGGCAAGGGCTTTCAAGGGGTAGTTAAAAGACATGGTTTCCACGGTGGTCCTCGAAGTCACGGCCAAAAACATTCTGAAAGAGAGGCTGGTTCTATCGGTGGTGGTGGCCGGGCTGGAGGCAGAGTTATAAAAGGCATGAGAATGGCCGGACGAATGGGTAGCGACAGGATCACCGTCAAAAACTTGAAAGTGGTAGGAGTTGATAAAGAAAATAATGAGATGATGGTTTCTGGTGCAATACCGGGCAGGAGAGGGACATTGGTGGAAATTCGAAGCGCGAAATCCTAAATTCGAAATAATATAAAAATATGGAAGCGACAATATACAACCAGATGGGAAAGGAAACAGGAAAAGTAAAACTTCCAGAGGCGGTCTTTGGTTTGTCTTGGAATGCGAGCGCAGAGCGCTTGGTGCATCAAGTGAGTGTCTCTATGATGGGTAACGCCAGGACTCCGATTGCTCACACAAAAACAAGGGGTGAAGTCGCTGGTTCTGGTATAAAACCTTGGAGACAAAAGGGCACCGGTCGTGCTAGGCATGGTTCTCGTCGGAGTCCCATCTGGGTTGGCGGAGGTGTTACTCACGGACCAAGAAACGACAAAAACTATTCAACAAAAATAAATAAAAAAATGAAGACCAAAGCTCTTTTCGCAGTGCTTTCGCATAAATTTAAAGATGGAGAAGTGGTTTTCCTTGACAGTCTTTCTTTCAAAGCTCCAAAGACCAAAGAAGCTAAAAATGTTATAACTTCTTTGTCAAAAATAAAAGAGGTTAGCTCAATCGGAAGAAGGAAAAACGCCGCCTTTATCGCACTAGAAACAAAAAATAAAAACGTTTTAAAAAGTTTTAGTAATTTTGGCAATTTAGAAACGGGATTAGTAAAGGATTTAAATGTTTTAGATCTTTTACGATACAGATATCTCGTCATAACTGATCCGGAGAAATCATTAGTCACACTTTCTGCTCGTTTAAAATAATATGGCAACAGATTTAAAAGCAAAATACGCAAACATACTCCTAAGGCCTCGTATCACCGAGAAAGCTAGTTTTATGATGGAAACAAACGTCCATTCGTTTGAAATCTCTCCTTTGGCAACCAAAAAGCAAGTGGCGGAAGCGGTCAAAGCCTTCTATAAAGTTTCTCCTGTTAAGGTGAATATAGTTAAAAATCCAACTAAAAAAGTTTTTATAAGGGGCAAAAAAGGTAAGAAAGCTGGAGTAAAAAAGGCTTATGTATACTTGAAAAAAGACGATAAACTAGAATAATATGGCAATCAAAACTTACAAACCAACATCCAAATCTAGACGACACATGTCTGTGGTGTCTTATAAATCGATTTTAACTAAAAATAAACCCACCAAGTCTCTTACTTATGGTTTTAAAAGAGTGGTTGGCAGAAACAATGTTGGCAGGATAACTGTGCGCCATAAAGGTGGAGGACACAAAAGACTGTTTAGAGATGTTGATTTTAAATATAACAAAATAAACATTCCTTATAAAATTGCTTCCATAGAATACGATCCAAATCGCACTGGATTTATTGGTCTAGCGGTTTATAGAGATGGAGAGAAAAAGTACGTACTGTTACCTAAAAATATTAAAGTAGGTGAAGAACTTCTAACTTCTGAAAATGCAGAAATAAAACTAGGCAATCGGACCCAACTAAAAAATATCCCGGTTGGTACTTTTGTTTACAATGTTGAGTTGAAATTTAAAGGGGGTGCCAAGATCGCTCGTTCTGCGGGGAACTTTGTTCAAGTTATAGCCAAAGATGGGGGTGAAGTAGATCTCAAGATGCCGTCTAGCGAAGTCCGAAAAGTAAAAGAAAACTGCTTTGCCTCTATCGGTGAAGTTTCAAATGAAGAAAAAAGACTTGAAAATTTTGGCAAAGCTGGACGCAGTAGATGGAAAGGCATAAGACCTACGGTTCGAGGTACGGCCATGAACCCAGTTGACCACCCACACGGCGGAGGTGAGGGTAGACAAGGTAGGGGTCGCAGACGCGCTATCTCTCTGTGGGGCAAGCCTACGGGCAAGGGTCAAAAGTCTCGTCGAACCAAAAAATATTCAAATAAATTTATTGTCAGCCGAAGGAAAGTAGGTAAACAGAGATAAATAACACGATACCTAAAATCAAAAGTATGAATAATATAAAAATTTCGGGAGTTAATATGGAGGAAAGGAAAAAACTGGATATAAGATCTGGAGATACGGTTCGTGTTACCCAAAAAATAGTTGAAAAAGATAAAAAGACAGGCAAACCAAAAACCAGATTGCAGGACTTTGAAGGTCTCTGTCTGGCGGTAAAGCATGGCAAAGAAGCGGGAGGTACTATTACTTTGAGAAAGGTGGCTTCAGGTGTTGGAGTAGAGAGGATTTTCCCCATCTATTCACCAATGATAGAAAAAATAGAAGTAACTAAACGATCTAAAGTGCGTCGCGCCAAGCTTTATCACATCCGCGAAAAGGCAGCAAAAGATGTCAGACGCCAAATGAGAAATGTTAGGGAGGTGCCAGAAGTAGAAGTGGCTACTCTTCCAGAAGCAGTGGTTCCATCTGAAAATCTCGACCTCACCCCAACCAAATAAATTTAGTTTGCCCCTCTCCTAGCTCTAGTAGAGGGGCTGTGTTTTCCCAGAAGATGACCTTTGAAGACCCTGCCCCAAAAGGTCATCTTCAAAATTCCATTTATTTATTTGAAAAAAGACAAAAAGTGGTTATACTTTGTTTGTATTTGCTCGGGTGGGGAAATTGGTAGACCCAGTACCTTGAGGTGGTACCGTCGCAAGACATGCTGGTTCAAATCCAGTCCCGAGCACTAGCGGGAAAAATTTTTTGTGGTAGAGTGACGGCATTAATTATCAAATATATGCTTTACACTAAAAAGGGGGATGATGGGACGACCAAGACTTTTGGGTGTGACCAGAGGGTTTCTAAGAGCTCCTCTATTGCAGAGGCGCTCGGAAGTTTGGATGAAATAAATTCATTTCTTGGACTTTGTAAGGTGCAATCTGCCTATCTGGATTTTAAATTAGGAGAGACTAGTCTTTCCGATATTGTCCACGAAATGCAAAAAAATCTTTTTATTATTCAAGCAGAATTGGCTGGCGCTCCAAAATCTATTGAAGAAAATAAAGTCAAAGAGTTGGAAGAAATTGTAGATAGTATTGAGAAAGAATTGCCTCCTATCAAATCTTTTTTCATTTCTGGCGGGCCAGCTGATATTACCAAGTGGCAACAGGGAGGAGCGGGTTTGGGGGCCATATTTGATATTGCTCGCACGACTGCGAGGAGAGCTGAAAGGAGAGTTATCGCTGTGACCGAAGAAATGATACAGCCGACACTTTTAGTTTCTGGTGAAGCAGACAATCAATCTACTGATGGTAATAGAAAACAAATTAGCAAACACACCAGAAGTTATTTAAATAGGCTCTCCAGCGCTCTGTATGCTCTGGCTCGGTATTCAAATCATAAAGTGGGCATTATGGAAGAAGCACCGGATTATAGGTAATCCACAGAATTTAGTGTTTACGTTTCCAAATAATTTCTGGATAATAGATGTATGGAATATGTTATTTGTGATTTCTGCGACAAAGGATTTAAGAGAAAAAAATCTCAAATAAAACTGGCAGTAAGACATTATTGTTCAATACGATGTTCAGAACAAGCTAGGAAGAAAGGAAAATGATTGAATGTTTTGTTTGTAAAAAACTAGCATACAAATCATTAAAAGATCTAAGAAATTCAAAAAGTAAAAAGTATTTTTGTAGTCAAACTTGCGGTAACGTGTGGATAGGAAAACAACAAAGGGCTGAAAATAACCCAAACTGGGCAGGAGGAACATCTTCATACAAGATTTTGTTAAAGAGAACAGACTCTAAGCGGGCATGTGTTTTGTGCGGAAAAGATGATCATAGAATACTCTGTGTTCATCATGTAGATAAAAATAGAAAAAATAATAAAGTACAAAATTTAATGTGGTTATGTAGAAATTGTCATTTTTTAATTCATCACTATAAAAAAGAATTGCACAGATTATTTAATAAACAAAAGATATGACAGTTTCATACTGCAAAGTTTGTAATAATAAATTTTATCCAAGACCGTCTAATATAAAAAGAGGTTGGGGTGTATATTGTTCCATAAGCTGTAAAAACATAGGGACTCAAGTTATTAGACAAAAAGTTTTTTGTTTTATTTGTAAAAAGGAATTAATGAGAACAACTGCACAACTAAGCCATTCAAAAAGCGGAAATTTTTTTTGCAGTAAATCTTGTCAGACTAAATGGAGAAACACTGAATTTATTGGTCCAAAACATGCTAATTTTAAAGATGGTAAAAATTCTTATCAAAGTGTATTAAAACGATATAAGATCAAACAGATTTGTAATTACTGTGGAGAAAAAGACACCAGAATATTAGCTATCCACCACATTGATGAAAATCACAAAAATAATGACATAAATAATTTAACTTGGCTTTGCCACAATTGTCATTCATTGGTGCATTATGATAGTGTAGAGAAGCAGAAGTTTCTAACAAAACACAAGAAACAATGCAAACAATGGTGGTCGTAGCTCAACTGGCTAGAGCGCCTGCTTGTGGAGCAGGAGGTTGCCGGATCATCCCCGGTCGACCACCCACGATGAAAAACTATTCTCAAGGCAATAAAGAGCATCCGAATCGTAAAGAATTGTTATAAGTCTTTCACCTATTCGACCCCAAAAATAATGAGACTAATTCTATTGAGTGACTATAAAATTTTTAACTTTATAATAAAAAAGTCCCACGTTCGCTCTGCCACAGACTTTCGATTTTTTGAATGTCTACAATTTTTACTCGGCATTTTGTGCCACATTTAGGACAAGTGGTGTCGACTGTCCTTCCATAATTTTTCTCTGTGATGGTCAGTCGAATTATCGCCTTGCAAGTCGGGTTGTGACATGGAAATTGTCGGTATTCTTTTTCCAAGGTAGCTCCTTTCCGTAATGAAATTACCTTTTTGATGTTGATTTATCAACTTATTCGAACATAGGTGCCATGGGTGTAAGTTAAGCAAGTTCTAGCTTATGTAAAAATGTTTGGAGCTCAATGCCAACTATTTCTCGATGGCTACCTATGGCTAGTTTGCCGAGCTCAATATTTCCAATGCGGATGCGTTTCAAATCTTTAACTTCTTGGAAGAGTGCGACACACATTCGCCGTATCTGATGTTTTTTGCCCTCGGTTAGAATTACTTTGAAAGTGTCATCGCCTAAAATTTGCACCTTGCATTTTGCTGTTTTTTCGCGGTCGATTTTTACTCCAGCTTCCATTTTTTCTTTGAAACTACTACGTAAGGTACCCTTCACTTTTACCAAATATTCTTTTTCGTGGTTGTGAGTTGGTCCTAGGAGTCTTTCTGTAATGCGCCCATCGTTGGTTAAGATGATGAGACCACTTGATTCTTTATCGAGCCTTCCGACCGGAAAGATATCTTTGATAGAGAGCTCGTGCTTGATTTCTTTTTCACCCTTTTCGGCAGAGTGGGTGACTACTCCTTTTGGTTTGTTGTAAGCCACATAGATGTAAGGCTTTTGTTTACCGCGAAATCGTACTTCTACCTGATCCTTTTCTGTCACCTTATCTCCAAGCACGGCTAGTTTGTCATTGATAAAGACTTGTTTTTTGGTGATAAGTAAATCAGCGCCTCTTCTGGTAGAATGCTTTTTAAGGGCCAGATATTTGTTGATTCGCATAGGGAACTTGGGATTTTCCATAATTATAGAGGAGTATAGCATTATTTATGGGGCGGATCTTTTTGTAGAATGTTATTATATATATAATGCTTTCAAATATAGACACAAAAGTTATAAGTTTTTTTAGGAAGATTTATTTGCCTTTCTCGCGGTTTAGTTTGTTTGTAGTATTTTTTTGGTTTGGGATTTTGAAGGTCTTGGGACTTAGCTCAGCGAGTGGGGTAGTGGAGCGACTTTTTGAACAAACTATTCCGTTTATGAGTTTTGGGCTTTTCTTTATTTTGTTTGGTTTGTTTGAGTGTTTGATTGGTATTTTGTTTTTGGTAAAGGGATTTGAGAGGATTGTAATCCCACTTCTTTTTGTGCATATGATAACTACTTTGGGCCCGCTATTTTTGTTGCCAGAAGAAACTTGGGTCAAATTTTTGGTCCCCACTCTTGAAGGCCAATATATAATAAAAAATCTGGTTATTGTCGCTGTCGCTATTGGTATCGCTGCTCACTTAGAACCAGCGTCTCCCGGGAACAACTCTCAGGTAAAATAAAAGAGTAATCCACAGTTTTTGTTTGTTTATTTGACATATACCCATGGGGGGTATATGCTTGTAATATGGTTACACCAAAATCAAGAATAATGCGTAGGCTCAAAATAATAGAAGGTCAAGTCAGAGGCTTGCAGGAAATGACCGAAAAGGGTGTTTATTGTATTGATATCATTACCCAGACTTCTGCGGTCAAGCGGGCACTCTCTTCAATTGAAGATGTAATAATGGAAAACCATTTGAACTCTTGTGTCGTGCCCCAGATCAAAAAGGGTAATGACAAAAAAGCCACCAAAGAAATATTAGAAGTTTACCGCCTTAAGAGAAAATAATTTTACACTGTTCTTACGATCGTAGAAACATTGTAATCAAGAAATATGACTACTCAAACGTATAGGATAAAAGGAATGCACTGCGCCTCTTGCGCCACTATTATTGAAAAGACTTTCAAAAAAGTTCCAGGAGTACATCTAGCAGAGGTTAATTATGGGACAGAAAAAGTAAAATTAAATATTGATGAAACTAAAACAAGTCCAGAGAATCTCTCCAAAAAAATAGAACCGCTTGGATATTCTCTTGTGACTCAAAATGCGGAGAGTATGGGAATGAACGAAGATGAACATGCGGCCCATCTGGGACTTAATCGATCAAAAAAAGAAAAGTTGGCTGAACTCGCAGAAATGAAAAGTAAAGTAATATCAGCAATACCTCTAGCCGTGTTTAGTATTTTTGTAATGGTGTGGGAAATTGGCGCTAAGTTTAATCTATTTTTAGAGATACCTTATTTCTGGGAAGAATTTTTTCATCATCTTTCTCCAATAATGGCTGCATATATGTTGTTTGTTGTTGGTAGGCCATATCTTTTGGGTTTCTACCGTTTCTTGCGTTATGGAAAGGCAAATATGGATACTCTGATTGGTATAGGTACCCTGACGGCATTTTTGTATAGCTTTACCATTACTGCTTTTGAAGAAACCTTAAAACCTTTTATTAATGTTGAGCAAAGTTATTACGAGGTTACTATTATTGTTATTGCCTTTATCTCTCTCGGAAAATATTTAGAAACTAGATCAAAATTAAAAACCGGAGACGCGATTGAAAAACTCTTAAATCTGCAAGCCAAGACGGCTCTGGTTGAGAGGGATGGAAAAGAGCTAGAAGTGCCCATAGGTGAAGTTGTTCACGGAGATCTGATTATTGTAAAACCGGGTAGCTCTATTCCTGTTGATGGCGTAATTACCGAAGGTGCTTCCTTTGTAGATGAATCAATGATCTCTGGCGAGCCGATGCCTGTTTCAAAAAAGATAGGAGATAGCGTGGTAGCGGGGACAATAAACACCAGTGGCTCTTTTACTTTCAGGGTGACCAAGGTTGGCTCGGAAACTTTACTTGCCAAAATAATAAAAATGGTAGAAGACGCCCAAGGAAGTAAAGCGCCGATTCAGGCTTTGGCAGATAAAATTTCGGGTGTTTTTGTGCCCATTGTTTTAGTACTTTCTTTTGTCTCTTTAGGATTGTGGCTCTTGGTTGGGACAGGGTATTTGGGGTTTTCGCAAGCGCTTTCGTTTGGTCTGGTTTCTTTTGTGGGCATCTTGGTGATTGCTTGTCCTTGTGCTTTGGGGCTGGCTACTCCTACAGCTATCATTGTTGGGGTTGGTAAAGGCGCACGCGAGGGGATCTTGATTAAAGATGCCGGCACGCTTGAAAAACTTCACAAAGTAAATGTGGTAGTGGTTGATAAAACGGGCACGCTTACTTATGGAAAACCCGAGCTTGTATCAATTCAAAATTTTTCGCAAGGTCAGACCTTGGGAATTTTAGAAAGGTCTGACCTTGAACTTGTCGCCATTCTTGCTTCGCTTGAAAATAAATCAGAACATCCGATAGCTCACGCTATTGTCTCTAGTGCAAAGGGGAAAAATATAAACCTCTTTTCTGTTCAAACTTTTGAAGCAATTAAAGGTAAGGGGGTTAAGGGCACTATTCTAAATGTAGAATATTATGCAGGCAATACCAAACTTATAAAAGATTTAAATATTCCTTTTTATACAACATCAATTGAGAAGGAAACAATGGAAGGGAAAACTCCTGTTATTCTAGCTATCAGAGAGAGGGTACTTGGGGTGGTGATGGTTGCTGACGCTGTAAAGCCAGAAGCTATAGAAGCGGTCAAAAATCTCCACAAACTCGGCATAAAAGTAGTAATGCTAACCGGGGACAATAAAAATACGGCCGAATTTATTGCAAAGCAGGTTGGTATAGACGAAGTGGTTGCTGAAGTAATGCCAGAAGATAAACTAAATAAAATAAAAGAATTACAAGCAGAAGGTAAGATTGTGGCTATGGCGGGTGATGGGGTAAATGATGCGCCAGCCTTGGCGGGTGCCGATGTTGGGATTGCGATGGCTACAGGGACGGATGTGGCGATTGAATCGGCCGGTATCACGCTCCTTCATGGCGATATTTCAAAACTTGTAAAGGCTATAAAACTTTCAAAAATCACCATGACTGGAATAAAGCAAAATCTTTTCTGGGCGTTCTTTTATAATGTGGTAGGCATACCTTTAGCTGGCGGACTGTTTTATCCAATTTTTGGTATTCTTCTTTCGCCAGTTTTTGCTGGTTTTGCGATGGCCATGTCTTCGGTATCTGTGGTTGGAAATTCCCTTCGCTTAAAAACTAAAAAGTTGTAAAATAAATATAAATTATCAATTAATTTTAAAAATATGATGTACGGATTATATAATGGTTATGATGGGTGGGGCATTGGAAACATGATGGGATTTTTTAGTGGAGGCATTATGATGGTTGTCTTTTGGGTTTTACTCATCGCTTTCATTGTGTGGATGATACGCGAGATTAGTGGTAAAAATTCCCATTCTCGCTCCGATTCAAACGCTCTTGAAATTTTAAAAGAACGCTATGCCAAAGGAGAAATAGATAAAAGAGAATTTGAGGAGAAGAAAAAAGATATTAGTTAAAAACGTCTGTAGTTTATATGTTAGCTTTATTTAAAAAAATAATAACATTACTTATTCTGGCATCATTTGTAATGCTACTGATTTTTGGTATCTTCACTATGATACACAGTCCAGATGGACAAATGTTGGGTGAATGCCCTTTTTCATTTGTTGGGACAGCAAATTGTATTCAAAATACTCTTGCCACAGCGATTCACTATCTATCTTCTTATCAATCATTTCTAAATGTAACAGTAGATTACGGGTCAATGACCTTGTTAGTCTCTCTCATTATATTTGCAGGTCTATTTTCTATACTCTTTATAGACCCAAATATATTTAAACTCAATTCTTTTATAAAAAGAGGTTCTTATGATCCTCCGCAAATTTCTTCTGAGGTTAGAAAAATAATACGCTGGCTTTCTCTTTTGGAAAATAGTCCATCTCCTCTCTAAGCAACATTTCAAACTTTTTTTATAGGGTTTTGAAGTGTTGCAAAAAAGTCCTTAGCAAGGGCTTTTTCTCTATTATCTAATCATAAATTCTATGAAAACAAAAAAAATTATTATCCTTACTATTCTCGCTATCTTAGGACTATTTGTTTGGGGTTATTTCTCGAAAGGTGATACAACCGCTTCAGTGCAAGGTGTTTCAAAATCTAATTCTTCCGAAAGTTCACTCACTGCTTCTGAAGTTTTTTATAATTTCGGAACAATCTCAATGAAAAATGGCGATGTTAGTAAAGAATTTATTATTACTAACTCCACTCTTCAAGATATTACTCTAAAAACAGTTCTTACTTCTTGTATGTGCACCAGCGCCTTCATCATTGAACCCAGTGGTGGGATTAAGGGGCCATTCAAAATGCCTGGTATGGGCTTTGTCCCACCAGCTAATGAAATAATTGGAGCGGGTGAGAGTCGTGTCGTTCGAGTTGTTTATAATCCAAATGCTCATGGCCCCGCTGGTGTCGGGCAGATTGATAGGTTCGTTAATTTGACTGATAGCCTTGGTGGAAAACTTCAATTAGAAATAAAAGCGTTCGTAACTCCTTAATATTATGAAAAAACTTCTTATAAGTGTTGGGGCAGTACTCGTTGTTATTTTGGGAATTGTTATTCTAAAAAACAGTGCTGGATCTGGAGCTCTAATTTACAGTTTAAGTAATGAAGGGTCGTGGCTCTTGCCACTGGTAGTCTTTTCTTCGATTTTAGACAGCGTCCACCCATGTTCTTTCTCTATTCTTCTCATCACGATTGCATTCTTGTTCGGTATGCAAATGACTCGAGGGAAAATTCTTAAGATCGGTGGTACATACATAGCTGGTATTTTTGCTTCCTATCTGCTGATAGGACTTGGCATACTCAAAATATTACATCTATTCAATACTCCTCACTTCATGGGCAAACTGGGAGCGACACTTCTCATCTTGTTCGGTATTATAAATCTCCTTAATCATTTTTTCCCAAGATTTCCGATTAAGCTTAAACTTCCAGAATCTCTATATACCACTATGGCCAAGCTCATGGAGAAGTCTTCTTTTCCGGCAGCTTTTGTCTTAGGTCTCTTGGTTGGTATTTGTCAGTTTCCATGTATGGGTGGACCATACCTCTTGGTTATTGGTCTGCTTCGCGACCAAGTGACATACCTCAAAGGGTTTGGCTATCTGCTTCTTTACAACATTATCCTGATTTTACCCCTCATAACAGTACTTTGGATATCGGCCGATAAAATATTGGTAGAAAAAATGCAAGAATGGAAAATGAAAAAAACATCAAATCTCAAACTTTGGGCAGGTCTTCTAATGATTATTATTGGCGTATTAATTTTCTTCATCTAATATGATTATTATCACTATAATTTCTATTCTCGGTCTTAGTTTATTAGTGTCGAGAGTTAATCGATTTTTGCCTTTTAGAATTTGTCCGATTTGCGCTGGGGTTTCTCTCACTTGGATCTGGTTGGTCACTGGATATTTTTTGGGTTATCAAATTGATCTTCTGATCCCGGCTCTGTTTATGGGTGGGTCGGTGGTTGGTATCTCTCAGCAATTGGATAAAAAATTAAAAATAATCTTTATTTCTCTAGGATTCATTGTTGCTTACAGTATTCTTTCGGAAAACTGGGTAACTCTTCTTGTTTTTCTAGCCATTATTCTACTAATTTTGTTTTTATTTAATAATAAAAATAAAAAATTAAATTCAAATAAAGAATTAGAAGAAAAGATAAAAAATTGCTGCTAAGTTTAAAGTAAAATTGAAGGGTTGTTAATTATAAATTAAACCATAAATCATGGAAAAAAATAAATTAGAAAAAATTCTTTCACTACCTATTGCTATTATCATTGCTGGGGCAATGCTTTCTCTGGCTTGGATGTATAACACTAGGATAAAGATTCCGGACAGTTTACAGAAAGTAAGTGTAGGGTCGGAAAAAACTCAAATTCAAAAAACTGAATTGGAAGAAAAAGTATTGCCGACAAGAGTAGAGCTGCCGATTACTTGGGGAAATATTGGAGTTAGGCTTGTAGAATCTGGCACAATTGATGGAGAAAAATTCAAGGCTCTTTATGAAAGTCGAGAACAGTTTACAGAAGAATATGAAAAATTACTGCTTGGAGATAGTAAAGAGAAACTCAAAATTAACGAAGAAAATGCCGGGTACCTGTTAAATTTATTTTGGGCTCTTGGACTTTCAAATAATAACCCTATACTTTCTGACAAAACATCCGTCTTATAGTAGCCAAAACGGGAGGGTAGCGAGTGGTTTTGCTTCTACTGGGGGTTGGACTATGGCAAAAGGTAATGCCATGGATCATTACAGTCGCCATAAGTTTTTTGATCTAACGCTGGAACAGCAAGCTCTGGTAGATAAAGTGTCTCGTGGCATTTACAGACCTTGTTGCAATAACTCTACTCACTTTCCAGATTGTAACCATGGTATGGCTATGCTCGGGCTTTTGGAACTCTTGGCTTCGCAAGGAGCAAGCGAACAGAAGATGTGGAAAGCCGCTCTAGCAGTTAATTCATATTGGTTTCCGGACACCTACACCATTATTGCTAATTATATGAAAGCCAAAGGTGTTGAGTGGCAAGATGTAAATCCGCAGGAAATTCTTGGAAGGAATTATTCTAGCGCTTCTGGGTATGCAAAAATATCATCACAAGTGGCCCCATCAGCACAAAGAGGAAGCAGTAACGGGTGCGGTGTAGATGCTGGACAGCCGATACAAGCTGCTCCTCAACAAAGACAACAAAATGGTTGTGGGATATAATTTATTTTGTGCCTAACTACTTACAATCAAAATCAAATGTTCTCTATTCTACGATTGCAAGATTTTACAATATTGGTTTATGGCTTTTCGGTTATAATCTTGCGGTGCGTTATTTTATTGGACTCATTCCATTTCAAAAAACAGCCAGGATAAATATACTTGATGCTGGTTGTGGAACAGGCCTTTACACATTCGCTCTTCTAAAGCAATTTCCGAATGCAATGATTGTAGCATTTGATTTAAACACCAATATGATAGAGATAATGAAAAATACCTTACGACGAAAAAATTTGAACACTCAAGTAAAAGTGTTCAACGGAGATATAACCAAACCACTTCCACTTCAGTATGAACAATTTGATCTTATTATAACTGGTGGCGTCTTGGAGTATGTAGATCCGAATATGGCAATCAAAAATCTTGTTCCTCATCTAAAGAGTGGTGGGTATTTTCTAAATTCACCTGTTAAAGATGATCTGTTTGGTAGAATAGTAGCGAAACTTTACCGGTTTAAACCACACTCTCGTTCTACTAACACTCATGCTTTCACGAATAATGGCTTTATTATGAAAAGTATGCGAAGTCTCCCTGTACTTAAAGAAGCCTATTTATTTCAAAAGCAGAAATAAAAATCATTCTAAACACCAATTTTTATGGAATTCACAAGCAAAAAATTTAATGAAATAAAGAATGATGCCGAAGATTTTTATAAAGCGATAGGTAAAATCCATTGTCCATATTTTGGAGATAATATCTATTTTAATGTAAAAGGTTGGGATCATTTGATATTTAAAAGTTGGAACAACACTCGTATTATAAGTGATCAATTTGCCAGATTACGACACATAAAACTTGCTCCAGAAGTGATACGACAATCGAAGACACTTCAAGGAGAATGGATAACAAAAAAGATTGAGAGAATAAAAACAAATAGTCGTTGGGAAAAAGTTCTTAAGTTGATTACGTACTATGAATTTATTGCAGTAATGGAATCACATAATTCGAAAATAAGAGTAAAAGTTATAATAAAAGAAGTCGAAGGAGGTGAGAAGTTTTTTTGGAGCCTTATTCCATTTTGGGGAGTTGATAAAAATACCAATGAGAGAGTTATGTATGGTGGGAATCCTGAAAGTGATTAGATATTTTAAAATGAATCAAAAAACACCGTTTTCACGGTGTGCTTTGATGGTACTTGGCTGCGGTTTAGTATAACCGCGGGAGAGCCAAAGCCCTCACAAGCACCACTGTTAGTATAACATATTCAAGTGTTGTATCAAACCATTGGGGATATCTAAAAATATGATACAATCTGTTCATTAAATATAATTGTAATTTATATGAATGAACAAGAAAAGAAGACAAAAGCTGAGGTTATAACAGCTCCAATTGCCATTATTATCGCCGGTGCGCTTATTGCCGGAGCGGTGTATTTTTCTGCAAACAAAGGGCCCGCGTCTTCGGCTCTAAATGATGGTGCAGTTGCAAAACAACAACTTCTCAAAGGAGATTTGAACCAAATGGCCGCAATCTCGGCAAGTGATCACATTCGTGGCAATCTAAATGCGGAAGTTTTAATTGTTGAGTATTCAGATACCGAGTGTCCATTTTGCAAAGTACTTCACAATACTATGAATGAAGTTATGGATGAGTACGGGGGGACAGGAAAAGTGGCGTGGGTCTTTCGTCATTTTCCTTTGGATAATTTACATCCCAAAGCTCGCAGTGAAGCAGTGGCTCTTGAATGTGCTAACGAGCAAGGCGGTAATGATAAATTTTGGGCATACGCTGATCGTCTTTTTGAAGTGACTCCGTCAAACAACAGACTTGACTCTGCCGAACTTCCTAAAATAGCAGAATTTGTGGGACTTAATATCAGCCAATTTAACACTTGTCTTGCGAGCGGGAAATACACCAAACGCATTGATGATGATATAAAAAATGCACAGGCGACAGGCGGTAATGGGACTCCGTGGAGCATCGTGGTTGCTAAAAATGGCAAAAAATATCAGCTTTCGGGTGCCCAACCTCTTGCGTCAATCAAACAATTGATTGAAACAGCCCTACAAGAAAAATAAAATGGACAGAAATGGCTCGCAAAAGACCCATACCTTCCATATTCACGGCATGCATTGCAATGCTTGTATCCTTATGACTGAAAGTGAGCTTAAAGATCTACCCAATGTGACTTCTGCTAAATCAAGTCTCAAAAATCATTCTGTTGAAATAGTTGGAGACTTTGGTAATAAGACACCAGAACAGATTGTAGAAGAGCTTACAATTCCACTCAAGTCGCATGGCTATACTGTTTCTATAGAAAAACAACAACATGTAGCAAAATGGTCTGATTTTAAGGTTGCTTTGCCTATTGCCGTTGGATTTGCGGTTTTGTTTATAATTCTTCAGAAGCTGGGTATTGTAAATCTTGTAAATTCTGAAAATATAACGTATGGCACTGTATTTATGATTGGTATTATTGCCTCGCTCTCTACTTGCATGGCAGTCGTTGGTGGGCTTGTGCTCTCTATGTCAGCAACATTTGCAAAAGAAGGAGAGAGGGTGAGGCCCCAACTCATGTTCCATATTGGTAGAATTGTTTCCTTCTTTATTCTTGGTGGAGTTATCGGTATGATTGGTTCTGCTTTTACTCTCAATACTTCTGCTACGTTTATTTTAAGTTTGATAATTGGCATAGTAATGCTAATCCTGGGCATAAATCTTCTTGGAGTATTTCCATGGGCAAAGAAACTTCAGCCGTCTATCCCCAAGTTTATTGCAAAGCATGCACATGGAGTATCGAAGCTCAATCATTCTGTCACCCCGCTTCTTTTAGGGGTTGCCACGTTCTTTTTGCCGTGTGGCTTCACCCAATCAATGCAGATTTTTACCCTTTCAACTGGTAATTTTTTACAAGGAGGGTTAACTATGCTCTCATTTGCTCTGGGCACACTTCCTGTTCTTGCTTTGGTTAGCTTCAGCTCGTTTAGTATAAAAGACAGTAGTAAGAAAGGTATCTTCTTCAAATCAGCAGGTCTTATCGTTATTATGTTTGCTTTATTTAACCTCTTAAACTCGTTGGTGGTGATTGGCTTTTTACCACCAATTTTTAATTTTTAAATTTATGAAAGGAATTGTCACATCTGTTATCGTCGCTCTTGTCCTTATCGGAGGGGCTTTTATACTTACAAAAAGTAGAGGCAGTTTTGAACCCGTAATAAATGCAAATAATGTAAGTATTGAAAATGGGGTGCAGATTATTGAAATAAAGGCTAAGGGTGGCTATCTGCCAAGAACGAGCACTGCCAAAGCGGGTATCCCAACTATCTTAAGATTTGATACAAATAGCACTTTTGATTGCTCATCATCGGTGCGGATCCCAAGTATGGATATAAGTCAAAGCTTACCCCTATCGGGCACAACTGATATAGATATAGGTATTCAGAAGGTGGCAACTCTCCAAGGAACTTGCAGTATGGGTATGTACCCTTTTGAAATTATCTTTCAAAGCTAGGATAAGTTATAAAAGAGAGCAATCCACACAAATGGAGCGCGGGGGTTTTATTTTGATATAATATGAGTATGGGGGAATTTATTTTTATTTAATTTCAATATGGAACCAACAAACACAGACTATAAACAGATGCTTTCTGAAATAATCAAAAAACAGATTGTTATTTTGGGACCCCAGATTGCAGTGCTCAAGGCTCGGGGCGTACCAGGGCTAAAAGTCTCAGATGAGGGAGAAGTTTTGGAAGTTTCTGGCCCAGAGCAAGTTATTTTGCAAAAACTGATAGACGAATACGTGGCTCTTTCTGGAGAGATTGTTAAGAGTGCTGTCAATTATATCTTTGAAAAATATCCCTCAATCAAACATTAATTTATTTAATAAAGTTAAATAAAATATGAAAAAGTTTTTATTATTAAGTAGCGCTCTAATCATAACTCCTGTTTCGGTCTTGGCTCAAAAATTTGGTGGTCAAATACCTGATGACGGTTTTGCTTATGCTTCGGTATTTGCCGGTAATTTCTCCTTACTCCTTTCTATAATCATAGGCATCATAGCAATCTTCATTGTTTTTAGAGCAGCCAAAAAGCTTGGGGGAGGACTGTTTGGATCAGTGCTTAATTATATCGGTATCGGTGTCTCCCTTATTGTTTTGGGGACTATTTCTACAATTGTTGATCCTTGGTATACAGGATTTGACTTTAACATAGCAAGTACTGTCTTTTTTGCGATGGGGTATATATTTGCAGTAATTGGCGCCAACAAGCTTCTTAAGGGCATAATGAATAATTAAATGAGTACCGCGCCCTCTTTGAGCGCCGCAGTGTTTCTGTTTTTGATCCCGGTACTTTTGATACTGGTTGTTTTTATTTTTTATTTTTATAGTTCTCTCAAAAAAAGAGAAAAAGAAATCATAAAGGAAAGAGAAGAATCAACTCGCCATCTCTATGAACTTGCTATTCTTAAAGAATTGGGGGAGCGGACAGGATATTCTCTGAATGTAGAGGAAATACTCCAGATTATTACGGGCTCTTTGCGTCAATTTATAGATTATACGGCGGTTGGATATGTGGTTATTACTCCAGAAAAACTAAAAATAAATACTCACATTGAAAAACCAGTGAGCAATTTGTTTATAAAAGAAATGAAAGACAGGATGGTCGCCTCACTTTCTGCTCTGACCAACAAATCTTTAGACACTTTTGTGTTAGATGAAATTGTTTCCGGAGCGATTGTCGTTGACGAAATTAAACAAAGTATAGGTTCTTTATTTAATATCCCTATTGTTATTGGTGGCAAGGTTGTAGGAGTTTTGTCGGTCGCGCACATTGATCCGGGTCTATATAAAGAGGCGGATATGACCATTCTCTATAAAATCACTGGCCAAGCTTCGGAGGCTGTTACGCGTTTGGAAGATGTGGTTAAGATGGAAAAAGGTAAATTAAATGCCATGGTAGAGAGTATGGAAGATGGAGTTCTAATGGTTGATCCTGAATATAGGATTGTAGTTGCCAATCCAGCAGTCAAAAAAATTATAAAATTTAGTCTGTCGGCTGACGAAGGAAAAGACATAAACATTTTTGATTTCGTCGACAGTTTGGGTGGCAAGTTTGATATTCATGGCAGATTAGAAGAAGCTTTGGTCAATAAACATTCTTTTGTCTCGGATAGGATAAATATAGGAGACTCCTTCTTTAATATAGGAGTTTATCCAGTATTGCATTCACCGACAAAGGGGGGTAGTCAAATGCTGGGGGCGGTGGCGGTTTGGAACGACATTACTCGCGATATCGAGTTGGAAAGAGTCAGAGAAGAATTTACAGGTATGATTGTTCACGAACTCCGTTCGCCCCTTGATGGTATCAAAAAAATCATAGAGCTCGCGGTTTCTGGATCGGTTGATAAAAATTCGGACCAGTTTAGAGAATATCTAAATATGGTTCACCAGAGCTCGTCTTCTATGCTCGAGTTGGTAAATGATATTTTAGACCTTTCCAAACTCCAATCAGGAAAATTTGAAGTTAATAAAGAAGAAGCTAATATCAAAGAAGTGGTGGCAAACAGAATTTCATTTTATAAAATTTCTGCTGATACGAGAGGAGTTGCTCTGGTAGCTAATCTTAATCACAACCTACCAGAACTCTCTTTGTTTGATCCACAAGCAATCAAACAAATTTTAAATAACTTTTTATCAAATGCTTTGAAATTTACAAAAAATAGCGGCTCTGTCGTAGTTTCGGCATTTGTTTACGACCCATTGGAGTTTTTCCCAAAAGATTTGGATAAATCAAAAATACCAGTATTTCCAGAAACAACAGATATAAATGTAAAAACAGCTTCTTTATGTGTCGTTGTCTCTGATACTGGTTTGGGTATACCAGAAGATAGTATGAAAGATTTATTCCACACTTTTAAGCAGGCCAGATTAAATCCGGTGGATAAGGAAAGTAAGGGTACTGGTCTGGGGCTTGTGATCGCCAAGGGCATAGTAGAGGCTCATGGTGGAGAAATAGGGGTGGTGTCAAAAGAAGGAATGGGTACAAGTTTCTTCTTTACAATCCCTTTATAAAAGTGATACTATAAATACATTACTTTAATTAAAATCACATGAAGAAAATACTTGTAATAGATGATGATCAGTTTTTTGCTAAGACACTAGAGGGAGCTTTACCTAAAGAAAAGTATGAGCTCATTGCGGCTGAAGATGGAGAGGTGGGACTTCAAAAGTTAAAATCCGAAAAACCAGACCTTATTATCCTTGATCTCATGATGCCAAAACTTGATGGCACTGCTTTTTTGAAAAAACTCCAAGAATCTACCGATTTGCCAAAGGTGCCAATTTTAGTTTCTTCCAATCTTTCTAGTGTCAAAAAAATCAGTGATGTGATGGCGATGGGAGCGGTAGGTTATGTTATAAAATCAGATGAGAGTTTGCAGTCTATTGTTCAAGATATTGAACGAGTGCTTGGTGAAGAAGGGAAGAAAGAATAGTTGCACAAAATTAAAATATTTTTGATATAAAATGACCGAAATAAACGGTCAGTATAATGCTAGGGATAAGGCCAAGCACTGTCCCTATAACATAATCTCCAGTCTTTATTTTGGAGACACCCATTAAAATATTGAGGACATTAAAAGGCATAATTGGCGCTATTCGTAAGATTACCAGATCCCAAGCGCCACCAGACTCTAATCTTTCGTTGTATCTACCCAAAGACTTTAAGTATTTATGTTCCAAAATATTTTCTACTTTTGTTTTACCAAGTCTGCGTGATATTTCAAAGACTATAATTGAGCTTAAAAATCCGCCAATCGCGCTATAAATAAAACCATATTTAAAACCAAACAAAATACCAGCAACAGCCATAAAAGGGGTTGAGGGGATAAAAATAGTGCCCAAGGTATAAAGCGCGACAAAAATAAGTGGTGCCCAAATGCCAAAATCTTTCAAAGACTGTCTTATTTGTTCCAGATCAAATCTGTCGCCAAACACTTGATAAATAAAAAGCGAACTAATCACTAAAACCAAAAATAAAACAAAAACAATTCTTTGCAATTTCTGCCAAACCATATCATTATAATAACATGATTTTACACGGGTTTCCTGTCAAGGAGAAAATAAAAGAAGTATTGATAGAAAGGATAAAAAAGCTTGAAAAGAAGTCATTTTTGGCGATTGTTCAAGTGGGAGATAGAGCTGACTCAAACGTTTATGTGAGACAAAAGCAAAAATTTGGAGAAGAAATAGGGGTGAAAGTTTTAATAAATAAATTTGATGTAGACATAAAAGAAGAAGATTTAACTAGGGAAATTAAAAAATTAAATGAAGATGAAAGTGTAAATGGTATTATTGTGCAACTGCCTTTACCCAAACACATTGATACGGAGAAAATAATAAATTTAATTTCAATACAGAAAGATGTAGACGGGTTAGTGTCAAGGACGACCCTTAAACTGCCCCAGTCCCAAAGGGTTGTCCTTGACACTATTTCCGCCACTGCTCGCGGAGTTTTGGCTCTGCTTGATTATTACGAAATCACAGTTAAAGATAAAAAGGTAGCGGTGATAGGTCAGGGTATTTTGGCAGGCAAACCAATAGCTCTGGAGTTAGAAAAGAGGGGGGCAGAAGTTTTTAGGTGTGATGTAGATACCCCAAATATTTCGGAGATCACAAAGGGGTGCGATATTTTAATTTCGGCAGTTGGTAAAGCGGGGCTAATAACAAAAGAGTTTGTAAATCCTAAACAAGTAGTTATTGATGTTGGTATAAATAAAATAACGCCCCCTAACCCCCTCTTACTTCAAGAGGGGGAACAAAAATCAAAAATAGTGGGAGATGTAAATTTTGAAGAGGTTTCTCCTATTGTTTCCTCCATTACTCCAGTACCTGGCGGCATCGGCCCTCTTACGGTCGCTTGCCTCTTTGAAAACCTCCTTGATTTATGTGAGTGATTAGTGCTATAATGGGGTTATAATAATTAAGTATTAAAAATATGTTTAATCAAATGATGGGAGAGGAGGGGGCTAAAAGAGTGTCCAAGTGGACAGCCATTTCGCTCATGCTTCTCTCGGCTTTTCTTTTAGTAAAAGTAATAGGGGACTTCAAGAGATTGCCAAACATAGGCAAGGAGGTCTATCCGCAATCAACCATTACAGTGAGTGGTAAGGGCGAGGCTTTTGCTATTCCTGATATCGCTTCTTTCTCCTTTTCGGTCACCGAGGCGAGTGAATCGGTAGAATCAGCTCAGAAAATGCTTGATGAAAAAATTGCTAAAGCTTTGGTGGTTTTGAAAGAAGCTGAAGTCGCAGATAAAGATATAAAAACCACTGACTACAATGTTAATCCTAAATACGAATGGAACCAGTATCCATGTCCTCCGGGCGTGATGGTTTCAGATCTTTCTTACCCCTGCCGTTCTGGAAAAAACGAACTTATCGGTTATGATGTGAGCCAAAGCATTACTGTTAAGGTGCGGGATGTGAAAAAAGTGGGAGATTTGGTAAGTAAAATAGGCGCTATAAATGTATCAAACATAAGTGGTGTAGAATTTACAGTTGATGAGAGAGAAAAATATGTAGCAGAGGCCAGAGAAAAGGCTATCACCGAAGCCAAAGCAAAAGGTAAAGAGTTGGCCAAACAGCTTGGGGTAAGACTTAATAAAATTTTGTACTTCAACGAAAACGGTAACTATCCTATTTACTATGGAGAAGGAAAGGGTGGTGGCGCTGATATGATGGTCTCATCTGTGGCTCCAGCCAGAGCAGAATTACCACAAGGCGAAACTAAGATCACTTCTGACGTTAGCATTACTTACGAGATTAGGTAGCCCTCGAACCTCACCCCCCAACCCCTCTCCTTGCGAAGGAGGGGGGAGCTGCGAGTCATTTGACATTAGATTAGTGGGGTGTATAATGGGGTTACAATTTAATAATAGAGAGACCCCGCAAGGGGTTTTTTCTAAACAAAAATATTATGTCAATAATCAATTACTTTAAAGAAACAAAAGGGGAGTTGAGCCATGTCAATTGGCCAACCAGAAGACAGTCAATTATTTTTTCTTTGGTCGTCATTATTATTTCTGTCCTCACCGCATTCTTTTTGGGGTTGTTTGATTTTATCTTCTCTAAGATATTAAATTTATTTATATAACCTCACCCCCAACCCCTCTCCTAGATGCAGGAGAGGGGAGAAAAAGGGAATTAACTCATATGTCTAAACAACAAATACAAGAAAGCCGAAATTGGTATGCTATACATACATACTCTGGCTATGAAAATGCCGTAATGCGCAACTTAAAACAGCGCATCGAATCTTTGGGCATGGAAGACAAAATTTTTAACGTTTTGGTGCCGACTGAAAAGAAAATAAAAATAAAAGGTAATAAGCGAGTGGAAGAAGAAGAGAAAATCTATCCGGGTTATGTCTTGGTGGATATGGTGGTAACCGATGATTCGTGGTATGTGGTTAGAAATACCCCAAGGGTTACTGGTTTTGTCGGCGCCGGAGTCTTCCCGGTACCCCTTAATCCAAAGGAAGTGGAAGATCTTTTCAAGAGGATGAATTCAGAAAAAGTAAGACACAACATTGATCTCTCTTTAGATGATGCGGTCAAGATCGTTGACGGTCCATTTAAAGATTTGGAAGGTAAAGTTGGGGAAGTAGATGAAGAGCGAGGTAAGGTCAAAGTCTTGGTGCCAATGTTTGGCAGAGAAACGCCAGTGGAGCTAGATTTCTTGCAAGTGAAGAAGATATAGGTTAATATCATATTTCGCCAAAAGTAAATTTGTAAAAGTCCTCGGGTCGCCTATTTCATGGCTTAACCAGACTTTTGAAATTCACTTCTGGCTTCACAATCAAAATGGCAAAAAAAATAACAAAAAAAATAAAAATAGTGATAGCTGCTGGTAAAGCAACCCCAGCGCCTCCTGTGGGGACAGCTCTGGGGCCTGCTGGTATAAATATTGGTGAATTTGTCACCAAGTTTAATGAAGCGACCCGTGGTATGGAAGGATTGGTGCCAGCCGAAATCAATGTCTATGAAGATCGGACTTTTGACTTTATTCTCAAAACTCCACCCGCTTCCAGTCTTATAAAAAAGGCACTTGGTATTGAAAAGGGCGCCGGTAAAACTCCGAGTCAAAAGGTAGGTACTATCACTCGTAAACAACTTGAAGAAATCGCTCAAATCAAAATGGTTGATTTAAATGCCAATGACCTAGAAGCTGCTGTTAAAATTATTGCTGGCACTTGTAGATCAATGGGGGTGGAGATGAAAGGATAACCTCACCCCCAACCCCTCTCCTAGATGCAGGAGAGGGGAGAAAGACAAAAACAAACAAATTAAGAAACAAAAAGACTTTTAAAACAAGTCTTTTTGTTTTGTTAAAAATATGTAAGATGGGGATGGGAGTTGTTTGAAAGGAGAAGAATTTAATGAGTGACAACAATAAAGTGGCAACGTTGCGCATTAAAGATTTGGAAAACTTAAATCTAATGCGTGACCCGTCTTTTCGCGTGATGACAGACAGGGAAGGTGTGCTTTCGTATCGCAAATGCTACCAAGGCACAGACAAAAGGGTTGGCTTTGTGGGTGGGGTTTACGATAGATTAAGTGATGCGCATGTCAAGTACTTGCTCAAGTGTCTTGAGGGGTGCGATATTTTGATTGTTGCGCTTGACGATGATGAGTTGACCAGGAAACGTAAGAATGATCCATTGCGCCCTTGGGATTCGGAACAAAAGAGGGCAAGGATTCTCTCTTGGTGTGGTCTGGCGCATATTATCACTTTCCGTCATGTCAACGAGCATCCGTATGATCTCATTAAGACTCTTAATCCAGATATTTTGTTCACTTCCAGTACCACAAAAGATGTGAATGATGAAGATCGACAGCGACTTCAAGAATACTGCGGCGAAGTGGTTGTTTTTGAACCTCAATCTCCCGAGCATACCTCTGACGAGTTTTTGCGCATTGAAGCTTATCATATGAACAGAGCGGCCAAGAGAATTGTGGAAGCTGTAAATGACATGGTGGGCCAATACGGCTCGGAAGTAATTCTGCAGAAAAAAAGGGAAACCAGTGGATAATCTCATCGCCTATATTCCGGTACTCAATCAGCAGTATGCAGAGTGGCTGAAGGGACACCAGAGGCCATCTCTCTTTCTGATTGATCAGGGGCTTGCGGAAAAACTAGTCCCTCGTTTGGCACGAAATATTATTGCGCGCTCTACCGCAAGGGTACTCGACAATATTTTGAGCGAAATGCTTGTGCACGATGTGAGTATTCTCACGGTTGTGTATCCAAGAATAATCTGTTATCAACCAGTTATGCCCAACGATGATGTCTCTCATGCATATGCTCACGAGTATCGCCTAACGGGCCAAACTTTTGAAAATGTGTGGGGTCGTTGGGACATGACTGCGGTAACAAGGCAGGAGCCGGTGATACCAGATTTGGAAGTAAGTTCCGAAGAGATCGACCGCTTGCGGATGGAGTCAGCCAGAAAACTCGCTCAAGCGAGTCCAGATTGGTGGAGACAAATTGGAGCGCTGGCGTTTCGAGACGGAGAGGTGATCGCTTGCGCTTACAATGCCCACAAACCAAATGAGTACGAGACAGCGCTCTTCAGTGATCCGCGCATAAACTTCGACGCCGGTGATCCTCTTGGGGCTGAAGTATACCTTTCTCTGCATGCAGAAAAAGGTCTTATTGGTGTCTGTGCTCGTGAGGGTGTGAGATTGAAGGGGGCGTCCGTCTACGTAACAACTTTTCCTTGCGCAGATTGTGCGCGTTATTTAGCGGAAACCCAGATCAAAGAATTGTTCTTTTCTGATGGATATAGTGTTCTTGGGGGTCTACGGACTCTCCAAGCCGCTGGTATCCGTATTGTGCAGGTAAAAAAAGTCCCCGAGTCCGCTTAACGCGAGCTCGGGGCATTTTGTTTTCATCACTCGGGTACTTTGTAGCCGAGAACCGACGTAATGAAAGAGTCTGGATATTTGGGGTCCATCACTTCCTCTTTGGAAGCGCCGGATACTATATGTGCGTGGAGATGGGAGACTGTGGCTCCTGTGTAAGTCATTTCCCCAAATCGCATTATGGCAGTGGCACCCACTATGTCATTTTCTGCGCAGAATTCAGAAAACAGCGAAAGTAGTTCATCACCAGCCCCTAGTGCAAGTTCAGAGATAGAAGATATATGATATGCGTAAATTCCCAAGTAATGATGCTTGGCCCCAGAGTATGGATGATCATTTGCGGTGATCGCCCAAAATCTACCAAATTTGATTACTGGGGCGTCGTGCCATTCGGCAAGATTTTCCCAGCAAAATGGGCAGATTCCCAATCTGATACATTCCTCCATCCTTGCTCTTTGGGATTCTACTCTCGTGTGAGAAAGTTCAAAAAGTTGTTCTTTACTCAAGATTTTCTCCTTCCGTTTGCCTTTATAGCATTTTTTATAAAAAAAGAAAACCGCCAGACCTATGTGAGGTGGGCGGTTGTGAAAGCTACTTTCGTTTAAAGATAAGATAGCCAGAGTTGATTGTGTCCTTTTCGGCTCCGGCTTCTCCAGCTTTGAAACGTTTAAAATAAATATTCATCCAATCACTCAAGTTGTATTTTGGGAAAAAGGCATCTCCCTCAAACTTTTCGTAAAGTATTGTTGTGTGGAGGAAATCTGTCACCGGTAAGGCTAAAGCATAAATCTCTGCTCCACCGATGATCCACACAGTCTCTGATTTTGCCTGTTGCACCGCTTCCTCGAGCGAGTGAGCAACAATCACCCCCGAATTTTCGATGGTAAATTGGGGGTTGCGAGTTAACACTATATTTTGTCGATTCGGTAGGGGTCGAAATTTAAAGGGAATGGAATCCCAAGTTTTTCGACCCATCACCACCGAGTGACCCACAGTGAGCTCGACAAACCTTTTCATGTCAGAGGGGACCTTGCCTCTCCATGGCATGTCCCCATTTTTTCCAATAACACTTTTACCATCCTGTGTGCAGACAGGAGAGGCATAACTAATTTTGACGATTTTTCCTTTAAGCATGCTCTCTCCTAGAGTGTGGTTGGGATCTTCATCCCCGGATGTGATTGATAATCCGAAATCTCGAAATGGTCTGCCGTGAAGTCAAAGATGTTACTAATCCTCTGCCCCTCGTCAGTTAAATTGAGAGTAGGAAATGGAAACGGTTCTCTTTCCAAAAGTTCATCCACTCTGTCTACTTGATTTGTGTAAATCTGTGCATCATCCACGACATGGATATATTTGTAAGGTTCGTATCCACATACGTGAGCAAGCATTATGGTGAGAGCGGCGTATTGAATGATGTTTGACACTACTCCGACCGGCACATCTCCAGATCGCTGGGTCATCGTGAGTGCCAGCTTCCTGCCCTCAATCACCGTCGCTTGGATTTTGGTGCCATGGCACGGCGCCACAACTACCTGTCGTCTCAGCTTACCATGTTGCATATCAAGCGGGGGAAACCAAGTGCTGATAACGTGTCCATTCAAATAGGGTCCGTCTTTGAGAGATTGGACCAGATTTTCTACTTGGTTGAATGGTCTGGGCGCATAGCATCCTTGCCCCGTAAATTCTGCAGACTTTTCCCACTCGAAATGGGGCAGTTTAGCAAGAATTGGTCCGTAAGAACCAGGACCGAGGTTACCAGTCTTGAGACCAAAATTGGCGCATTTTTCGGGGGAAACCCAATCTGCCCACCAATTGCATCCAGAAGCCAGCATTTCATCAAGTGTCTGTACTCCTTGCATGAAGAGGATGATTTCTGTAATGGCGGTTTTCCAAAACGGAATCTTCCGTTCAGTGATGATCGGAAATCCGTTCTCAAATTTGAAAACCATTCGCGGTGTTTCCAAGTTGGTCCAACGTCCCGCATCTTGATGCGGATTTTTGGCCAGAAATGTCTCTGGCGATTGACGGATGAATCTCAATACATTTGCGTATTGCCTGTCCGGAATTCGTTCCGAGTAAGGCTTATAGGGAATTGTCGTCATATCAAAGGACTCCTTCCTCTTTGTATTCTCCATAAAAATAGAAAAAAATCAAATTTGTGTTATATTTTGGAAATGAAAGACATACAAATAAAGAAACTTATAGAGGCAGAAAAGAAGAGACAGAAAGGGGTGATAAACCTCATTGCATCGGAGAATTATATGTCTAATGATGTATTCGAGGCCCGAGGATCAGTTTTTGATAATAAATATTCGGAAGGTTATCAATCCGCGAGGTATTATCAAGGCCAAGAGAACACAGATAAACTTGAAATTATTTGTATGGAAAGATTGCTCAAGGTTTTTGGTTTAAAAAAAGATAAGTGGCATGCAAATGTGCAACCACTTTCTGGGGCACCTGCAAATTTAGCAGTTTATTTGGCCCTCGTTCCGCAAGGAGAAAAGATCATGGGTCTGCCTCTTTCTTATGGTGGGCATTTAACTCATGGGCAAAAAGTTTCAATTACTGGAAAGGTGTGGCAACAGGTGCCAATCAGTATTGATTTAAAAACAGAACTTATTGATTACAAAAAAATGAAAATTGATGCAGTGCGAGAGAAACCAACTCTTATTGTCGTGGGGTTTACTGCATATCCGCGAATTGTTGATTTCAAAAAGTGTAGAGAGATTGCAGATAGCTGTGGCGCTATTTTAATGGTTGACATGTCTCATTTTGCTGGTCTTGTTGCTGGCAAAGTATATCCTAGTCCATTCCAATATGCCGATGTGGTTACCTCGACTACCCACAAGACTCTTCGGGGTCCGCGTGGCGCTGTCATCTTTGCTAAAAAAGATTCTAGAGAAATTAATAAAAAAATAGACAAAGCCGTTTTTCCCGGGCTTCAAGGTGGGCCTCATATGGCTCAAATCGCCGCTATTGCGGTGGCTTTAAAAGAAGCCGGCTCTGTGTCTTTCAAAAAATATGCAAAACAAGTTGTGAAAAATGCAAAAGTTTTTGCTGAAGAATTAAAAAAATTAGGCTGGAGAATTATTTCGGGCGGTACTGATACCCACCTTATTTTGATGGATACTTGGATGGACGGTAAAGGAGTGAGTGGCAAAGAAGCCGCCGTCAGGCTTGAAAAAAATAACATCATCTGCAATTTCAACACCATCCCCACTGAAACCCGTAGTCCGTTTGATCCATCAGGTATTCGCCTTGGTACTCCGGCTGAAACTACTCGTGGTAAAAAAGAAAAAGATTTTGTGCTGATTGCCAGAAAGATTGATAAAATTTTAAGAGCAAAAATGGTAAAATAGAAAATTATCATACACACATGACTGACGGTCGTCACTAATCTGTGTAGGTGTGGAAGAGTGGTGTTTTTGATATAATTCATATTATGAAAGCAAATGAAAGGAAAATTGCTATGACGGATTTGGAGACAAGCGGCGATGTTTTTGGGGTACATGAAATACTGGAAATCGGTCTGGTGGTTTTTGACCAAAATACTTTAGAAATAATTGATACCTTAAATATTAAAACTAAACCTCTAAATATAGAAAATGCAGTACCAGAAGCCATGGTCGCAAATGGTTATAAAGAGGAAGATTGGCAAGATGCCGTTTCGCTCAAAGAGGCGATACAACAATATGCCGATAAAACTAGAGATGCTATTTTTTGCGCTTACAACGCTACTTTTGATTGGGGTTTTATGAACGATGCTTTTAGAAAGACGGGAGTGAAAGACATGATGGATTATCATCGACTGGATTTACTTTCTATCGCTTGGACTAAAAGTTTAAAAGATAAAGAAAAATGGAGTTTAAAAACCGCTTGTGAAATATTTAATATTCCACCTGAGCCAGAAGTCCATAGGGCTATAAATGGTGCCATGACCGCTTACCAGCTTTTTAAAAAATTGAATAACAAATAAACTTGACATGATTTAACTGTTGTATATACTTTGGTTATATGAAAACCGTATTAAATGTTAAAATAGATCCAAAACTCAAAAAGGAATCTCAAAAAACTGCCAAAGAGGCTGGCATCCCTTTAAGTTTAGTGGTTAATAGTGCGCTCCGTAGATTTGTCGCAAACAGATCAGTGCTTATATCTGTACCACTCAAGCCTAGTAAATGGTTGCAAAAAGTATTAAAGGAAACCGAAAAAGATTTGAAAGAAGGTAAAAATATTGAAGGACCTTTTTGTTCTGTTGAGGAATTTATGAAAGGTTTGAAATCATAAAAAATATGGCCTTTATTTCTAGGCACAAAAAATTTACCAGACAGTTTAATCATCTTCCAAAGAAAATTAAGGAAAAGTTTGAGGAAAAATTGAGAATTTTTATTATAAATAATTATACGTTAGAATTAAATAATCATTCCCTCTATGGCGAATGGTTTAATCATAGAAGCATAGATATAACAGGGGATGTAAGAGCAGTTTTTAAAGAAGAGGGAGATTTTATAATTTTTAAAGCAATCGGCACACACCATCAACTTTATGGAAAATAAAATGAATATTCAAGAAAAAATAAAAGATTGGATTGAAGAAACTTTAAAAATAGAGGAAAGTTTTGTGTTGGCTCACCCCAAAGATATTAAAAATGGCGACTACTCTTTTTTTGCTTCTCCAAAACTTGCGAATGAATTCGGCCGAGCCTTAAGTGAAAACAAAATTCCTGAAATCGAAAAAGTAGAGGTAGTTGGCAGTTTTATAAACTTTTATTTATCCAAAAAATTTTTTACCGAATCCATCAAAGAAATTTTAGAGAAAGGAGAGGAATGTGGACAAACAGATTTACTTGAGGGCCAGAAGATAATAATTGAACACACCCAACCAAATCCTTTTAAAGAATTCCACATTGGTCACCTGATGAACAATGCTATTGGCGAATCGGTGGCGAGGATTATTAAAGCAAACGGAGCAGATGTCAAAACCGCTAGTTATCATGGTGACAAGGGTTTACACGTCGCTAAAGCGGTTTGGGCAATGAATAAGGGTATTGAGTATGAAAAGGCGTATGCGTACGGAAATAAAGCCTATGAAGAAGACGAAAATACCAAACAAGAAATAATTGCTCTAAATAAAACTATATATGATGGCAAGATCACTGAAATATGGAAAATTTGTAACGATGGCTTTAATAAGTTTAAAAATTATTTTTTGACTATATGTAGGAGATTGGATACTACTTTTGATTATCAATTCTGGGAAACTGCTTCTGGAGAAGTCGGAAAGAAAATAGTCTTGGAAAATGTGGGCAAAATTTTTGAAAATGGAGAAGGGGGAGCGGTGATTTTTAAAGGGGAAAATTTTGAGCCTAAAACCCATACTCGGGTTTTTATAAATTCTGAAGGTCTACCAACCTACGAAGCCAAAGAGGTTGGGTTAGCAAAAATTAAAAAAGAACTTTTTGCTTATAATCAATCAATTACTGTAACCGGGAATGAGCAAGACAGTTTTTTTGATGTGACAGAAATAGCTATTGGTGAAGTTTTGCCAGAACTCAAAGGTAAACTCAAACATCTTTCTCATGGCATGCTCCGATTACCGACAGGCAAAATGTCTTCAAGAACGGGGGATGTTATCACCACTGAATCTCTCATTGATCAAGTCAAAGAAAAAGTTAGAGAGAAAATTGCAGAGCGAAATTTGAGTGAAGAAGAAAAAGAGGAAATTTTAGAAGTGGTGGCGATCGGGGCTATAAAGTATTCAATACTAAGACAAGCAATCGGGGGTGATATTATTTTTGATTTTGATAAATCAATTTCTTTTGAGGGAGACTCCGGACCATATTTGCAATATGCGTGTGTGCGCGCCAATTCAATCTTGGAAAAAGCAGACATGTCAAGGTTGAACCTTGACATGTCAGAGGCGGTCTTTGACACTTGGGAGACGACGGAGTTGGAAAAGTATTTGTATAGATTTACGGAGGTTGTGGAAAGAGCTGGTACCCATTCGACAGGTTCGATAAACTCACTGCAGGCAGGCTCAGGGCAGGTAGAGTATGCGCCACATCATATTGTCACTTATCTCACCGAGCTGGCTTCCATCTTCAATAGCTTTTATGCAAAAGAAAAAATAATAGACCCGTCTGATGGAGCTTCTCCTTACAAGATCGCTCTTACCCAAGCAGTCGCTTACACTCTTAAATCAGGTCTCCGTCTCCTCGGTATCAAAGTGCCAGACAAGATGTAGATCTTTAATATTTTTATATAAAAAATTCCGGCAAGAAGTTGTTTTGCCGGAGTTATAAATAAAGTCTACCGAGCTCACCATCGTGGTGTTTTTCAATCCAAAATGGGAGGTCATCAATAGACTTGAGCATATTTTCCAGTTTCATCGGGTATTGCTCAACGTGTTCAATCATGTAAGGGCCGGTCTGAACAACTAGCGTCTCAATCTCAGCTGCTCTTCCGGCAACCGTATCACTTGGGGTATCACCGACAAAAACACAGTTCTCTTTTCCAATTCCTTGTTCTTGCAAATGTTCCAGAGCGAATCTAAATACTCGCGGATCCGGTTTGTGGTATGGACTGTCTCCTTTTGCTGTAATTACTGTAAACTCGCGCAACACATCAATCTGATCCAGCACTTCCATCAAATTTTCTCTGTTGCGTGAAGTAATCAGGGCAGTTTTGAAACCGTTTTTTCTTAGCCACACCAACACTTCTCTTGCGCCCGGTATTAGTGGTGGTGGCGAAACTTTGTCAAATTTCTCCCATGCGATGTATATACGCTCCGCAAGCGCCATATTTATATCCAAACCATGGGCAAGTAATTCAACACCGGGGACACCCCATTTGTTGAATAGTTTGGTGCGGGTATCCCTACCGAAGGGGATATCGTTAATTGCACAGATGAGCTGAATCTTGCGCAAGCCCTCTCTAAATGAATCTAGGAGAACTCCGTCAAGATCTGTAATAACAGCTTTGAGTATCACAGATTGTTTCTCCTTTCTTTTTAGTTCGCAGTCTGGCGCAATACTATACTCAGCCTAGATCCAAGTCAACTCTCTTCTTATGAAGCTTTGAGTTTGACAACTGATGATGAGTGAGTAGTATTTTACTTGGAGGTGTGTCATGTATAAGCTTTCAGATGAAGATGTTGCCATAAGTGGCCCAGTTTATCGGTCAATAAATGATGTGGTAAACAAGATGACGGGAGGTAATGTATCTGGATGGGAGGACAACTACAAAATTTTTCTTGATTCTGATGGGCAAATCAAGGCTGTACCGGTAGGACCAAATAAACAAGGATTATTTGGTTTCCGGAGTGGATTGGAAAAAAAGTTAGCATTCCTACCTACTCCAGTATGGGTGAAAGATTCGAAACGGAGAGTATATATTTGCTTCACTCACGAGTTGCCGGGTTTAATGAAAGAATGGTGGAGAGAATATTCAGAATTACTCGGGTAGCTTTCCAAAGAAGTCATGGGCGGTTTGGGGTTAAGTCCTCAGCCGCTTTTATTTTAGTAAATGGTAATACAAAATAAAAGGCTCCGGACCCGGGAATTCCCGGGCCCGAGGCCTGCGCCTGGGGAGGATGCCAAGCGCGGGGCGGAGGCATATCAAACAAGATACCTAATACGACTATACACCCTACACAATCCCCGTCAATAGAAATTGGGGACACTTGTTTTTGATGCATATTTCTACCCTTATGGATAATAGTTTGACAATACAGCCCTGTTTGGTAGTATATTGTAGTCCCGCTTGGCGGGATTAAAATTGCCCCACTTCGCCAAGGCTTCGCGGGATAAACATTAAAATTATGTCCAGATCACTCAAAAAAGGCCCCTATGTTGATCCAAGGGTGCTTAAAAAAATAGAAGGCAAAAAGCCACAGGAGACTGGGGTTATTAAAACATGGTCAAGAGCCTGTGTCATTTCTCCAGAAATGGTGGGCTTTACTTTTGGAGTACATAACGGCAGAGATCATATAGAAGTTTTTATAGGTGAAGACATGGTGGGTCATAAATTGGGAGAATTTTCTTTGACTCGCAAATTTATAAAACACGGAGGAAAGATGCAGAAAGATTTGGAAGCTAAGAAAAAGGAAGATGAAATAAATGCAGCCAAGGGAGCTAAAGCGGCGGCAGAAGGAGCAAAGAAATAAAATGAATGAAATAACCGCACAGCTAAATAGTTACAGACAATCTCCTAGGAAGGTAAGACTGGTGGCCAATGCTATTAAAGGTAAGTCTGCCAAAGAGGCTAAAAATAGATTAGATTTTATAATCAAACGAGCCGCTAGTCCTTTACATAAACTTTTAAATTCTGCTATTGCCAATGCTAAAGATTTGGGAGCAAATACAGACAATCTTTGGGTTAAATCTATTACCGTCAATGGTGGCAAGATATTATACAGGCGCAGACCGGTTTCTCATGGCTCGGCTCATGCTATCCACAAGAGAACAAGTCATGTCACCATTGTTCTTCAAGAAAAATTGCAGAAAGGAAAGATAGAGAAAAGTAAAAATAAAACAAAATAATTTTATGACACATACTGTACATCCATATGCACACAGATTAGGTATCATCCGCGACTGGAGGTCACGTTGGTTTGGTGTTAAGTCTAAATATAAAGAAAATTTGAAGGGAGATGTTTTGATTTTTGAATATCTTAAAAAACGTTTAAAGGGTTGTTTTGTAAATTCTACCGAAATAGAAAGAAGCGCAAAAGTTTTTAGGATTATTATTGAGACATCTCGCCCCGGCTTTATTATCGGCAGAAACGGTGAAGGTATGAATAAACTCCGAGACGACATTATTCGCCTTATGAGGCGTCGTAAATTGAGTCTAAAAGAGGAATTGAAGATAGATGTGAAGGAGGTAAAGTCACCTGAATCGAGCGCTATGATAGCTGCCCAGATGATTGCCGAAGGGCTTGAAAAAAGAATGCCTTTCAGAAGAGTAATAAAAACAATGATTGAAAAAGCTTATGCCAATCGTGATGTTAAGGGTGTCAAAGTAACTCTGTCCGGCATTATGGGGGGTTCGGCGATGGCTAGAGTGGAGACCAAAAAAGTGGGCCGTATCCCTTTGCAGACACTTCGGGCTGATATTGACTATGCTCTTTATGAAGCTCGTCTGCCACTTGGTAAGATTGGTGTAAAAGTTTGGATATATAAAGGAGATATTTTTGATAAAGATAAAAGTGTAAAAACCTAAATTTAATACCATGTTATTTCCCAAAAAAGTTAAATATAGAAAATGGCATACCATGCGCGAGAATCCAAAAAAGGTGGGCCCAGCTACACGTGGCATCAAAGTGTCTTTTGGTTCGCATGGTCTGAAAGCTATAACTCCGGGTAGGATTAATTCCAGACAAATTGAATCAGCTAGAAAGGCGATTACTCGCAACTTAGGCAAAACCGGAAGAGTTTGGATACGTATTTTCCCTGATATGCCTTACACTAAAAAGCCGGCTGAGGTGAAAATGGGTAAGGGTAAAGGTGACATAGAAGGTTACTGTGCTAGAGTCTTGGCGGGGCAGGTAATGTTTGAGGTAGATGGAGCGCTCGCCCCAGTGGCGATCGAATCATTACGAAAGGGTGGTACCAAGATGCCTGTAAAAACAAAAATTGTAGCTAGAATATAAGTATGAAAAAAGAATTAGTAAAAAAAAGCAAAGGTGATTTGGAAAAGGAACTCAATGAAAAAAAGTTAGCAGTTCATACTATCCGTTTTGGTATGGCTGGTAGTAAAAGTAAAAATGTAAAAGAGCAAAAAAATATAAAAAAGGATATAGCCAGGATTTTAACCGCGTTAAAATCAAATAATAAATAACAAATTTCAAATTTCAAATGAAAAAGACAGAAATAAAAAAAGAAGAAAATGAAAATAAAATCACAAGAGCCAGAACTCTGAGTGGGGTGGTGGTGTCAGACAAGATGAAAGATACTTGTGTCGTTTTGGTGACCAGATTTGTAAAACATACAAAATACAAAAAGTATTACAAAGTAAGTAAAAAGTATAAAGCGCACGATGTGGGTAATACCAAAAAAATTGGAGACAAGGTAGAAATAAAAGAGAGTAGGCCGATATCAAAAGATAAACATTTTATAATTGTATGATTCAACCACAAACAATAGTTAAAGTAGCCGACAACTCTGGTGCCAAAATAGGTCGCGTGTTTAAAATATTGGGCAGTTCCAAAAAAAGATACGCTAGAATAGGCGAGTTGGTTATTTTTTCGGTTCAAAAAGCTGAACCCAGAAAAGAAATAAAGAAAAAGGCCGTGCTTTTGGGTTTGGTGGTCAGACAAAAAGCGCCTTTGAGACGCAAAGACGGGTCTTATATTCGTTTTGATGAAAACGCAGTTATTGTGGTAGAAGAGAAAAAGGGTGAAATCTTGCCCAAGGCGGGTCGCATCTTTGGTCCAATACCTAGAGAAATTGCCGAAGCTGGTCATCAGGCGATAGTGTCGCTTGCACCGGAAGTTATTTAACCTCACCCCTAGCCCCTCTCCTAAATGCAGGAGAGGGGAGAAGAAGAAAACAAATAAAAACAAAAAAATGAAAATCAAAAAAGGAGACAAAGTAACAATAATCACAGGCAAAGATAAGGGCAAATCAGGTCCGGTCATAAAATCTTTTCCAAAAAAAGAAATGGTATTGGTGGAAGGTGTAAACAAAAAGAAATTGCACAAAAGACCAAAAAAAAGCAATGAAAAAGGCAAAATTATAGAGCAGGCAACACCTGTCCACATATCAAATGTAAAGAAAGTTACGAAATAAAAACCCTCACCCAGGGCCCCTCTCCTAGATGCAAGAGAGGGGGGGGAAGGGAGGAAGAGAATAAAAAACAAAAATATGAAATTAATGAAAGAAAAAACAAAAGAGGCTTTTAAAGAACTCAAGGAAAAGTTGGGGTTAAAAAATGTTATGCAATCTCCAAAAATTGTGAAAGTAGTGGTCAATTCTGGAGTAGGCTCTTTTAGTGATAAAAAGAAGATAGATGTCGTGATCGACAGACTTTCTAAAATCACTGGTCAAAAACCTATCAAAAGAGGGGCCAAACAGTCTGTCGCTTCTTTCAAATCAAGAGAGGGGGATATTGTGGGGGTGCAGATAACGCTGAGAGGCGAAAAAATGTGGAGCTTTTTAGACCGACTTTTCAATATTGCTTTGCCTCGCACCAAAGACTTTAGAGGTATTTCTGCCGAGGCTATAGATGAAATGGGTAATTATACTCTCTCTATCAAAGAACACATCGTATTTCCAGAAACAGCTGATGAAGATTTAAAAGATGTTTTTGGCTTCTCAGCCACCATCGTCACTTCTCTCAAAAACAAATCTGATACCTTAGAATTTTTTAAACATCTAGGTTTTCCTTTCAAGAAAATTGTAGTTAAAAAGTAATTGTATAATTTGCGTTTTTATCGCTATTATACTATAATAGAATAAGGAGGTTTCCATGCAGAAAGCAGTTATTTTCCTGGTAGAAGATTTTGAGTTGCTTAGCGACTCACTTTGTGAATTGATACCATTCTCCGGTCATCAAGTGGTTTTGAAAGCCTCTACTTTAGAAGAAGCTCTTCAAATCGTTAACAGTGGCCAACTACGAGAGAGGGGGGTTAATGTCGCAGTGGTCGATGGGAATTTTCCAAGCATAGAAATGGGGCGTGAAGTTTTTGGGGGGCCAATCGTCGCCAGGGCAATCAGAGATAAAGAACCCTCAATCAAAATAATCGCCCATACTGCTTCCTCAGCAAAAGAGGCAACATATGGCGATGTTTATGCAGGCAAAAGATACGCTCCAGAATCTCTCTTTGAAGCCATTACTTCTTTATAGACAAATCGCTTTCGCTAGAAAACTGACTCTGGTTTTCTGGCGGAGCGGTTTTCTTTTTTAATGTGCGATGAAAATGCCGATGATACGGCGAGCGCCGGAGGCAAGGAGAGCGCGGCGGGCTTCAGAGAAGGAGGCGCCGGTGGTATAGACGTCGTCCAAAACTATCACGACCCTGTTTTTTATTTCGGAAGAATTAGAAACAGACATACTATTTTTAACGTTTTCTTCTCTTTCTTCTCTGCTTAATTTAGTTTGTCTTTTGGTTTCTCTCATTTTTTTTAAGGTATTGTAAGAAACTTCTATATTACTTTCTCCTATTTTTTTGATCTCCCTAACTAGTTCTTCGCATTGATTGAAGCCCCTGTTTCTTTTTTCTTTTTTACTCATGGGCATGGGCACCAAAAGCGGGGTAGAGCCTTCAAAAAGAGTGACTTCAGAAGAGATATCCACTATTTCTTCATATAGATAAGTAGCAATCCGTCTTCTCAAATTAGCGTTATTTTTGTATTTTATCGATTTGATTATAAGCCTTACAATTTTATTTTGATAATCAAAAAGAACAAAAATATCTTTAATATAGACTGGCGATTTTGGCAAAAGGTCTCGCAAGACACCTAGTGGAAAATCCAAAAGCTTTTGGATTTTGACATCTTCTGGTGCTAACAGATTTTGAATAGAAACAACCAAACTTTTCCACCAATTTGTAAGTGTTATCAAAATTTTCATTGTGTTATAATAATACAATATGAGCCTTCTTTCGGATATTTTTAAAAAGAAAAACACTAGTGCTCTGGGTATCGATATCGGGTCCTCCTCTATCAAAGTGGTTCAACTTCAAAAAAGGGGAGATAAGGCAATCCTCCAAACTTATGGAGAGCTGTCTCTAGGGCCTTATGGGGGAGTTTCAATTGGTCAGTCTACCAATTTGTCTACAGAAAAGATAACACAAGCGGTAAATGACTTATTGGTTGAAAAAGAAGTTGCCATAAGTACTCGGGTTTGTGGTCTGGCGATTCCGTTTAAAGCGTCACTTCTGTCTATTATAGAAATGCCCGCCATAGGTCAAAAAGAGTTGGCTGGCATGGTGCCCATAGAAGCTCGCAAGTATATACCAGTACCCATCACAGATGTGACCCTTGATTGGTCTATTATACCCAAGTCCGAAGTAGAAGAAATCCCGGTTATAAAAGGTGAAAATAAAATTAAAACAGTCAATATTTTGTTGGTAGCTATCCACAATAATATTATCAATCAATACAAAGAAATTGTTTCCAAAACTGATCTCAATGCCAAATTTTTTGAGATAGAAGTCTTTAGCTCTATGAGGGCAATTTTGGAAGGAGTACAAGGTCCTCTCATGATTTTTGATATGGGGGCTTCAACTACCAAGTTGTATATGGTTGACAGAGGTTTGATTCAGCATTCGCATACCATAAATAGAGGTTCTCAAGATATGACTGCAAATATTGGCAGAACTCTAAATATTTCTACAGAAGAGGCAGAAGTTATAAAAAGGTCCATCGGTTTGGGCAAGACGGTAGACGGGATTGATCTCTCGGAAACCATCTCTGTTGTTGCGGATAGTATCTTTTCGGAAGCCAATAGGTTTTTGTTTGAATTTCAGAAAAAAAACAACAAAAATATAAAATCAGTATTTCTCACTGGCGGAGGCTCTGCGCTCCGTGGTTTTAGAGATCTGGCGGCCCAGAATTTTAAAGTAGAAGTTGTTTCTGCTAACCCATTTGAAAAAGTAGAAGTCCCGGCCTTTCTTGAAAACATTCTCAAAGAAACCGGCCCTGAATTTACGGTTGCCGTTGGTTGCGCCTTGCGGTGTTTGGGGGAAGTTTGATTTTCAATAGTAATCAACACTATTTGTTTCCACTTGCAGATATTTATAGAGTATAATTACCTATAAGCTATGGCACCAAATTTTCAATCATCATTTATTCCAAAAGGACCGGTCACTGAAGAGGTTTTTAAAAAGAAGAAAGCCGGTCTTGTGGGTGTCTTGGTTTTTTCTTTGTTTATGTTTTCTATAATTATTTCGGTAGCGATGTATGTTTACAAAGGCATTGTGAAGAGTGATATCCAAAATCTGGAATTACAGTTGGCAGATGCGGAAAAAAACATAGACAAAAAAACAATTGGTGAAATATCTCTATTCAGTAAAAAACTTAGTGTAGCCAAAGCCGTTGTCCTTAAACATCAAGTGGTGTCGGGGTTTTTAGAGTTGCTAGCTTCTTCAACGGTCAGCACAGTCCGGTTTATAAGTTTTAGTTATAGTAATTTAACAGAAGGTGGTCTTACTGTTAAACTGAGAGGTGAGGCCACTGATTACTCTAGCATTGCTTTACAAGAAGATGTATTTTCTAAAAATGAATACTTTAAATCGTTAGTGTTTTCAAATTTAACTTTAGCAGAAGGGGGGTTGATTTCTTTTGATTTGAGTATTTTGGTCGACCAAAAGGTTGCTATCTATTTACCACCAATTTAATAAATATTATGAGCGGCATTTCAATAGTTTCATATATAATACTTACTCTTGCCATCGGGTACTCTTTTGTTTACCCATCGCTTGGAGATCTAAGTACGCTTTCAGATCAAAAGCAAAAATATGTAGATTCGTTAGAAATTGTTAATAATATTGAAAACAAAAAAAATGAATTATTGGACAAGCTCAATGAAATATCAGCTGATGATAAAAAAAGTATAGAAACCATCTTGCCAAACTCTTTGGAATTTGTGAAATTAATTTCCCAAATTGATGTAGTGGCATCAAAATATGCCATATCTATAAATACCATTACCTCTAGAGAAGTCGCACCCCATTCTCCAAATTCAATAGAAGATGTGGTGCCACAACAAACTTACCGCTCTTCAGTTATTGGGTTCTCTTTTAGCGCCTCGTATGATGATGCCAATGCTTTTCTGGACGACTTAGAAAAAAGTTTACGCATTTTGGACGTGAGGTCCGTAAAATTAGAAACCCAAGATGCTGGAGTGTATGCATATAATGTCGAGTTTGAAACATATTGGTTTAAATAAACATGAAAAACACAAAAAACAAACGCACTATTGTACTAGTCATAATCCTCTTGGGGATTCTTATTTTGGCGTACAAGGTTATGTTTGCTCCGGTTAGTGAAGATTTGTTGGTTGAGGAAAATATAATTGCAAGTCAAAGAGTAGGGGGTATACTTAAAGAAATTGAAAGCATAAATTTTGATACAAGCGTAATGGAAGAGGAGAGCTTCAAGTCTCTTAAGAGCATTGAAATACCTTTGCCATCTTTGCCGGTCGGTAGAAAAAACCCCTTTTCAGGAATTTCTGGTTCAAATTAATATCATAAATCATGAGTATTTTAGATGTTCTTGTTAAACAGGGTGTAATTGAAACTAAAGATCTCTCCCTAATAAGGGAAAAAATTACAGCTTCTGGTGAAAATATTGAAAGTACACTCCTTTCTTTTGGAGTGAGCGAAGAAGATCTCTTAAGGGCTAAAGCAGAATATTATGCTATGCCTCTCAAAAAAATAGATATTTCATTAGTGGATAATAAAGTGCTCGATTATATTCCAGAAGAAGCCGCTGTCTATTATCAGTTTGTTCCTATTGCGGTAAATGAGGGCATTCTTGAAGTTGGGATGATTGATCCCGATAATATTTCCGCAAGGGATGCTCTAAATTTCATATCATCCAAAATAAATCTGCCATTTAAAATCTTTATTATATCTGTAGATGATTTTAATAAAGTCTTGAACCTGTACAAAGGACTTTCGGGCGAAGTGACCAAGGCCCTAACAGAACTTGAAACTGAATTTGTAACCGAACTCAATAAAAACAGCGATGAGGATAAAAGTAAAGATCAAAAAAAGGAGTCAGGAGAGACAGAAGAAGAAAACGATTTAAACTCAACCGAAAGTCAGGGCGCCAAGATTATTGAAAATGCTCCGGTTACAAAAATAGTCGCCACCATATTGAGGTATGCGATTGACGGAAGGGCGTCAGATATTCACATAGAGCCTATGGCGGCAAATGTAAGGATCCGTTTTAGAGTGGACGGTGTTATGAACACCAGTATTGTCTTACCACTCCGTGTGCATAGTGCGGTGGTAGCCAGGATTAAAATTATGTCCAATATGAGGCTGGATGAAAAGAGAAAACCACAAGACGGACGGTTTAGCGCAAAATTAAGCAAGAGAAAAGTGGACTTTAGAGTCTCTACTTTCCCTACTTATTTTGGTGAAAAAGTGGTTATCCGTATCTTAGACCAAGAGAAGGGTATAAAGAAATTAAACGAGTTAGGTTTAAGCGAAAAAAATCTGAAACAAATTATGAGTGCCATAGATCGACCTTATGGTCTCATTCTTATATCTGGCCCTACTGGTAGCGGTAAATCTACTACTTTATATGCCATGATGAACGAGGTTGATAAGGACCATAAAAACGTGCTCTCTCTAGAGGATCCGATTGAATATAACATGGAGGGAATGAGTCAATCTCAAGTTATGCCGGAAATCGGGTATACCTTTGCCTCTGGGCTCCGCACCACTTTAAGGCAAGACCCGGATATTATAATGGTGGGAGAGATTCGCGATAAAGAAACGGCTCAGCTCGCGATCCAGGCGGCTTTGACTGGGCACTTGGTGTTTTCGACGATTCACACAAATACCGCCATAGGTGTGGTCTCACGCCTTGTTGATATGGGTGTAGATCCGTATCTTATTGCACCCACTCTATTGCTCGCTATTGCCCAAAGGTTGGCAAGATCGTTTGCCCCTGGGGCAGGTAAGCCCATACCGGTTGATTCTAGTATAAAAATGATGATAGACAAACAATTTGCAGATTTACCGGAAAACTTTAAAAAAGAAATTACCTTTGGTAAACAGCTTTATGAGATTTCCCCAGCGCCAAATTGTCCTAGTGGCGTTAAGGGTCGAGTAGCGGTGATGGAAGTGCTTGAAGTCGACAGGGAGTTGCAGCAAATTATTTTGAAGACCCCGACTGAACAAGAGATTTGGAAATATGCGAGATCCAAAGGTATGCTTACCATGAAAGATGACGCTTTGATCAAAGCTTTCAACAAAGTTATCCCGTTTGAGGAATATAACACTTTTTAAAATAGTGGTTAGGGTTTTATTGGTGTATAATATTTATATATGGAAGCAACAGAAAAACAATACAAAATAATAATAGTAGATGATGATGACTTTTTGGTTGATATGTATGCCACCAAATTTGACCATAGTGGTGTCTCAGTTGATGTTTGCAAGTCGGGGGAAGTATTGCTAGAAAAATTACGCGCTGGAGTAAAATCCGACCTTATTCTTTTAGATATCGTTATGCCCAATATGGATGGTATAGAAGTATTAAGAGTAATGCGGAAAGACAAACTTGGAGAAGGGATTCCCGTCGTTATGCTCACTAACCAAAATGACGAAAAAGATATAGGTGAAAGTAAAAAACTAGGAATAACCTCTTACATAGTTAAAGCGGTTGCCACTCCATCAGAAGTGGTGTCCGAAGTAATCGGCGTTATTAAAAATTCCCACACTTAATTTTATATTATTTTATGGAAGACCTAGATACACTGATAGAACTTTTGGTTAAAGAGGGTGCTTCAGATTTGCATATTTCTGAAGAAAGAAATCCTTATATTAGGATTTCTAGTCAACTTGCACCACTTTTAAAATACCCCAAATTCACCAAAGCTTTGATGGAGAGTATTTTGAGCAAAACTCTTTCTGATTTGAAAAAAGAAATGTTCAAGTCTTCTCAAAGCGCCGATTTTGCTTATAGCCACAAAGGAGAAAGGTTTAGGGTTCACGCCTTCATTGACCAACAAAGGATTTGTATGACTTTTCGTCATATTCCTAAAAAAATACCATCGCTTGCAGAGCTTAATCTTCCAGAAAATTTGGCCAATTTTGCCAGATTAAAATCAGGCTACTTTTTGGTGGTTGGTCCTACTGGACACGGCAAATCAACCACTTTGGCGTCACTTGTTGAAATTATAAATAATGAAAGGTTGGAAAATATAATTACCATAGAAGACCCAATAGAATATTTGTTTACTCCTAAAAAGTCCATTATTCATCAGAGAGAAGTGGGGCTGGACACCCCAAGTTTTGCGGGAGCTTTGCACGATTCTTTCAGGGCCGACGTAAATATGATAATGGTAGGAGAAATGAGAGATGCCGACACCATGTCCACGGCGGTCTCGGCGGCTGAGACGGGGCACTTGGTGTTTTCTACTTTGCACACCAACAATGCCGCTCAGACCGTTGATCGTATTATAGATTCATTTAACCCCAATCAACAGAGCCAAATTCGTATCCAACTAGCCGCTTCTCTGTCAGGTATATTTTCTCAACGGCTCGTTCCCAAGATATCTGGCGGTTTAGTCCCATGTTATGAACTTATGTTAAACAATACCGCTGTCTCAAACCTTATTAGAGACAAGAGAACTCATGAATTAAATACTGTGATCGAGACTAGTTCTGGAGAAGGCATGATTGATTTTAACAGATGTTTGGTAGAAAAAGTAAATGCTGGCGAGATTACCATTGAAAATGCATATCTTTATTCAACCAACCCACGTTCCTTAGAGAAAATGCTATAACTTTATGCTTTTTTTATATAAAACGATAAATAAAAATGGAGAGAGGGAAGAGGGTAGCATAGAAGCTCTTAATGTAGATGTGGCTATTGCATCTCTGCAGAGGAAGGGTTTGGTTGTATCTTCTATAAAACCAGAAGATAATAGTGATGGGGATATACTAAGAAAAATTCCGTTTTTTAACAAAGTCTCCAACAAAGATGTAGTTATCCTTTCAAGACAAATGTCTACTCTTTTTGAAGCACAGGTTTCAGCATTGCGGGTCTTTAAACTCATTGGTACTGAAACTGAAAACCCAATTTTAAGAGAGAATTTGCTCCAAGTGGTGGACGACTTACAGGGGGGCGCTTCAATATCAGTGGCTCTTTCCAAGCATCCTAGTATATTTTCGGATTTTTATGTCAACATGGTCAAGGCGGGAGAAGAATCTGGTCATATAGACCAAACTTTTTCATATCTGGCAGACTATTTGGATCGTAATTATGAAGTATCATCTAAAGCCAAAAATGCTCTGATTTATCCAGCTTTCGTTATCTTTACTTTTATGGCGGTTATGGTGCTTATGTTTACAGTGATAGTGCCGAAAATTGGAGCTATAATAAAAGACTCTGCTCAAGAAGTGCCCATCTACACAAAAATTGTTTTTTGGGTGAGTGACCTGTTTGTAAATAATTGGGTGCTGATGCTCATAGCCTTGATCATTTTTATCGGTGGTATTGTCTGGTATGGTAGAACCAAAGAGGGTAAAAGATGGATTTCAAATACTAGGCTTTATATTCCTTATGTAGGCGACTTGTATAGAAAATTATATCTTTCTCGCTTTTCAGACAATATGAGCACCATGGTTCTTTCCGGTATTCCGATGCTGAAGGCGCTCGAAGTGACCTCTTCCATTATAGAAAATCAAATATATAAAGAAATTTTGGATGAATCTGCGGTTAAAGTAAAAGCTGGTCAAGCGCTCTCGGCAGCTTTGAGTGATAAAAGAGAAATACCAAATATTTTAGTTCAGATGGTTCGGGTGGGAGAGGAAACGGGAGAACTTGGAAATATATTAAAAACTATGTCTAAATTTTATCAAAGAGAGGTGATGAACGCCGTGGACACTTTAGTTGGTATGATTGAACCAGTAATGATCGTGTCACTGGGTGTTGGTGTGGGTATCCTCTTGGCGTCAGTCCTTATGCCTATATATAACATTGCTTCATCGGCATCGTAGTTATGAAAAAAATTTTTAATTCAAGTGGCGGGTTTTCTTTGATAGAGTTACTCATTGTCATTACAATAATAGGAGTTTTGTCGTCTATTGTTTTGAGTAGTCTTTCAAATTCAAGATCTAGGGCCTATGATTCAAAAATAAAGCAACAACTAAACAGTTTTCGCACGGCGGCAGAAATATATTTCTTCAACCAGACGCCAAATGGCTATAGTCCAGCGTCCATTGTCTGTTCATCGGGCATGTTTAATGATGTTGATTCTTCAGATGGATCTCCTGGTTTATATATAACTGCTGGCAACCTCCCGGATTTTAGTCAGACTTTTTGCGGTTCTACTGATTCAACCTATGCCGTCAAAGCTACGTTATATTCAGGTACCGAATACTGGTGTGTTGACAACAAAGGGGCTTCGAGACTTATATCTGGAATACCGACCAGTGGCACCTTTTGTCCATAATATACCTTATCCACATATTGTTTACCAAAAAATAGGCCATTGTTTATAATGTATTAAAGCTTGAAGGACAATAAAACAAGGTCGACGCTTCCAAGCTTCTCTCTCGAGAGAGTAATTAATTAAATTCATTTAAAAATTATGTTAAATTTAAAAAAAGGTTTTACACTTATAGAACTTCTTGTCGTTATCGCTATTATTGGTATCTTGTCTTCTGTCGTTTTGGCTTCTCTAAATACCGCTAGAAACAGAGGCAGTGATGCTGCTATAAAAGCAGATCTCTCCGGTGCCAGAGCTGCTGCAGAACTATATTACGATTCAGCTCCTAACAGTTACGGTACCCAAGCTTTCATTAACACAGCTGCTTGCGGAGGTACTGGAGCAGGAGTTTTTAGTGATACTAATATGGGTGCCCAAGTCACTGACGCTGTCTCAAAAAATGGTGGTACTGTAGGAAAATGTCAAGCAAACAACACAGCTTACGTTGTAGCTGTTCCTTTAAGAACTGCTGCTGCTAACGCATGGTGTATTGACAGTGATGGACGATCGCAGCAAATTGTATTTGCTACTCTTGTAGCTGGTATGGATTGTTCTCTTATTGCGAGCTCATTGTAATTTACTCTGAGTTATAAGTTGGACAAAGGCCCGTTTAAGACGGGCTTTTGTTATCAACAATTAGACTATACACATGTGATAACAAAGTAGTAGAATGTTTAACATAATAATTAGTTTATAAATATTTTAATTCTTATGAAAAATAAAGGGCTTGTCTTGAGTTTATCGAAAGGTTTTACACTTATAGAACTTCTTGTCGTTATCGCTATTATTGGTATCTTGTCTTCTGTCGTTTTGGCTTCTCTAAATACCGCTAGAAACAGAGGCAGTGATGCTGCTATAAAAGCAGATCTCTCCGGTGCCAGAGCTGCTGCAGAACTATATTACGATTCAGCTCCTAACAGTTACGGTACCCAAGCTTTCATTAACACAGCTGCTTGCGGAGGTACTGGAGCAGGAGTTTTTAGTGATACTAATATGGGTGCCCAAGTCACTGACGCTGTCTCAAAAAATGGTGGTACTGTAGGAAAATGTCAAGCAAACAACACAGCTTACGTTGTAGCTGTTCCTTTAAGAACTGCTGCTGCTAACGCATGGTGTATTGACAGTGATGGACGATCGCGACAAATTGTATTTGCTACTCTTGTAGCTGGTATGGATTGTTCTCTTATTGCGAGCTCATTGTAGTCTTATTTAATGCTTTATATTTTTGGATCTCTACTTCTATTCTTCGGTGCTTGTATTGGGAGTTTTATTGCAGTAATTAATAACAGATATAATACTGGTCTACCATTTTTGAAAGGTAGATCAATATGTTTTTCCTGCAATACAGAGCTTAAAAGTAGAGATCTTATCCCCATATTTTCTTTCATATTTTTAAAGGGCAAGTGTCGCTATTGTCAAAGTAAGATTCCAAAGGAGACTTTTATTATCGAGATTTTGATGGGAATTTTGACCATTCTTGCCGCATTCAAGGTGGGTATACTTGGTAGTAATTTTAAATTTATAATTTTTAATTTTCAATTAATTTTCAATTTTTCCATTTTAATTTCTATTTTCGCCACCATTTTACTTATTTCTATCTATGACTTAAAACACTTTATTATTCCTGATTCTTTTTTAATTTATTTTTTTATTTTTTCTTTTTTATATATTATACTTAATGCAAATTCCATAACGCATTCCTTTGTTGCTGGTCTCGTCCTTGCTTTGCCGTTCCTCCTCATCTTCCTTATCTCAAAAGGCACTTGGTTTGGTTTTGGTGATGTGAAGTATATTTTGGTTTTGGGTTTTTTCCTCGGGTTAGCTCAGGGTTTGTCAGCAGTCATTTTATCTTTTTGGATAGGGGCCACTTTTGCACTCCTTGCTCTTTCTTTAAAGAAACTTATACCCCACATAAATTTGCCTCTATTTAAGAATAATTTTACAATTAAGTCTGAAATTCCTTTCGGACCGTTCCTTTCTCTTGGAATAATAATAAGCTTTTATTTGAGTGCAGATTTATTTCAGATACATGAACTATTCAATATTTTCTAAAAACAAAGGTTTTACCTTAACTGAACTTCTTGTAGTTATTGGCATAGCTACGGTTTTAATGACGGCCATTATTTTTAAGCAAAACGGGTGGAATGACCAACTTTCAGTTAATACTCAGGCTTATGAAATGGTTCTCTCAATTCGTCAGGCACAAATTTATAGTCTGGGTGTTAGGGAGTACACTGCTGGTACGGGGGATAAGTTTAATCTAGGTTATGGAATATATTTGGATGAGGATAATCTAAACCAGTATGTATTTTTTGCCGATAAAGATGGAGATCAAAAATATGATATTGGAGAGGCAGTAGAAACTAAGACTTTTACTAGAGGGGTGACCATAAATAGATTTTGTGGTTTAAATCCCGGTCTTCAAGAAAGGTGTTCTCCCGATGCTGGTAATGTATATACCCTCCATTTATCTTTTCTGCGACCAGAACCAAAAGCAAATATAGTATTATTAAATAATGGAGGAAATATGTCAGCCTCGATAAATCCTCCAGCAATAATTTATTTACGTTCGGTCGGAGGCAAAGAGTCAAGAATATTAGTAGAGTTGAGTGGACAAATTTCAATAACACAATGATTTTTAAAAAATTTCCAATTTCCAATTTCCAATTTCCAATTCCTGCGAGGCAGGTGGGGTTTACTCTGGTGGAAATGTTGATAGCCGTCGGCCTTTTTGCTTTGGTTGCTTCTATTTCTATCGGAGCAATACTTAGTATTTTTGATGCCAACAATAGATCCAGGTCATCTAAAACGGTGGTTGATAATCTAAATTTGGCCGTAGAAGATATGACAAGAGTGGTTCGTTTTGGCACTAATTACCATTCTTGTGATGATGACGATTTAGATGAACCCAATAATTGTAATACTGAACAAGATAGCGATATACTGGCTGTTACCTTTGAGGGGAATATTATAGTTTATCGTCTTTGTGGCACGACCATTAAACGATCAGATAATGGTGAAGAAAATTGTAGTAGTACTGATATGAAAGCGATTACTTCCACAGACACAGTAATAGAATATTTACGTTTTTATGTATTTGGCACAAATGCCACAGATCAATTTCAGCCTTATGTCGTAGCTGTTATTGAAGGCTACGTAGGATCAAATTCTACCCGTCAATCATCTTTCTCTATCCAAACTATAATGTCTCAAAGAGCACTAGATATATAAATATGAAATACGAAATACGAAATACTAAATACGATTTTAAAAAAGGCTTGACCCGCGGAGCTAGAGCGAGACAGGGGTTTACAGTACTTGAATCTATTGTCGCCATATTTGTATTATCACTTTCTATATCCGGAGCATTTTCTGCAGTGAGACAGAGTTTAAATCAATCAATTCTTTCTAAAGAAGAAGTAAAGGCATTTTATTTGGCGCAAGAGGTAGTAGAAATAATAAGGAATAAGAGAGATACCAATCAACTCGCTCGTATAAATGATGGAACTACTGGTTGGCTTGATGTTATAACTGGTAATGCAACAGACTACTGTTATTTTGGAAAGGTGTGTAAAATAGATATTTCTAATTACGATTTTGTTTCTTTGGGATCCACTTACTGTGGTAATTCTTGGGATAGTTGTCCTATATTGCGTCAAAACCAAGATGATTTTAGGTATGGTTACTATGCTGATTGGGTAGCAACAAATTTCAAGAGAGAAATTATGTTTGAATCAATAAATGCAGATGAGGTCGCTGTTATTGTCAGGATAACGTGGACAAAAGGTATAACCACAAAGGAGTTTAAAATAAAAACCCATCTATTTAATAGGATATGATTAAAAAGTTACAAGTAAAAAGTAAAAAGTTTGAAAGAAATAAAGGGATGACTTTGTTTATTGCTGTCACAATAATGGCTATACTTCTTGTTATCAGTTATGCGGTAGTAAACATTGCCATAAAAGGTAGTCAGTTTGCGACTTCCGGCAGAGACTCTCAGTTTGCTTTTTATGCAGCGGATAGTGGAATAGAATGTGCATTATATTGGGATTCAAAATTTGATTCTTTTGCTACTTCTACATCCGGTTCTCCAATAAGTTGTGGAGGATCTTCCCTTGTTGCAAATGATACGATAAGTGGAACAACAACACTTACTCGTATAGGGGGTGGGGGGGATGCCAACCAAACAAGCTTTTTTGGTTTTGTAATGAATCAGGGATCTAATTCTGTACCGCATTGCGCCATAGTAACAGTGAGAAAGTATTATGTTGGCGCAAGGCTTTGGACTTATATAAAATCTCGTGGTTATAACACTTGTGACGTATCTAATCCGAGGAGGTTAGAGAGAGGTATTGAGGTAAGCTACTAATAACGCCCCCTAACGGAAATGGGATGTTACTTTATGGTATCATTTGTTCTGTCCGGTTCCCCCTCTTGATTATAAGAGGGGGCTAGGGGGCGTTATTACCATGACCAGAAAAGAGGCAATAAATAGAGTACAAAAATTATGTGATTTGATAGAGAAACATAATCATTTGTATTATGTTTTGGATAAACCCGAAATTGCAGATGCTGCTTTTGATTCTCTTATTGAAGAGCTGCGTATTTTAGAAGAAAATTATCCCGATCTAAAGAGCCCAACAAGCCCAACACAAAGAGTAGGCGGAGAGCCTATTAAGGAATTTAAAAAGGTTAACCACAAAGTACCCCAGTGGTCTTTTAATGATGCTTTTTCTGAAGAAGATATAAAGGATTTTGATGCTAGAGTAAAGAGGATGCTCAAAACAGAAACAGGGGGAAATACAAATCCTACTTACACTTGTGAATTAAAGATTGATGGTCTTAAAATTGTGTTTGAGTATGAAAAAGGTGAGCTTGTAAGAGCAGCAACAAGGGGGGATGGTGTTGTTGGTGAAGATGTCACCTCAAATATAAGGACTATAAATTCTGTACCCTTACGTCTCTTGGAGCCGATGGATATTATAGTTGAAGGTGAAGTTTGGATGGGCAAGAAAACTTTGGAAAGTATAAATAAAGAAAGAGAAAAAGAGGGGATTTCTTTATTTGCCAATCCTCGCAATGTAGCCGCCGGTACTATTCGCCAACTTGATCCTCGGATTGTGGCCAAGAGAAAATTGGATTCTTTTATATATGACGTAGCCATGTTGCCAAGGACTGTCCTTAGGGGCGGGGCAGTTCAAGGACAGTCCTTGGCAACACAATTTGAAGAACTAAAATTTTTAGAAAGAGTCGGTTTCAAAGTAAATAAAAATTTTAAAAAAGTAAATAATATAGAAGATGTTATAAAATTCTGGAAAGAGTGGCAAGAGAAATCAAAAAACCAGGACTATTTAATTGACGGAGTAGTAATAAAAGTAAATGAAATAGAGTATCAAAAAATACTTGGATACACAGGCAAAGCTCCACGTTTTGCAATTGCTTTCAAATTTCCTGCAGAACAAGTGACTACTGTAGTAGAAGATATAGTTTTGCAGGTAGGTAGGACGGGAGTGCTTACTCCAGTTGCCCACCTAAGGCCAGTTTTGGTTGCTGGCTCTACTGTCTCTCGCGCCACACTACACAATGAAGATGAAATAAGAAGACTTGATGTAAGAGTGGGGGACACCGTAGTCTTGCAGAAAGCGGGGGATGTTATACCAGACATTGTCTCTGTTTTAAAAGAATTGCGAACTGGCAAGGAGAGAGAGTTTGTTTGGCCAAAGACTGTTTCTGACTGTGGGGAGGGCGGGGAGATAGAAAGGATCTCCGGCCAAGTCGCTTGGAAATGTAAAAATAAAAATAGTTTCTTACAGAAAAAGAGAAAGCTATACCACTTTGCAGGCAAGCACGCTTTTGATATAGATGGATTGGGGCCAAAAATAATAGACCAGCTTTTAGAAGCGGAACTTGTTTCTACTTATGATGATTTTTTTACTCTCAAAAAGGGAGATTTGCTACTACTAGAAAGATTTGCAGAAAAGTCTGTAGACAATCTTCTTTCTGCGATAGAAAATAAAAGAAAAATAACCTTACCAAGACTTATTATCTCTCTCTCAATTCCTCAAGTTGGAGAAGAGACAGCATATTTACTAGCCGAAAATTTTGGCACTCTTCTGAATTTACAAAATACGAAAATAGAAAATTTAGAAAATATAGAAGGTATTGGGCCTATTGTGGCGCGTTCAATTACAGATTGGTTTTCTGAAAAGCAAAATAAGAATTTATTAAATAAATTACTAAAACAGGTAAAAATACAGAAGCCAGAATCTAGAAGCCAGAATTTAGGAAAAGGAAAGTTGGAGGGTAAGACTTTTGTACTTACGGGTACTTTAAAAAATATGTCTCGTGATGAAGCAAAAGAGAAAATAAGAAAATTTGGGGGAAGTGTTTCTGGTTCTGTATCAAAAGAGACCGACTATATAGTTGCGGGCGAAAACCCTGGCTCAAAATATGATAAGGCAGTAGGGCTGGGGGTAAAAATATTAACTGAAGTGGAATTTACCATACTTGCGAAGTAAACCATTTTAATGTATAATATAGGGTAGAGTGCAGGAAGGTGAAAACCTGATTGCACTACTCTGATCTTTAGGAGAACAAAAATGAGTCAAGCCATCTCTGGTGGTCAAGCTCGCTCGCTGGTAGCATCTTTCTTGGTTGATACACCATGGGACGAAATTCCTATGGATGTCCAACCCTTCATCGAAATGCCGGCAGAAAAACGGGGCCAGGCTTTCGCAGCGTTTATTCGGAATAACTTCAGCCTCATCATCGGCGAATTGAAATCGCTTGCAATTGATCGCTCCAAACCATTCAACCCGACAAAGTTTATTGGTTCGGGAGTGACAATTTGGCGTGGGCCAGCCATCGGGGCTGGTCTCGAAGGTAAAGAAGAACAGACTTGTCAGAGCTTAGATATGACGGAAATTTTTCTCACTAATCTCCGTTTTGAGCATATGCTCCAGGAGGGGGAGAGCACTATCACTGGCGAGGAAAAGTTGAAGCGACACTTGGCCGACAAGTATATTCTCCTTGATGCCAAAATCGGCCAGACTCTCTATGAGGAACCGGGACAGGTGACTCTCGAGTGGATCTACAGAACTTTCGGTGTCACTTGGGTGGAGTTTCCAGGCACGACGCTGCGCGTCTCCGACGGCCGTCGGTGCTTCCTGTATCTCTATCGCGATGGCGATGGTCGGTGGAACCGGAACTACAACTGGCTCGACAACGAGCGGGATGCTCAGAATGTCTCTGTTGTCTTCGCAACTCTCTTCATTTCTCTCCCGCTTTGGTGGGAGAGTTTTGTTTTGTAAATTTGCTATTATTTGGATAATGAAATTTAGGTTTACTCATCATGCTCAATATCGCATGTATAAAAGAGAAATATCGACTCTAGATATCAAGGATATTATCAATCGACCAGACTTTTCAAGAGTTGAAGATGATGATACAATAGTGGCGATAAAAGACATTTCCAGTAAGGGAAGAGTTGGGGTTGTCTACCGAATGGTAAAAAGTGGATATTTAATTCTCACAATATATTATTTATGAAAAAGAATCTAAAAATAACATACGACAAAGAGGCAGATGCAATGTACATCTATCTGAATGAGAGAAAAATTAAACATACCAGAGAAATTGCCAATCTTGTGTTTGTAGATGTAGATATAAGGAACAAACCAGTTGGTGTAGAAATATTAAATGTTTCTCGTAGAATTGGAAAAGAAATTTTAAGACAAGCAAAACCTGTATATAAAAAAATGATGTCTAGCATACCAATTGAAATTCTTTCTAGCAAACCTCTTAAAACCATAGTAGTGTAATCTCTATGATTTCTAAGGATGATATAAAAAAGTTGGCGGATTTGGCGAGGATAGAAATAGAAGATTCGGAGTTGGAGGGTCTAGCAAAAGAGGTGGACTCTATTTTGGGTTACGTGGGGCAAATCAAGTCTGTAGTAGGGAATGTGGGTTTTCCCTCCCCTGATCAAGGGGAGGGTCAGGGTGGGGTTCTTAATGTAATGCGAGAAGACGAAAATCCAAATGAATCTGGAGCTTATACAAAAGAATTGCTTGCCGAAGCTCCAGAGACAGAGAGAGGTTTTATTAAGGTTAAGAAAATTTTATAACTCACCCCTAACCCCTCTCTTACAACAAGAGAGGGAGAAGAAGAAAAAAAGATGAATCTATCAGAACTAACAATAAAAAAGGCAAGAGAGCTTCTAGACTCAAAACAATTGAGCGCGATAGATTTGGCAAAATATTATCTCAAAAATATAGAAGAAAAAAATAAAGATTTAAATGTTTATCTAGAAGTTTTTAGTGATGTAATAAAGCAAGCCGAAGATGCCCAAAAAATAATTAATAAAGGCGAGGCGAAAGAACTTACTGGTATTCCTCTTGCGATCAAAGACAACATCTTAATAAAAGGTAGGAAGGTAAGTGCCGCGTCTAAAATATTGGAAAACTATACGGCTACTTATGATGCGACTGTTATCAAAAAATTGAAAGAAGAGGGGGCAGTATTTTTGGGTAGGACAAATATGGACGAGTTTGCCATGGGTGGCTCTACAGAAAACTCTGCTTTTGGGGTGACGAAGAATCCGTATGATTTAGAGAGAGTTGCTGGTGGCTCTTCTGGAGGCTCTGCTGTTGCAGTAGCGGCAGATATAGCTATGGCGAGCCTTGGGTCAGACACTGGAGGCTCGGTACGAGAGCCGGCTAGCTTTTGTGGAGTGTTGGGGCTCAAGCCGACTTATGGTAGCGTTTCTAGATATGGCTTAATGGCGATGGGTTCTTCTCTTGATGTTATAGGTCCTATTGCAAAAACTATCTCTGATACAGAAATAATTTTCAATGCTATAAAAGGAGTAGATAAGATGGATAGTACGAGTATTGAAATGGAATCTAGAATCTTGAATCCAGAATCTAGAACTATTGGGGTGCCGTATCATTTGATGAATCAAGAAGGTATATCTCTGGATGTTAAGAAAAATTTTGAAGAGAGTGTAGAAAAATTAAAAAATTTGGGATTTGAAATTATAAATATATCTCTACCAAATATAGATAAATCTTTGGCTGTTTATTATATAATTATGCCTGCAGAAGTTTCTTCTAACATGGCGAGATACGATGGTGTCAAATATGGTTTGAGGGAAGATGGCGACCCCTCGACTCCGCTCGGGGCAGGTAATTTGTTGGATGTTTACAAAAAAACAAGAGGAAAAGGTTTTGGTAAAGAAGTAAGAAGGAGAATTATTTTGGGTACATATGTCCTCTCTACTGGCTACTACGACGCCTATTATGGTAAGGCTCTCCAAGTAAGAAGAATAATAAAAGATGAATTTGCGCAAGCTTTCAAAAAAGTAGACGCAATACTTACTCCAACCACTCCTTCTCCAGCCTTTAAAATTGGAGAGAAATCAGATCCATTAGAGATGTACCTTGCTGATATATTTACAGTTACAGCAAATATTGTCGGCTGTCCTGCTATTTCTTTGCCGTCAGGTTTTGCTGAAATAGATGGAAAGAAATTACCACTTGGCATACAATTAACGGTACCGCACATGGATGAAGATATACTATTTAATATTGGTAAAAAATTTCTGAATGAATAATTTTTGTTTCAGATTTTGGATTTAAAATTTAGGATTTTTATAAAAACATGCCTCCAAAAGATAAAAAAGAAAAACCAAAAGAAAAACCAGCCGGATGGAATTTTGATCCGATAGAAGGCATTTTAGCCTTGCTTTTCCTGTTGGCCATTTTAGGAAGTTTGATACCTGCAGTGATAGGTTACATTACTTCAGGAGAAATTTCTTTTTTTGGTTTCAAACTTTCTGGTATATTTGATTTTTTCAAATCAAATGTTCAATTTTTTAAGTCTTTAGGCTTTACTCTTGCTGGGGTGGCGGCACTCTGTACTTTTGTGTTTACTAAAAAGGCAGACGCTATCTGGCGTGAAGAAAAAGCAAAAGTGTATCCAGAAAATATAAAAGCGTTCTCGCAAAGCAATGCGCCAACTGAAAATCCCATGACCACAAGATGGGAAAAAATAATTAAACTTTCTGAATCTCCTAATCAATCTGATTGGCGTCTCTCAATTATTGAAGCCGATATTATTTTAGATGAACTCTTAAGGACACTTCATTTGCCTGGAGAGACAATGGGGGACAAACTGAAGGCGGTAGAAAAGAGTGATTTTACAACCATAGAACTTGCTTGGGAGGCTCACAAAGCTCGTAACATGATTGCTCACGAGGGGCAGAATTTCTTGATTAACCAACGCGAAATCCGCCGCATTATCTCTTTATACGAGGCGGTTTTCAAAGAATTTTTTCTTATTTAGGGTCACATTCGTGTTGCGGGGTTTAGATTTGCACTAAAATTTCAAGGTTATGAGCCTCGCGAGTTACTATTACTCTACCCCGCAATAAAGATCCATTATATAGAGTTTTTATTATTTTGCAATTTTATGTTAAAGTCTTTCTATTGCCGGCGTAGCTCCCAATTTTGTCCAAGATACTTGGTTACAAAATTGAGGACTCTGACGGTAGGAAGAGTATAAAAAGTATACAATTAAATTATGTCGGCGTAGCTCAGTTAGTTAGAGCGTGGGACTCATAAGCCCAAGGTCACAGGTGCAATTCCTGTCGCCGACACCATTTGGCTCGCTTTACTTGCTCATTGCAAGCCCCTAAATCCCCAAAGTGTTTATTGTCTCTGTATAATTCTCTATAAAAGATGGGACTACAAACAAGAGTCCTATGAGGGGAAGTACAAGTACTACAAGAGTAACTATCATTGTCCAGAAGAAATATTTTCTGGTTTTTTCTACTGATACATAGATCGCATCAACTTTTGCTTCTAATTCCACTAACCTTTTTTCTATATCTGGTTGCATTTATATATTATCTCATGTTTGTTTTTAATCCACAAAAAAGTGAGTGAGGCTACTCAATATTGTTTACAAATTGGAAGTATTGAAATGTGTAATGATTTGGAAAATCTTGGATACTTTAAAAAGAAAACAAACAACCTTTCACTTCCGAATATGCCCAGTCAATATTTTTCTGATTTTGTTCGGGGATATTTTGATGGGGACGGAAATGTATGGAGTGGTTTAATACACAAAGGTAGGAAAACGTGGTCTTTAGCTATACAAACTGCATTCACGTCTTGCTCGTCAAGTTTTTTAGAAGATTTAAATAGAAGGCTTCAGATCATTGGTATAAACAAAGGAGCTATCTATAACAAACAAGGACGTTATTTTAGATTGGTCTATAGTACTAACGGCTCTTTGAAATTATATTATTTTATGTATAATAACAAAGTAAAAGGTCATAATGATGCTTTCCTAAAAAGGAAGAAAAAAGTTTTTGAGAGTTTCATTAAGGAAAGACAATGCGGTCGTGGTGTAGCCTGGTTAACACAATCCCCTGTCACGGGATAGATCGTGGGTTCAAATCCCATCGACCGCGCAGATGAGAATTTACCCAAAAAGTCCTTACTCCCTAAGGGCTTTTTAGTTCTGACTTTTGCATACTGATGGAACGGAGAACTGTGGTAGTATTCTGGCATGAATGAAAAAACCACTAATGTATATGAAGCTGATAATTTGGACTATCACCATCAATTGTCAGAAATACTCAATAAATTGGATGGACTAAATATTCTAGCCGAAGTAGTTATTGGAGTGCCTTTCTCTCGTGAAAGTGAGGAAACTGTTCAATCTACGCTCGTTAAGATTCAAGAAGGTTTAGAAAAATATTATCCCGACAAACACTTTCTTTTAATCGCTCTAGGCGAGAGTTGTTCTGGTGTTCAAATAAATAATATTTTGCCTCCAAAAGTTGAAAATATTGAATTTCACGGATTTCATAAATATAAAAATTTGATTGGAAAAGGTTGGAGTATGAGAATGTTTGTAGACATTGCCAATCATTTTAATTCGCATGCTGTGTTTTTTGATGCAGATGTAAGTAATATAGAATACGAGTGGATAAAAATACTTTTAGAACCACTTTTTATCAAAGGAAAACAATGTTGCGTGATTCCTACTGTGCATCGCGGGGCACATGATGCCGAGACAACAAACAATCTTGCATTCCCACTTTTATCGGCACTTTATGGAAAAGCTCCCAGACACCCACTCGGAGGCTTAAGGTCCTTTACTTCTGATGTTGTTAAAGAGTTAGCTTCATTTACGGACACCATTAGCAATACCAGTTGGTTTTCTGAAAGTGTTTCTGGATATGGTATTGATATTTTTTACACGATATTTTCGTTAAAATCTGGTGCAACAATAGAAGAACCATATTTGGGATATATTTCACATTCCTCTTTGCCTGTCGTAGATAATGGATATAAGAAAGCCATTACGCAGATAGTTGGCAGTATGTTTGGTTTTGTTGAGATGGATCATGCTGGTTGGAATTTAGTTCAAATGGAGGAAATAACAGAAAAAATAGAGACACTTTTCCCTCCAGATGCAGATGCCCTCGCGTATCTAATGGCGTTTAAAGATAACTTTTTAGACAACTCAACTCTAACAAGAAAAATAGTTAGACCAGAAATTTTTCCAGAAATAGAACATCATTACCGAGCAGATGCCAAGAATATTTATCTATCACCGAACACGTGGGCTAAAATCGTTTATGATTTTATATTATATTTTCATCAAGCGGTTTCTGAGGAGAAAAGAAATATTTTAGAAGCAATTTTCCCAATATATTGTTTAAGGGTCGGTTCATTTTTTAGGGAGTTGCAGGCTGATGCAGATATACTTAACATTGAAAATGTAGTTAAACTTACTGCTCAAAATTTTAAAACAAACTCTACAAATTTCATAAATGATTGGAAAAAATTAAAGCATTAGTAAACTCCAGAAATACTTACATAGTTGTTTAAAATCTCAGTTCTAACATCGTCCACGAGTTTACTTGACAGATGTTTTTATAGGAGTATGCTTTTAGCATCACTATGAAAAAGACCCTTGTGTAGATTCGTCTGCACTGGGGGCTTTTTCTTTTTATGCCTTTTTAGAGAACTTGTGGTAGTGGTCGTTTAAGAATGTTATCTCAACATTTTTATTTCTCAACAAAAAAGAGCATTTATTTTCATCAGGAGCAATAATTCGGTTCATTGATTTGTTTTCTTGCAAGAATTCTACCAAACAACCAAAATCTCCATCTCCTGTTATTAAAATACAAGAATCAAAAGCTTTCGTATAAAAATCAGAAGTGGTTTTCAAAACTAATTCTGCATCACAGTTTCCTTTTATTTTTTCTCCAACCGAAACCGTTTGTTTAAAAACTAAGATAAACCCTGATTTTTGTAGATATTCATAAAATTTAATTCTTTCTGGTACGAGTCCAATAAACAGATATACAAATTGCGGATTGTATTTTTGGCGAAGCCAGCCTCTAAGTTTTTTGTAATCAATTTCAAATCCAAGTTCTTTGGCACTACGGTATAAATTATTTCCATCAATATAAATATTGATTTTATTCATAAAGTTATTTTAGCATAAATTATTTCAGGAAAATGTACATAATTCTCCACAATCGTGGTTCTCACTTCGTCCACTAGCTCGCGCAATAATTATGGTATTATTTTGGTATGGAAGGACCACATATTAGACTAGATGTTGACCGAGAATTTTCTCCAAAACCAGAAGATGGTGGCTTTGGAGAAGCTTTAGATTTTTTTAAAAATGGAAGCAAGACTCAAGGAAGGGATGCTGGGCTTGCGTTCGCGTTGGCTGAAATAGATAGAAGTGAGTATAAGAAGGAAATAATATCACAAGCCCTGTACACAGAGGGTTTGAATTGGATAGATATTAAGAATCTTAGAGAAAAACCAGAAGCCTCAAGATTTTTTGGACAGATGATGGCTCATTGGGATACACCAACTGCTACCGGACCCAAAACCAAAAAAGATCATGAGGCAGAAGCTGCTGAATTTGCCAAACTTTTGAAATCATCCTAGAATGCCATTCTCGCTGTATATAAATAATATCAAAATATAAAAATTACAGTTTTGAAATTTCTTTGAGGTCTTTATCGGGGAGATAGAGAATAATAAAACCTAATATTATGCCTCCGATGGTGGTTATGACATGACTTTCGCCGAAGAAGACAATATCTATCTCGTCCAAAATATACCAAATGCCTCGCCAGATAAGTACCAAACCTAAAACTATAAAAATATTGCGTGTAAAATAAGCGATCAATTGATGAGGTTTCATTTAGTTATTTTTTCTTATTAATTTATTTTTAATATCTTCAAATGTTCCGCCGACTTTTTTGCCCGGATTGAGAATGTAGAAAAAGTCGAAAATTTCTTTGGTTTTTTTGAATAGTTGGACAATCTCTGCTCCATACATTTTTTCCAAATAGGGTGTGCGTATAATGCCATCGTTGTGTTCGGCGGTGATAGAACCTTTATATTCCAATACGAGGGTATAGATTTTTTGGGAAATTTCTAAAATTTGATCACTGGAGTAAGGGGATTCGAGATTCATCAAAGGGATAATATGGAAGTTGCCATCTCCGGCATGGCCCGCGATGGTGTAGATAAGTTTGTATTCAGAGAGGACAGCCTCAACTTTAGGTAAAAATTCTGGCAAGTATTCTGGTTTGACAATGATATCGTCTATAAAAGGGGCAGTGCGACGACGGTGAACGTGCTTGCGTAGCATATTGAAACTTTGTCTGCGCACCTCCCAATACTTTTCTGCTTCAATCTCACTTTTGGCAAGACGGGACTTTAGACCAAAATGAGTAATCTTCTTCTGCAACTCTGCTAGGCGATTTTGTACTTCTTCTTTGTTTTCACCGGTAAATTGGACAAGTAAAGTCAGCTTTGGAATGCCGTGGACCAACAAGAGGCGAAGTTCGGGGATAAATTGCAGGCCGAGCCTAATTGCGTTTACAAATCCCATTTGAGCAAAAAAATCAAAAAAGAATTTGATTGCCAACTTTAGACTGTAATCATCATACGTTTCAAAACTATCAGGTTTGAAAGTCATAACTTCGCCGACTACTTCGGGCAGTTTTTCGAGCGATGGCATAAATATTGCCAATAAGCTTCCGTAGGCGGGTTTCCGTACGAGTTTAAAACCAATTTCGGTGATGATGCCGAGGGTACCTTGCGATCCAATAATAAGTTTACACAAATCAAAAACTTGCCCCTGTTCGTCCCAAACATTCCAAAGATAATAGCCAGCAGAATTTTTGGATACATTTGGTTTGGCAGACATTATCTTTTCTTTATTTTGGAAAATCAGTTCGGAAATTTCTCTATAAATTTTGCCCTCCAGACTTTCTTCCCTAGATTTATCCTCGAGACCTTCTCTATCTGTCGGTTTAATCAGGTATTCATTGCCATCAGTAAAGACTACGCGGAGGTGGGCAATAAAATCCTCTACCTTACCGTACTTCACAGTATTTTCTCCGCCGGCATTGTTCCCTGCCATACCGCCGACGGCACAGATCTCGCGTGAAGCGGTATAAGCGGGCATAAATAGTCCTTGCTTTAGTGTCTCCTTTTCAAAATCGCGGTAGAAACATCCAGGTTCAACAACGCCAACACCGTCCTTGATTTCTCTTACAGTATTCATATATCGAGTAAAGTCTAAAATAATTGAGTCATTGATCGCTCCGCCAGACATATCAGTGCCAGCCGAACGGGCGGTGACTGAAAGCTTGGGGTGCTCTTTTTTGTTTTCTCCAACCCATTTCATTATTGCCTGCACATCGCTACTATTTTTTGGAAATATTACCACTTGGGGTTTTACTTCAAATAAGCTGGCGTCATGAGAGTACTTTTCAAGCATCTCTTGCTCTATGTGGATATCGCCCGCAAGAATAGGAGAGAGTATTTCTTTGATTTCTTCAGATGTCATAATGTTTTAATAATAATACCAAAAAAACTAAATATAGATACAGCCACGCCACTAGTGGATATCACATACTTCGATATTTTAGCCATGGTATAATTAACTATTATTAATAGCAAAGAAAATAAATGACAGATAATAAAAAAATTGAATGGGCACTCCGAGTTGGGGTGGCTGGGGAGTTTTTGGGACACGGTGTTTTTGCAATCCAAGGCAAAGCCGACTGGATCAAGTGGATAGGTGAAATGATGGGTGTAGACGCCTCTTTGGCTACCACACTTCTACTTTTGGTTGGCATTTTAGATATACTCGTCGCTTTGATTGTCTTGTTTAGACCGATGTCAAAAGTATTGCTCTGGGCAGTATTTTGGGGCTTCTGGACAGCTCTAGTGAGACCTTTAGTTGGTCTGCCAATTTGGGACTTTGTAGAAAGATTTGCCAACTGGGGAGCTCCTCTGGCACTCTACTTCTTTTACAGGGCAAATAAAAATACCTAGAAGTTTGAAGTTTTATAATAATCAAGTTTTGTGCTAAATTCTTTGTATGAAGAATGCGTTTTTGGTACTATTTTCTTTGGCAGTTATCGGATATTCTGGATATTTTATTTATCAAAATTCTCTCGCTCCTTGCGAGAGGGTTTTAGAATACTCAGTGGGGCAGTTTGATACACAATTTGGCTTGAAGCAGGAAGATTTCAAAAAATATATAACTGACGCAGAGGCTGTTTGGGAAAAGGAAGTGGGTAGAGAATTATTTAAATACAAGATGGGAGCCAAATTTAAAGTCAATCTCATATATGACAACAGACAAGTACTTACAGAAGCAAAAAGAAAAGAAGAATTTGGACTTACCAAAAGTGAAGATGTTTTAGAAGAATGGGACAATAAACTATATAGTTTGGATAGCGAATACAAGAGGCTTACTTCTTTGCACGAACAGGAAGTCGCTTCTCTAGAAAGAGATCAAAAAGAACATAACAGAGAAGTAGAATTTTGGAACAAAAAAGGGGGAGCAGGAGAGACAGTTTTTAATAAACTAGAATCAGAAAGAGTATCCCTAAACATCAGAGTTGAAAATATAAATAAAAATGCCATTCTTTTAAACAATATGGCGACAGAGTTGAATCGACTTATAAAAAATAGAAACAGCGCCGCCAACGATTACAATAGGATTGTTAAATCCTACAATGAGAAGTATGGTCACGGGTTGGAGTTTGATCAAGGTGAATATACCACAAAAGGGGAGATAAATATATATCAGTTTGATTCAAAGGCATCTCTCCTAATGGTACTTGCTCATGAATTTGGGCACGCCTTGGGTATGGATCATGTAGGGGGGAGTAGCTCTATAATGAACAGTATTGCAAGCGATGCTAGAGACTCTCTTGCTCTTAGCCTAGAAGATAAGACTGAATTAAACAAAGTTTGCAAAAAATGATTAAGATAAGGAGAGAAAAAATAATTGAAATTGTCTGGCTTATCGTTGTCGTCGCCCTCTTTGTCATATCCATAAAAATGGTAAAAAGTGGCGAACTTGAAATTTACGTCGCATCTTTTGGTATTTGGGCACCGCTTATTATTTTCTTTCTCAAAGCGTCAACGCTTATTATCGCGCCACTTGGAGGCACTCCGCTCTATGTTTTATCGGGCACTCTTTTTGGAGGAGCAAAAGGGTTTCTAATTTGTTTTTTGGGAGATATTTTTGGCTCCTCGGTTTGTTTTTTCTTAAGTAGAAAATATGGGCAAAAAGTTTTAGGTTTTTTTGCTGGATCTCAAAATGTCGCAAGAGTTTTGAGCACCGTAAACATAATAAGCAGTACCAAGTCTTTTATAAAAGCGAGGCTGGGATTTATAAGTATGCCAGAACTTCTTTCTTATGCGGCCGGACTTTCTAAAATAAATTTTTGGACGTTTAGTGTTATAAACGCTCTTTTTTATATTCCCATTGATTTAATGTTGGTATTTTTGGGTTCCAAGCTTGCTATGCTATCTGGTAAGTACTTACTCATATATCCGCTCATCTTATTTTTGATCGCTTTTGTCGGGTTTTTGTCTTTATATAAAGATTATGAAAAAGCAGATAGCTTTTAGTCAATTTTTTTGATATAAATTTAGGGGTTAATAAAGCCGGGGTAGTTCAGTGGTAGAACGCCGTCTTGGTAAGACGGAGGTCGAGAGTCCGATTCTCTCCCCCGGCTCTAGAACGAAACTTGCGGGGTTCAAAATTATTTTTCTTATGCATGCTAAAATACACACATCATGCAAAAAGATTTTGATAGTTGGAATGAGATTAAAAAGAAAACTGAAACGGAGCAATCGAGGCTTTATACCGTTCGTGAAATATAGTGGTGCAGGTTTGGCATAAACATAGGCACGGAACAAGATGGAAAAGGAGAATGGTATGTCAGGCCGTGTGTTATTTTGAGAGGTTTTGGTCCTGACGCGTGTTTAGTTGTTCCTCTTACTACATCTCCACGCAAGCATGCCCTACGAATACCTATCGGAAAAATTGAGGGAGAAGAGGCAAAAGCCAATCTTTCCCAAATACGAGTTGTGGATACCAAACGATTACAGAGTCGAATTGGTTTTCTTGAAAAAGATGTATTTTCCAAATTAAGAAAAGCCGCCAAAGACTTGCTCTGACGGCTTTTCTTACATTTTCCCCCTTGCGGGGGCGAGGCCGAAGCCAACTGTACTTCTAGTATACATGAGCCAAAATACTTGTCAAATTGACTTATTTACTCCAATATGTTTTCATAAAAACGGAAAGGAGAAATTCCTATGTCTGACAAAGCAGTTTCGCTCACCCCTTTTACTTCAAAAGAGGCCGAGTATTGCCCGGGCAACTGGATTGCAATTTGTGGGAATCAAGGATGTGATTTTTCAACCAGAACATTTCCCGCAAGCGGAATTGAGGAAGCAAAAAAGATTGCTCTCGAACGCCACAGCCGTACAAGTAACCCAAACGATTTTCAGCATAGTCGGCACTGTTATGCCCCCAAAATTATCGCTGGTCGTGTGCCAGATGAGTAGAAAATAGGCAACTCCAACAACTCGCTACCGAGCGACAGAAAAATCTGTCGTAACGGTCGGCGGGTTTTTCTGTTAAAATATATTTATGCCACCAGATGGAAATACTAATCCACACATGATACTTGACAAAGTTTATAAGTAGTATATACTGTTATTATTAAGTTTAATAAGTAGAAAAAATAAGGTTTTTAGCTTTAAAATTAAGATTAAATCAAATGAAAAATATATTTGTAATTGGGTTGGTACTGCTTGCGTCTTTATTTGTTTCTAACGGAGCTTCTGCTCAAGTTTCTTCTAAAGTAAACGTTACCTCTACTGTTGAGGGGGCGGCGGTAAATGTTGGGGAAGAAAATATTGTAACTTGGGAGTCTCAAAATTTTCCTTTGGGCGCTTTTGTGCATATAAATTTGATAAAAAAGATAAGTGATAATCCAGCTTCTTATGAACTGGTAAGAAGGGTTGCAGAATATTCTGTAAATGATGGTATTGAGACCTGGGTGCCCACAAAATCTGATGTGGGTGAAAATCTATATGTAGAAGTCACTTGCGCAGGCTCTGCCAGATTTCCAGATGGGTGTGAATCTGATGTAACCCTGGATTCTTTTGCGATAGAGACAAGCTTGGCCAATAACTTAGCCAATGTCTTTTCTGCTTTCTTTAATGGATTTCTTTCTATCTTTAGGTAAGATTTCAAAAAAGATTTTTCTGGTATAATAAAGGTCGCACTCTAAAGGACGTATCGTGCGACGTGATTTTGCTAAATCAAATGAAAAAGTCGTTAAGGGACAATTTGGGTGTCATTTTTATAATAGTTTTAGCGCTTGTACCGCTTGTTTTGTGGTACCCTTTGAGTCCTTTAGGTGTTCGTTTTTCCTCATCTGGGGCAATCTTTCGCAGTTTGGGTCAGTTAACGGGACTTTTGGGTATGGCGCTACTTTCAATAAATTTCATACTAGCGGCGCGCTTCAGGTTTTTGGATAAACTGTTTAGCGGTTTAAATAGGGTCTATGTGAAGCATCATATTATTGGGGCATTGTCGTTTTGTTTTTTACTTTTTCATCCATTATTTTTGACTGCTCAATATCTCTCCATCTCCTTAAAAGCCGCTCTCATTTTTCTTTTTTCATTCCAAGACTGGCCAATGAATTTTGGCAAGCTCGGTCTACTCCTTCTTATTGTTTTGATGGTGATTACTTTTTATTTGAATTTTAAATATCAAAATTGGAAAAATACTCACAAATATCTTGGCATTGTTTTATTTTTGGGAGGTCTTCATATGTTTTTTATTCCTAGTGATGTTTCAAACAATGCTTTACTAAAATACTATATGTTTAGTCTGGCTTCTTTAGGAGCCTTTTCGTATCTTTATCGGACTATTTTTGGAATTTATAAAAAGGGGGAGTACAAATATAAATTAGAAAAAATAATAAAAATAAATGAAAATGTGGCTGAATTAAAATTATCTCCTTTATCTTCTAAAATTAGGTTTCTTCCTGGGCAGTTTGTTTTTTTGAGGTTTGAATCGTCTTTGGGCGAAGGGGAAAACTATGGCATCCTTTCAGAAGCCCACCCATTTTCTGTCACTTCTTATCCTGATGACAAAGACTTATCTTTGGGTATAAAAGCTTTGGGCGACTACACCTCGATGGTCTATTTGATGAAGCCCGGGACGATTTGTAAAATTGAAGGCCCTTTCGGAGCGTTTTCTTATAAAAAGGCGCAGTCTAAAAAGCAGATTTGGATTGCTGGTGGTATAGGTATCACTCCATTTTTAAGTATGGCTAGGCATATAAATGTTTCGGGCGACAATGATTACAAAATAGATCTTTATTATTCAATAAAAAATGTAAGTGAAGCGGCTTTTGGGAGTGAACTTAGAGAGATCTCAAGACAAAATGAAAATTTTAAATTCTACGAACACTTTTCCGAAAGAGATGGCTATATCTCTACCAAATTTATATCAAATAACAACAGCGACATTTCTGGTGCGGATGTGTTTTTGTGTGGTCCCCCAAGTTTTATGCAAAGTTTGAGAGAACAATTTATAAAATTAGGATTTGGTAATAATAAAATTCATTCTGAAGAATTCAGTCTGTCAACATGAAAAAATACGTCACATTTGCTTTGTTTGTTTTCTTTTTGATGGTTTTAATTATTTTGCTAGCTGGCTTGATAAATTAGAAGGCGGGCAGTGGACGACTGATTTGGTGAGTTGTCCAAAATGGAAAATAATATAAGATTGAGCTATTGCCGGAGTAGCTTAGTTGGTAAAGCAATGCTTTCGTAAAGCAGAGACCGCGAGTTCAATTCTCGCCTCCGGCTCTGGGTTTAAGATCCTATATAACAATGGATAAACAAGAAATAGAGAAAAAAATAAAAGAATTGGAAGAAGGGATGGCGTCTCCTGATTTTTGGGCTGATAAAGAAAGGGCGCAACTGGCTATCAAAGAAATTCAGAAGTTAAAAGATGGGTTGGAAGGGGGAGGAGAATATGATAAGGGAGATGCTTTGATGACTATCTTTTCTGGAGCCGGAGGGGACGATGCGGAGGATTTTTCGGCAATGCTTTTGCGGATGTATTTTAAATATTTTGAAAGCAAATCTTTTGGTTACCGCATCTTACACGAAAACCAAAATGATAATGGCGGATACAGAAACATAACAGTTGAAATAAATGGTAAAGGTGCTTACGGTGTTCTGAAGAACGAGTCTGGAGTACACAGACTTGTGAGGATCTCTCCTTTTAATGCAAACGCAAAAAGGCACACAAGCTTCTCTATGGTAGAAGTTATACCTAAATTTGAAAAACAAAATGAAAAAGATATTGAACTGGATGAGAAAGATTTAAAAGTAGAACTTTCAAGATCTAGTGGCCCCGGGGGGCAAAATGTAAACAAGAGGGAGACTGCGGTGCGAATTGTGCACTTACCCACTAGACTCTCTGCAGAGAGTGATAACGAGCGTTCTCAAGTCCAAAACAAAGAGAAGGCCCTCTCTATACTCAAAGGCAAAATATTTAAAGCTCTGGAAGAAAAAAGGATTTCCAGAGAAGAGGGAATGTATATAAGCAAAACCATGGAGATTACTTGGGGCAATCAAATACGCTCCTATGTCTTGCATCCTTACAAAATGGTCAAAGATCATCGCACAGAAGTAGAGACCAGTGATGTAAATAAAGTTTTGGAAGAAGGAAAGATTGATGAATTTATAGAGGCGGAGAAGGGTTTGTAAAAAAAATTGAGGAGGTTATAATAAACCTATGTCCATTACCTTTGATAATGTTTCAAAAAAATACAATAATGATTATGTCGCTTTGGACGAAGTCTCTTTTGTAATAAAACCAAACGAATTTGTTTCAATCGTGGGTCCGTCGGGAGCGGGCAAGACGACGCTTTTGCGAATGCTTTTGGCAGAAGAGAGGCCAACTCACGGCCGGGTGCTCTTGCACGATATAGATATACATTTGCTTTCTGGTAAAGATATAAATTTTGTGAGAAGGAAGATAGGGGCAGTTTTTCAAGATTTTAGATTGCTTCCTCATAAAAATGTCTACGAAAATATTGCTTTCGCTATGGAGGCGGCTGGCCGGCCAGATGAAGAGATAGAGTCTGATGTGCCACACGTGCTTGAATTGGTTGATTTGGGTTCAAAAATTTGGAATTTCCCGCACGAACTTTCTGGAGGTGAAAAGCAGAGAGTGGCGATCGCTCGAGCAATCGTCAATCAACCTGATATAATTATCGCAGACGAACCGACTGGTAATTTAGACCCCGTCAACACTTACGATATCGTTCAAATACTTAAAAAAATAAATAATTTAGGTACGACAGTTATTTTGACCACCCACAACAAAGGGGTAATAGATTCGATTGGTCGTCGAGTTATAACAATACAAGACGGTCGGATAGTGAGAGATGATATGACGGGCAAGTATATACTTTAGTAAAAAGTTAAAAGGCGCAAGTTTAAAAATGGAAAAAATAGAATTTAAAACAAAATTAAAAAGAGTCATCAAAGCCGGTTTTTTTAATTTCTGGCGAAGCGGTTATATTTCCTTTGCTTCAATCTTGGTGATGATCATCACTCTTTCTGTTATTGGTGGGGTCATATTCATCGGTGCTGTATTAAATATTACTATGGCGGAGTTGCGCAACAAGGTTGATATAAATGTATATTTTATTACTACAGCTCCAGAAAACGATATTCTCTCTTTGAAGACTAAGATAGAAACTTTACCAGAAGTCTCTAGTGTGGAATATATAAACAGAGAACAAGCTCTAGATAATTTTAGGTTGAGGCATGAAAATGATCAAATAACGATCCAGGCGCTTGAAGAGTTGGGGGACAACCCTCTTGGGGCCGTCTTAAACATAAAAGCCAAAGAGCCTTCTCAATACGAAGGCATCGCTAATTTTCTAAATGAAGAAAATATTCTCTCTTCTCAAGGTCAGAAAATAATAGATAAGATAAATTATTTTGAAAATCGCACCGCCATAGACAAACTTTCCCGCATTGTAAATTCAGTTGAAAATCTTGGCCTCGTCACTTCCTTGGCCCTGGTTATTGTCTCTATCATCATAACTTTCAATACTGTTAGGCTCACTATCTACATTTCTCGTGAAGAGATCTCGGTGATGCAACTCGTGGGCGCCTCCAAAAATTATGTTAAGGGTCCGTTTGTGGCTACTGGTATTTTGGTTGGTCTTATCTCGGGGCTTGTCACTACCATATTATTTTTCCCTATTTGCTATTGGCTCGGCAATACCACTCAAAACTTTTTTATAGGTCTCAATGTTTTTGATTATTATATAGGCAATTTTTTCCAAATAGCTTTTATCATCATTTTTTCTGGTGTTGCTATCGGGGCGGTGTCAAGTTTTTTGGCTGTTCGCAAGTATTTGAAGTTGTGATTCATAATGTGGTATAATACCAATATGATATCTTCATTTATAGAATCAAGATTAAAAAATGCTTCCTACAAGATTTTAGGAGATGGCTCTTATTTTGGAGAAATAAGAGGTGTTCGTGGTGTGTGGGCGAATTCTAAAAATCTAGAAAATTGCAGAAAAGAACTACAAGAAGTGTTGGAAGACTGGGTTATTTTAAGATTGAAAGGGGGAGAGAAAATCCCCGGTCTTAGTATTCGTTTTGATAGACGAAACCAATTTTTGCATGCTTAAAAGTATTTCTCTTCGTGAATTAGTTATCAGGTTAAGACTTTTTGGATTTGGCGGACCTTATTCTGGGGGCCGTCATTTGTTTATGATAAAAAATGGTTTCAAATTAAGAATACCAAATCCACACAGAGGAGATATTTCAAAATTTTTATTAGCAGAAATATTGCGTCAAGCTGGTATTTCAAAAGATAGATGGAATAAGTTAAAATAAGAATATGGAACAACTGTTATTTATAAAAAAAGAAAGTTCATCTGAAGTGCTAGAACAGATTTTAGATAGCATAATGACAGCAGAGGAATATAGCAAAATTGAACACGCGACGCCATATATTTTTGAATTGAAAACAGGAGATAAAGAACTTTATTACTTTGGTTCGTCTCACACAAGTGACCCAAACAATCCATTATTTGCAGAAATTGAGGCCGCTTTCAATAAAGTAAATCCTGATATTGTTTTTGTTGAGGGTATGAATGTTCGAGTAGATAAAAACAAATTTAATGAGAGTATAAAATCTGCTACACGCGAAGAAGCAATAGACCGTATGGGCGAGTCCGGTTTTACTTTAAAACTTGGAATTGATAAAGGGATTGATTGGAGTTCACCGGAACCAACGGATGAGGATTTGTACAATAATCTGCTCGCCAAAGGATTTTCAAAAGATCAAATTTTTGCATGGGATGTTTTTCTTATACTTCCTCAATATCATCGCCAAATGAATAAGCGAGGATTCAAGCAGTACGTCCAGCCATTTCTTGATAGATTTAAACAAGCTACACATTGGGAAGGATTTGATTACTCTTATGAGCGTGTTATACAACTTGGCGAACAGATTTTCGGCGAAGCCGTAGATGTTGAAAACGACCCAAATGCACTTGATCGAATTGACCCAATACCGTGGGACGAGAAAAAAGAAAAACAAACAATTTTAAACCGAATTGGCGAAGCCTCGTCGCTTCTTAGAGATAGAAAAATTGTGAGTGAAATACTAAATGCGTTTAAAACTCATAAGCGAGTTTTTGTTGTGTATGGTTCAAGTCATGCCGCGATGCAAGAACCAGCTTTGAAAAAAGCTTTTGAGTTGGTTTTTGAAGATGGTAATTAAAAACAAAATCAAGGTAGTCTGGGGATAGGATAGTTTAGTTTTTTTGGCAGGTTGTGATATGTTATTAATACTGTAGAGAGTATTCATAAATCTGATGAAAAAGAAAAATCATAAATACATTTTTGTGGTGGGGGGAGTGATGTCTGGAGTGGGAAAAGGTATCGCTTGCTCATCTATCGGCAAGATTTTGCAGTCTAAAGGTTTCAAGGTCAACCCAATAAAGGTTGACCCTTATTTAAATGTAGATGCTGGCAATATGAATCCTACCGAACACGGTGAGGTGTTTGTGCTTGATTCTGGGCTTGAGACAGATCAGGATTTGGGTAACTATGAACGTTTTTTGGAAATGGATTTGAGTTCTGCTGATTATATGACCTCTGGTATGGTCTACAAACATGTTTTAGAAAAAGAACGTAATTTGGGATTTAAGGGTAAGTGTGTAGAAGCTATTCCTCATATTACAGATGAGATATTAAGACGTATTAAAAAGGCGGCTGACTTTCATGAGTCAGATATATCACTCATTGAAATAGGGGGGACTATCGGTGATTACCAAAACATACTTTTTATTGAAGCGGCTAGAACTCTTAAAATAAAATATCCGCAAGATGTGATTTTTATAATGGTCTCTTATTTGCCAGTGCCGGGCTCTTTGGGAGAAATGAAAACTCGTCCGACTCAAAATGCAGTTAGGCAACTCAATTCATATGGTGTTCAGCCGGATTTGATTATAGCTCGCGGAGTAGAGGCTCTCGACTATAAACGTAAAGAAAAGATAGCCATGGCCTGCGCTATCGCGCCAGAAAATGTGATTTCAGCTCCAGATATAGAGAGTATTTATGATGTGCCGCTTAATTTTGAAAAAGACAAAATCAGTAGTATTATTTTAAAAATTTTTCACCTGCGTTCCAAAACAAACGGCAACTCTCTAAAAGATTGGAAAGAGTTTGTGCACAAGAGAGCCAAAGCCCAAAAAGAGATTCAAATAGCAGTAGTTGGTAAGTATTTTGATACTGGAGATTTTGTACTCTCTGATGCTTACGTTTCTGTCATTGAGGCGGTCAAATTTTCATCGTATTGGAACGGTGTCCGCAGTAAACTGACGTGGATAAATTCTAAAGAGTACGAGGTGGGTACAAGGAAAGTTTCAGAATTGAAAAATTACGACGGGGTGATTGTGCCTGGTGGATTTGGCGAGAGTGGTGTGGAAGGAGTCATCATGTCCATAGAATATACTCGCAAAAATAAAATTCCATATCTAGGACTTTGTTATGGAATGCAACTTGCTGTGATTGAATATGCTAGGAATGTTTTAGGTTGGAGTGATGCCAATACAGCCGAGATCAACCCAGAGTCAAGCCGTGTAGTGATTGATATTATGCCAGAGCAAAAGAAGCTTTTGGAAGAAGATAGATATGGCGCCACTATGCGTCTCGGGGCGTACCCCGCCATCTTAAAGATAGGTAGCATAGCTTTTGAAGCGTACAAACAAAAAGAAATTTTAGAAAGGCATCGCCATCGTTATGAAGTTAACCCAGAACATATTGAAGAAATTGAAAATGCTGGAATGGTTTTTTCTGGTGTTTCGCCCGATGGCAAACTTATGGAAATTGCCGAACTTCCTAGAGAAATACATCCATTTTTCCTTGGGACTCAATTTCACCCAGAATTCAAAGCCCGCCCTCTCCACCCTCACCCTCTTTTTTCCGCTTTTGTGGAATCTTGTATTAGGGTGAAAGGAAAAAAATAGATAAGGCTTTTGTTTGACAAGCTAGCATTTTTAAGTGTATAATATAGATGGATAAGGGGGGATCAAATGCCACGGCACACCACAAGGGATGTAGGCGAAAGAGCTTTTAGCGTGGCCCAACGCGAAGCAAAAGTTTTTGCGGAGGAAATTGGAAGGAATATACCTCTTGAAGATGAAATCATACAAGAGGTATATGAAGATGCTCTGCGAGATCTTGAGGGGCAAGGGGTGGATCAACTTGGGTATGATCCGCATATGATCAAGACGACGAGAAATAGCAAAAGCAAATCAAAAAAGGGGCCAAGAAAGAAACCAAAAAAATCTTCCAAAACTCGCCAATCCTAAGTCCCGCACTTCTCTGCGGGCTTTTTGTTTTATTTTACTTAGTACCATTTTTCTGTTACTTTTTAACTATTGCCAGATCGTCTAATGGTAGGACCCGAGACTCTGAATCTCGGTATCTTGGTTCGAATCCAAGTCTGGCAGCC